>TARA_R100001594_G_scaffold4254_1_pt1 | contig 20446 bp, 22 predicted proteins | sample TARA_R100001594 | Tara Oceans TARA_R100001594 (sample SAMEA2622752) | marine metagenome | biome: marine biome (ENVO:00000447); feature: marine epipelagic mixed layer (ENVO:xxxxxxxxx); material: "saline water (ENVO:00002010), including plankton (ENVO:xxxxxxxx)" | depth 150 m | reverse complement strand
TTTGATTTTCATTCGATGTTGATGGTAATCATCAATCAGCTTCTGCAGATAGACCTCTTCGGCCAACTTAAACCGTCGAACAACTTTTAAGCCTAGCAGATGCTGCTGAAGTGCCAGCTCCTCTTTCATCTTTTGTCGCAACTGGCTGATGGTTGGGGTTTCGATTACGCCTTCGGTCACTGACAGGTAGACCTGTTGCACGATGATGTTGAGATGCTCTGCTAACCGAGCTGCATCTGTCTGGTTGCTGGTTTCTAAAGAAATGGTGAATTGGCGGCTACCGATCGATGGCCGCAGCGATAACGGGATCACACTCCTAAAAAGGTAGTTGTTTTTCCCTGGCCTTCTGCTAATATATTGTGGCATTTGGGTCCCAATTTTTTTTGGCTCTTAGGTCACACTCGGGTCACACTCGGGGTCACACTCGGGTCACACTTTGTTTTTCGCCCCGGGGTCACACTTTGGGTCACACTTTGGGCCCTATAACTGCAGATTAAGCACGAGGAAAGCTAATGAAATTAGAAGACTATCAATTTTTTCAAAAAAATGGCTATCTATCTCTAGGAAAACCAGATTGTGATGAAAGCCTTACCCAGCCAGAGTTTCTGGTTAGGCATCACCTTTAAAGGTCACACTTGAGGTCACACTTTGCCAGATTTTGTAGTAAATTTCGGCTTGATTTCGTTTTTTGACCACGATCTTGTCGATCAGGGAAATGGCCAATTCCTGTGTTAATTGCAAACCCTCGGCCGCTTCTTCAGCTTCGGACCTGAATTGGTAATAGTTCCTTCTGTGCGCCTCGAATGGCAAGGTTAATCCGTCTATCAAACCCAAAATATGCTGTTTTTTCTGGTTTTCTTCAGCAATTACCGCTTTGGTCCGGTCATTTGGCACCTCTGGATCCACTAGCAGGTGAATCAGCCGGTTCATCTTTTCGTCCATTTGCTGGATGATTTGCTGGAATTTCAGCCTTTTATTGTCATCAATCTCGGCTTGCAGGTTATGAGCCTCAATACAACGGGCAAAATAGGGCCGAAGGAAGGCGTCATCCCTAAACAGTTTCTTAATATCCTTAATAACCGCTCGGTGTAGCAGATCCATCCGCACGATTGGGCCTGAACACAGCTCTCGGCCTTGCCTTCGGTGCCCAGGACGGATCCGGTAGATGCAGCCATAGTAGTGCTGGTAGATTTTTTTTCGTCGATGTTGGTGTTGGCGGAAAACCCGCTTGCTTTCTTTCCGGCTAGTGTAGTAATGGCCGCAAACATCACAAATAATTAGTCCAGAAAGCGGGTAAATTTCAGTTTTGCGGCTCCTTTTCCATCTAGCCGCTTGATTATCAAGCTTTTCAAGGACCAGATAAGCCATTTTTTCATCAATAATGGCCGGTCGTTGGTGTTTGAGCGGTTCTCCATTTATGTCAACTTTGCCGGTGTAAAGCAGGGCTCGACTGAGAAAGTGGTAGTAGAGGCTGCGGCTGCCAACCCGGCCGTTATCAGTCAGATAGCGTTTCATTCCCTCTAAATTGCCATTAATGTAGATTAAAAATGCTGATCGGACGATATCAGCTTGTTCTGGATGGGGGACAAGAAACCCCTTTAAGCAGCTTTGTCCATCGATGTTGACTCGACGCTTTTCTTTTTGCCAGCCAAAAGGGGCTTTGCCCGAAAACAACCCAAAAAGTGGGTCTGAGTGTTCTGAGTGTTCTGAGTTCACAAATGTTGACCTTCAGGTTCATAATTGGTATAATCTAAGGGAGGAAGGTTCTCTCCTTAAACTTCCTTATCTTCCTTAACGAAAAGACAAAAGGTGAAGTTGCTTCTCGCTTCACCTTTTTTTATCGTGCTGACCATTTGGGCACGACATCTTTAACAATTTTCACCACCCGGCCGATAATGTAGGCATTTTCATCACCGTTAACGACCATCGTTTCATAGTTACTGTTATGTGGTTTAAGTATGATGTGATTACCTTTGTGCTGCAAATATTTGCAGGTAACTTCATTGTCAATCATCGCAACTACAATATCTCCATCATTCCAGTGGGATGGATCAATTAATAGTTGATCGCTTGAGCCAATTACGGGTGCCATAGATTCGCCTTGTGCCCGTAATATGTACTTTGACGTGCCAACAAAGCCTTTGGGTAACCAGTGGGTCCCAACAACTTGCGCGTTCTCCAAAATAGGTTTCTTGTCACCACAGGGAATATGTCCCAATTCTGGCAGACAAACAAAATCAGAAGGGTGAACCATTTGCAGGTTGTCTGGAACCGGCAGCGAAGTTTCAGTTCCCCCCATATCATCCTGTTTGACAAGCTCCTCAATGTAAACTTTCCGCCCGAGCTTAATAGTAAAAAATTCAGCTATTTTTGCTATATTGGAAAAGGATAAACTGGTTTTCCCTTTCTCCAGCATTGTGATAGAAGATTTGCTGACTCCTACAAAATTAGCCACATCTTCTTGCCTAGCCTGAATACCTTTACTTTTTGCTTCTTCGCGCAGTTCTTTCACGCGATACTCCATATTATAATTCTCCAGTGCTATGTTAGGAAACAAAGCGATTTTTTAAAGCTGCCCGCTTTCTTGACAGTTGCCCCTAGTCAAGGAGGCAGTTGCCATTTGTAACTTTTCATAATTTTTAACCCAAGTAGTTGCAAACATTCTACTTTTTTAGACCTGATTTTTTTAGGTTTCGTGGGTTCTTATACCAACTGAATAAACGTAAGCCTTGTCCTAGCTTTTGGACCCAACAAAACATCTAAAAAATTAAAAAAGACACTCAGGATGCTAACCTTAGCACCCCCCACCCTGCCCTGTAGCTCATTTCGAGCTCAACATTCCTTCAATGGTAGCGCAACCAACTGCACTACCATTGGGTTTACCGAACGTGCCAAATGACTTTTTATCAGTCCGTTAGAAAAAATATGACCAATACTTACCTTTTCTGTTGACATATACTTAACTAACGGGTTAAGATAGACTGAGCTTGTAACATTAATGTTACGCTGAACCCTGTCTGGGGTTAAGTATATCACAATTTACGTTACAGGTTCTAGTGAAAAGTTTAATATTTGTAGCTTCTCAGGTGGGTTGATGGGTCAGATGAGTCCTCGAGATTTATTAAGAATAGGTGGCTTGAAAGTAACAGTGGCCGCAGAGTGGATGGGGATGAACAGGAGTACTTTGTCGGCCAAGTTGAACGGCCATCGGGATTTTACCCCTTTGGAGCTGGAGAAGCTAAACAAGGTTTTAGAGGAGACAGGCGCATATGCCAGAGCTTTGCGACAGTCAGTCCGAAGAGCTGAAGAGTAAGCAGGCCCCCAAATCGATCCGATTAGACCGGGTTGGGTTGGTGGATCCGGCCGAAATAGCCAATGTGGCTGAACTGGCTTTTGGTATGAAACTGCCCTTTTTCCAAAGGTTGAGGAAGAATGCAAATCGAAAAAGAACTGATCGAAAAGTTGAAACAAAGGGCTGACTTTGTTGATTTGGTTCGGCAGGACGAAGAGTCTGGGGCTGGCCAAGCAGGAGTTTTACGTCGGCACGAGAACCATTGGCGTTCTGGTCATTATGCTTGCCATACCAGTAGTAGTCAGGGTTTTAATGGCAACTCGCTCTGGGTGGATCCGTCCGAGGGTGGCTGGTATTGTCACGAATGTGGGACGGGTGGAGATGTTTTTGATTGGTTGGAACAACACAGGCAAATGAATTTTTTAGAAGCAGCCACTTTTTTAGCCGAAGAAACCAATACTGAATTGCCGACTATATCGGCCGAGCAGTTGGCCGAAGCTCGTGACCGCAAGGCGGAACGGGATGAGATCCAAGAGGTGATGAAGGCCGTTTTCTCTTTTTATCATCGCCAGATGGGCCAAGAGCATCGAGATTACTACAAGCAGCGCGGTATTAGTACCGGTTATATCGATCGGTATTTATTAGGTTATGCCAGTTCAGCTAAGGGGCAGGCCCGTAAAGCGATGAAGCAGCTGGGCTACACTGATCAGCAATTACTGGCCACTGGCCTGTTCACTTCCGGCAAATATGGGCCGGTTGAGCGGTATAGTGATCGGTACATTATTCCTTATTGGCAGCTGGGACAAACGGTTTACTCCATCGCCCGGTTATCGGAAACCGAGCTCGAGAAGCGCCCGGAGTGGGACCGGGGCAAATACATTAAGCACTTGACCCATAATCGGGACGAGAACGTCTCGGAGCACGCGGTGAGTCATATTTTGTTTGGCCTCGACAGTGTTCGTCTATCTGACGATATTGTAGTGGCTGAAGGGGTGATTGACGCTATTTTGGCCCTTGACAAGGGGCTGTCTTGTTTAAGCCCGGTAACCAACAACTTCCGGCAGGAAGACTGGCAGCAGCTGGCTGATTTGACTCAAGGCAAGCAGGTTTACCTGATCTTCGATAACGAGGAGAGTCAGGCCGGACTGAAAGGGGCTTTAAAAGCGGCCGAATACCTGTTCCAGCAGGATCGCATAGTTAATATCGTGCAGCTACCGATCCCGGAGGGGGCTGAGAAAGCTGATTTGGCTGATTATTTGAATCGTCATTCGGTTGAAGAGCTCAAGCAGTTGATGGCTGAGTCGGACGATTATTTGTCTTTTCAGATCCGTCAGCTGGCCAGTATTGGTGGCAGTCAGGCGATGCGCCAGCTACCAGAGCTGATCGAGAAGATGTCGCACCTCGAACCTCACCAGCTCGACTTTTATGCTGATCAGGCCGGGAAATACAAGCTGGTTGGTAAACGTACCTTCGCCAAAATGGTCAAGGACCTGAAGGCGGCTAAGGTTAAGGCAGCCAAGGCTGAGCAAGCTGAGCAGATGGAACAGGAGCTGCCAGCGAGTGAATTGGTGCGATGGAAGATTGAGAATTTACGGGAAGATAAAACTAGGCTGGATCACCAGACTAAGCAGGCAGTGTCTGACTTGGTCAAGCAGGATTTTCAGCAAGGTGGCCAGTTTTATCATACTCAGGAGCAGAGCTCTTTTTGGTTTGATCAGTCTCAAAAACGGCTTTATGCCCTACCTTCGACTGAGATTGGGCCTTTGATTGCTGACCGGTACGGGCTTAACCAGACTGAGATTATTTATTCTTTTGTGGTGACTGCTTTGCAGAACGAGTCGCTCTTGCGTGGTCAGGAAACAGTGATCCATCGCTTTTCTTATTACGATCAGGAACAGGGGCTGCTTTATGTTTTCAACAACAAGGATAAAGTCTACCGCTTGAATGGTGAATCGATCGAGCTGGTAGATAACGGGACCGACGGCATTTTATTTTTGGCCAACCCGATGCAGGACGAGTTCACTTACCAGCCGGGAGCGGATCCAGATTTGGTTAGCCGGTTGATTGTGGATCCGATTAATTTTTCTGATACTGGCGGCCATTTAACTGTTGATGACCAACGGGCCGCCTTTTCGGTCTGGTTGGCTTCTTTGTTTTTTGAGTCTTTGCTACCGACTAAGCCGATCCAGTTTTTCTTGGGCGAGAAAGGGTCGGGCAAGACCACGCGCCAGAGGATGGTGGGCCGTTGGTTATATGGGCAGAAATTTGACGTGACGCCAATACTGGCTCAGAAAGAAGATGCTTTTGTTACTACCGTTATTAACGAGTCATTTGTGGCTTTTGATAATGTAGACAGCACTGTCCCCTGGCTACCGGACCGGTTAGCCCAGTGTTCGACCGGCAATCGGATTGTGTTGCGACGGTTGTATACCGATGCGGAGCAAGAGGTCTTTTATCCTCGCTGTTTCTTATCTTTGAATTCGAGGACGCCTAATTTCAAACGCGATGATGTGGCTGACCGGATGTTGATTTTCAGTCTCAAGCGGGTGGAGGATTTTCGGGCTGAAGGGTTGTTGATGCAGGAAATTATGGATCAGCGCGACCAGCTCTGGTCTTCGATGCTGGATTCGTTGAATCAGGTGGTAGCTCATCTGCAGCAGGATCAGCGGGAGTTAACGGCTTTCTTCAGGATGGCCGATTGGGCCAGCTTGGGTTGGAAGATTTATACCGCTTGGACCGGTGATGGCCAGTATTTTCTCGATTTGCTACAAAAGTTGGACGATGACCAAAAAGAGTTTTTAATGACCGACGATCCGTTTGTCGAACTGTTAGAGATTTGGGTTGGCCAGAATGCTGGGGTGAAGGTGACTTCGACTGAGATGATGGGGCAAATGGCTTCGATCGCTGAGGAGATGGGGGTGACTTTAGGTTTTCGTTCAGCGGTAGCCTTTGGGCGTCATCTTTCTAATAATTTGACCAGCTTGAGGCGCAAGTTTGATATCGAAGTTAGCCAGCGGTCAAGGCGATTTTACTACGTTTTTTATTCACTAGAAGATGGATAGGGATCCAAACTATCAGCCTAACGGCCGAACTTTTGCCCACGAGATTAATCAGGGGTTGCTGGAAGTAATTAAGCGCCGCCAGCGCAATCGTTTTGCTCTCTCGTTGTCGATGGTGGCAGTCCAGATGACTATCTTGTTGCTGATGATGGTGGGTGTTTTTAAGGGGCTTGACATCAAAGAAAGTTGGAAGGAGGTGCTGCTCGTGCTTTTGGGCGGTTTCGTGGCTTCTTTTTCTAAGTTGGTGGACTTTTATTATAACAACGCGCAAGACGATAATCGATTAATCGATTCAGCGCAAGATTACAGGACTGGGGTTAATGGTAACGGTCAGCAACGGTAATGGTAATGGTAATGGGTATGATGGCAAGACAGATCACGAGGTGATCGTTGAGCTGGAGAAAGAGACTGCTCAGCAAGCAAATCAGATCGCGGAACTGATGTCGCGATTTAATAATAGTGAGAGTGAGCGGTTAGAGTTGGTCAAGCAGCAAAACCAATCGACGATTGTTAAGCTGATTTTTGCTGGAGTGGTGGGGTTGTTAGCTTCGACCTTGGCGATTTCAGTGGTCAGCTGGCATACAGAGTCTAAGAACCTGACTGAGAAATCACTGACTGATCTGTATTCACTAATAGAAAGAATCAGTCTCGTTTTAACAGGAATATTAAGCACTAGTATAGCCGCAGCCTTCAAGGCGCGGGAGACTACAAATGGAGGGAGTTAGAATGGATTTAGCCAAATATCAACAACAATCTCAAGTAGTTAAAACTAAAAAGCGGAAGCCGGTGGCTAATCTAAAGCCGAGAAAAGAGTTTAAGCTTGATCCAGTATTGATGACTCTTGAGCAGGCGCAGAGCTTGTCGATGGACTCAATGCTGGATATCGCCAAGGATGCAGGAATCGATGTGGATATGCGATATCTGACGATGGAAGAGCAGCATTCGGTTAGTTATCACTGGATGCGAGGGACTCGAGGTTTGGCTCACAAGCAGGCGGACCGGTTCCGTAAAGAACGGCGTAACCGGTTGCGAAAGTTGGACGCGGTGGAGGATGTCTTTGCATAAGATGCGGAAATGCGACGGTTATGACGATTGTATCTTGGGCGTGATGGAGAGGTTTGGTCAAGAGCCGATTTTGGCCTATGACAAAGATAAGATGTTGGATAAGCTGGCCGAAGAGATGACACCGGAAGAAGCCGAAGAATGGTTTGACTTTAATATTATTGGTGCTTGGGTCGGGGATGAAACGCCCTGTTTTGTCAGTCGTCAGTTGTGGGACTGGATAGAGGAGAGTCTTGAATGAGTGAGTGGATGACTGTTGGCGCTTTGGCGCACAAACTGAAACGGGGCAAAACGACGGTTCGGAAATGGATCCAGTTGCCGGGTGTGGTCAAGGAAAAACGTGGTCGGTCTTGGTATGTACGCTCAGACTCGATTGATGAGCTTTTGGCTCGTGGTTCGCATCATCGGCGAGTGATCCGTCGAGTGGAGGCAGAAGAGGATTTGAAGAATGAAGTTTGCCCTTCTTGCCAAATAGGCAATTGGCGTCGGGACGGATATTCGGATTTAGTTTCAGGTGAGATTTCAGCTGTTTTGCATTGTAAAAATGAAGATTGTGGCCGTCGCTGGTGTGTCAGGTTTTTAGTACGGGCCGAATCAGAATCGGAACTGCCGCCCAGTAAAAAACCAAAACATTGGTATTTAGGTGATCCGCGCCGCGAGGATTCTCAGGGAAAGGTGGAGGCTGATCGGCGTCAATATGTTCAAGAGATGGTGGGCCGGGGTGTTAGATTGTGGCGAGTGCTAGAAGTTTTTGCACCTAAATTAGAAAAAGAGATAACTACCTATTTTCGGGAGGCGGAAAAGGCAAAGATTGAAAGATGTTAGTTCAGCAGGTTTCTTTGGATCTGTGGTTGCCCAATCTGAACCAATTGATGGGGATGCATCGGTACCGGTACAACTCGGTCAAAAAAAAGTTTCAGTCGCAAGTGATACCTGTATTTATGGACCAATTAAAGCCAGTTGTCGAATATCCCGTTCGGGTGGAGTTCAAGTGGTATGCGCCTAACCGAAGATCTGATCCAGACAACATTAGTTCAGCAGGCTGTAAGATATTACTGGATGCGTTACAGATGGCAGGGGTTTTGGCCAACGATGGGTTTCGACAAATCGATGGATTCTATCACTCTTTTCACCTTGATAAGCAGAACCCCAGAATTGTGATCAAGATAGAGGAGCCAAATGGCGAGAGAGACAGCGGCTAATCGTCAGGCCGAAAAAGAGGTTATCGAGCTGGTAGCCTCCAAGATTGGCCATTTATTTAATTTTGAGAAAATGCCATCTTTTTACCCTTTCGATTTTGGGATGGTGGACAAGCAGCAGGGCGACTTGTTGGGCTTCGTCGAGGTTAAAGAGCGGTATGTCCGGATGGATCATTACGACGATTACATCCTCGAATTAGGCAAGTATCTGGATGCTGTGCAGATGAAGCAGATGACCGGCTTGCCGACCTTTTTGTTTTTGCGGTTTTGGGACGGGATAATGCTGTTGGACCTGTCTGGTTTGAGGGCAGATCAGTTCAGGATCCGGGTGGGTGGAGGCGCGGACCGGGAACCACACCCTTGTATGTTCATTGATAAGGACAAGTTTTTGTCTATCCCGGCAGGAGAGAAGAAATGATACAAAAAGTTAAGAACCACACCCACAAGTTTGGCGAATCCGGGCACTATTGGCACGCGACTGTTGAAACTGAGGATGGTGTTTCATCTGTCCTATTGACCAATTCTCAGGTCAGGGACGGACTGGTTCGAGCTAAAAAGAAACCGGCCTTACGGCCAACTAAAAACAAGCGACCATTTCTGTGGTTTCTGAAAACCAATTCAAAAGAATTAGAGGTAACTAGATAGATGAGTAAAACAATTCCAACATCAGCCCCGGTAATGAAAGAGTTAACCGAGATGGTGCTTGAGCGCCTGGACGGTAAGGTTAACGATGAAGCGGCCCAGCTGGTGTTAGGCACTTTGGCAGTTGAATCCGACTTTCGGTATGTTCGGCAAATGGGGTACGATCCGATCTTCTCGCCGATCCAAGAGGAAGAAACGGCCAGTCTTGGTGGCGCTTTTGGCTATTCACAGGTCGAGGTGGCTACTGCCCGAGACATGCTGACCAACTGGCATCGGATGAATAAGTTAGATGGGCAGCATTACCAGAATTTCCGTTTTTTCTTAGGCAACGATCTGGTCTTAAATGACAACCAGTTTATTATGCCTAGTAAAGTTTCCTTGGCTTATGCTTTGCAGGAACGGGCCGAATTCTCGATCGCTATGTGTCGCTTGGCCTATAAGCGTAAACCGGGCGCTATCCCTGAAGGTTGGGAGGCCAAAGCCGAATATTGGAAGCAGCATTACAATACTGAGTTGGGGGCAGGGACCCCGGGCAAGTTTATGGCGGCTATCTCCAAACACGATCTGCCGGGGCTATGGGAATAGGGGATCTGGTTAAAGCCTATTGTGACTGGCGCAGCTGGCGGCGATGGTTTCATCGGGATAAGCAGCGCAATTTGGAGTTAATCCTTGACCAGCTGAACCAGATCGATATTGAGGGCCGGGTAGTCTCGGAAAGCCCGAGGGTGCAGCATAAGCCAGCTCCAGCTCGACCGTTCGCGCCCAGTGATGAGTACTTGTACAAGAAGGAAAAACGAGATGGAAACTACCAACCTCCATACTGACAGGGCCGAAAAGGCGTTGGAGCATTACATGATGACCAGCAGCTTGTCTCAGTCGGCCAAGATGATGGGCGTCAAGGTCGAAGATTTTAAAGAGCTGGTCCGAGTAGCTCGTCGGGACGGGGTGTTACGGGATCTGGAAGAGAATGTAACTGACCTGATGAGGCAGATGATGATGAGCTGTGTGGTCGGCTCACTGGAACAGATCCAGAAACGGATGGATGAGGCCACTGTCCCGGAACTGGTAGGCGCTTTCGATAAGATTTTCCAACGCTATCAGGTGATCCGAGGCGAAGCTAGTAACATTACGGAACGAAGAGAAACACGACGAGCCCAGTTAGATATTAGAGAGGAAATAGCTGATGTCATCAAAAACGTCGGTGGAAGCACAGCGAGAGCTGTGGACGCGAGTCTACCATCAGGATCCCGAGTTGATAACGGAGGATCCGAAGAACCTGTTGATGGCGATGTCATCCTTATTGAAGGTGCAGGCCAAGAACCGGAGGCTGGTTAATTTCGAGCCTAACGCTTGTCAGCAGCGGATCTATAAAACTATTTTTGAACAGCAGGAAGCCGGTCGGCCAGTGCGGATCCTCGAGCTGAAAGGTCGTCAGCAAGGCAGCTCGACCGGGATCGGGGCTTATTGTTTTATGCGGACCATCTGTGAGTCCAACACCAATGCGCTGATCATTACTGAGGAGAAATCGGGTTCGGCTAACAATATCTTCCAGATGTATAAACGGTTTCTCAATAACTTACCTTTTGAGTTGGAGCTGGAGCGGACTCGAGAGGGGCAGTTGCTGAAGTTCCCAGAACCGTTGGGGTCGCAGTTGAAGGTGGAGGGTGAAAAAAATATTACCTCCTTTACTTTCCAGTTGGTTCACTTGTCGGAAGCTGCTTTTTTCAGTAACCTGAAAAGCACTTTAGCGATGCTCTATCAAACTGTACCGGACGACCCTTCAACTTGCATTATTCTGGAAACCACAGCTAATGCAGCCGGGGACGATTTCGCTACTGAATGGCAACGAGCCATCGATGAGCAGAGCGATTTTACCGCTTTGTTTATCCCTTATTTTGTGATGGCGGAATACGCTAAACCCTTTGATGATGAGGGGCAAAAAGAGCAGTTCCTGGATCACATTATGAACGGTGGGGATAACCGGTACGGCGATGAAAGAAAGGTTTATGAAACCTATCAAGCCGAAGGGATGACCTTGGAGAATATGAACTGGCGGCGGAACGCGATCCGTAACCGTTGTCAGGGCAGTTTGCACGAGTTTAATCGGCAGTACCCGCAAAGCTGGGAGGAAGCTTTCCAGACTTCGGGTAACAACGTCTTCGATTTGGGCGTGATTACTACTTGGCTGAAAGAAGTTAAGGACCCGCCGATGAAAGGGGCTTTTAACAAGGGAATCCACGGGGTCGAATTCAAGGAGTCGCATGACGGGATTGTTAATATTTGGGAACCGCCGGATGTGGCCAAAGAGTATGTGATCGGGTCTGACCACGCTGAAGGGTTAGACGCAGGCGACTTTTCAGCGGCCGTAGTTTATGATCGGTTGCCTTTGCGTGAAGTCGCACGATTGAGAGGCTTTGATGGTCGTCAAGTCACAACTGACGAGTTTACGGAACAGATGTTTTATTTGGCCCGACACTACAATCGGGCTTGGGTCTGTCCTGAGAACAACGCCGATGGCGGTACGGTTTGCTTGTTACTGCAGATGGAGTATCGGTACCCGAATATGGTGAGCGAACGGATGTTAGGCATCTCCAGCACCAATCGGGTGGGTTGGCGAAATACGGTATCGACTCGACGGCGAGGGGTGGCTCGGTTACAGGAAGCCATCCGCGACGAAGAGATTTTGACTTGGGACGAGAAGTTTTTGCGAGAAGCTTTGTGGTTTGTGGGCGTTAATGGTCGTCCTCAAGCCCAGAAAAAGGGTCGCCAGCGACGGGCCGGAGAGAGTGAAGACGGCCACTACGACGACTTAATATTTGCCACTGTGGGTGCGCTGTTCGCGCATGACGCTTTGCCGGTTCCTAAAACGTCGCGCTTGATTCAGCAAGCAAGGGAAGTCGAGCGAGGGTTGCCCACTTATGATATTGATTTAATGAAAGATGCTTGGCTGGATTATGTCTAGGAGGTCGCTATGAAATCGTTCGATAAAGTTCGAGATGAAGAAGAGATATTAGATTGTTTCGCTGTAATGAAGGAAGAGTCCGAGGATTACATCTCGGATCGGGTCAAAAAGTATGGCCGGAACTTCCTGATGTATATGGGCGAACATTATTTGCGGGATGGAGGCGACGAATATCAGATCGATGATCGCAACCCCAGCTGGCGGTTCCGGGTCAAACGGGACATGATCGGTACGATGGTGGACAGCTTGAGGCCGATCCTGATGCGGGGTTACCCCAAATATTTTGTCGATGCTGATTTCGCTGACTATCAGGCCACCTTACCGACTGAACAGGGCGAAGTCCCGGTGCCGGGGGTAACTGACGGTGATTTGGCTCAGCATTTGCAGTCAATTCTGGACGCTACTCATCTCAAGCGAGGCGAAGGCATCGAGGTAGCCAAGCTGTTGGTCGATGTGCTGGTCGGGGGCACTGCTTACCGGAAAATAGTCTTCGATCCGATCACTAATCAGGTGGTATTACCGGTATTAAACTTTTCGGACGTCTTGCCGGACCCGTATGGGGTTAACACTGATTTCAGCGACCACAAATACGTCATTATCAAAAACGAGATGGATGCGGCTGACATCGAGCGCATTTACGGGATCAAGGAATCCGAGTTCGGTTCGCACGACGAAGAGGTGTCGGGTCAGGGCCTGATCAGGAAGGTCAGGAGGTACTTTAAAGGCAGTAACAACAAGATGGAGCACGATGACAAATACCGTCGTCGTCGTTATCCGGTTTACGAGCTGTTTTATAACGAAGCTACCCCTAATCTGGTATTGGAAGGTGAAAAACCGCCGAAGTCTTTGCGGCATCCTCGAGGTCGTCAGCTGGTGATCATCAACGATCGAAAGGTAGTGGTGGACCGGCATAACCCCTACTGGCACGGTCAATATCCAGTGGTGGCTTATGTGGCCAACCCGATCCCTCACCAGTTGTTTGGTCGGACCGAAGTTGATACTCTGGTCCCGATTCAGGAAGCGACTAATATCCTGATGAACATGATCGTGACCAACGCGATGTTGGCCGGTAATAACCAGTGGATGTATGAAGAGGGTGCTTTGCAGGCCGAAGAGGTGACGAACCAGCCCGGGTTGATGATCCCGGTCAGTCCCGGCGGTCTGGACCGGATCCGACGGGTGGATCCAGCGCCTTTGTCAGCTGACACGATGGCTTTATTGAAAGAGATGGAACAGCACGGGCGTTCTGATATCACCGGGGTGCAAGACGTGCTGATGGGTAGGGAGCCGACCAACCGGGCTTCAGGTGTCCTGGCTAACACTTTACAAGCGGCCGCTTTGACCCGGCAAGGGTTTAAAGTCCAGTCGCTGGACGAAAGTTATCGCCGTCAAGCCAATCTGGAGATCAGCCTGATGCAGCAGTATGCTGACTATCAGGACCCGCAGCTGATGCGACTGATGGATATGGGCGAATTCAATATGTGGTCGGAATCGATTCGGTACTTGCTGTATGACGTTAAGGTCGAGAGTCAGGCCGATTTCCCGCACAACGTAGTTTCGAGGATCAACTTTGCTGTGCAGTTGGTCCAGCTGGGCGTCTTTGATATGGAAGAGTTTATGACTTTTACCGGTGTCAAGGTCCGACCCGAGCTGAGAGCCCGGATCCGGGCCCAGTCGCAGCAGATGCCTCTTGGGGCACAGACAGCCGACGCTGATGCCAATGGTGGCTTGGCTGGAGCTGAAAACTTAGGAATGGGCGTACCGCAACAAGCGATGCCACAGGTGTAAAAAAAAAATGAAAAGCAATAAGTCGGTGCATCGGTTATTAACTAACGTGATGCAGTTACCTTACTGCGATCTGCAGCTGAAACGACACGACAATAAGTTAAAGATGGTTGAACTTACGATTCGAGTTTTGCCAGAAAATATAGGCTGGCTGTCTTCGGTGGTAAGTAATGCTGCAAAAAATTTTGACAAACCCACTAATTGATGATATGGTATTGTCGATCCGCTAACTAGCGGCTCAACCACCGGTGGACGGGCGTCGCAACCCGATCTGCTGGGCTATCATACATATGACATAAAAACTTGGACTACCTTACAAAAGGGGTCTTGGAACACGCCACCGGCATTCCAAGGCCCCTTTTTTGTTGGGAGGAAAAATGAACAACGCCAGAAACGACCAAGGTCTTGGCCCTAGCTCAGCCGACGACTCCGCTTATACTGATAGTGGAACACCCGAGGCAGAGGCCACAGATACAGTCACCAGCCCGGAGCAGTCTGAGCTGGAATCCCTTCGCCAACAGATGAGCAAAAAGGACCTTCACGCCGACCGCAAAATCACTGAATTGGGTCAAGACAATTCGAGTTTGCGGCAGGATAATCAACAGTTGCACAGCCAAGTCCAATCGATGCAAGCCCAAATCAACCAATTACAGTCTCAAACCAGCGACAATAGCGGCTATGATGGTTACGGGAATGCGGATAGTGGCGGAAGCGCCCCAGCTGGGGTCAACTCTCAGGAGTGGGACCTCTATAAGCAGGGGGTAGGCGAACTGGTAAACAAGGTTTACACCCTTGAAGACCAGCTCTCGACTACGGCGCAACAGAAAACCGAGGAGGTCGAAGTTGCCAACTTATCGCAACAGTTCGGGCTATCAGCGGAAGACGCTAAATTAGCTTTGGACTATCAGCGGCAAGGTGATTTCGTGAACGCGCACAAAGTGATTGATCTGGCTTCAGCCCAGAGTAAATCTAGGAATGCGGCGCGGCAACGCCGAACCAACTACGACGAGCCGGTCGGATCGACCGATTTTCGCGTAGACTCGCGTTCTCAGCAGTCAATCTCTGAGATGTTCGGGGAATCAGCACAGCCACAAACTGTGGCTAGACAACTAGCGGAAAATCCAGATTTACTGGATAAATTAGCCAAACAATTTACAAATAGCTAAAACCGCAATTCAAAGGGGAGAAGGTCGAGTGTCTCCCCTTTCTACACTCGGCGGGTTGTGGTGAATCTTAGATGAGGTTTATCACAAATGGCAGCTATAACTGACCAAATCACGATCGCGACTCTCGCGATGCACGGAGATCTTAACGCGGCCGTCCTCTCTCGTGACTCGGCAGCCTTGCGAATTATGCAAGACAAGTCGAGCGAGAATACGGGTTCACCGGTCAAAGTTAAGATCCGTTACAAACGAAATAATGGCGGTTGGTATTCTGGTTTCGATCAGTTCAATACTACCCGCGTCGAACAGTTCGCCGAAGGCAGTCTCAACTGGGCCAACGTCTATGTCAACGTGACTGTTGATGAAGACACCTTGGTGGAAAACGCAGCGATGAATATTCGGGATCTAATGGGGATTTCCGATATCAAGAAGCTTCCGGCTCGAGACAGAAATACTATCTTCAACCTCTTTGGGGAAGAGATGGGTGGCGCTCTGGATGATATTAGAAAACTGTTAGCAAACGCTTTGTATGAAGGGACTACCGGTGACAAGGAGTTTGATGGGTTTAATGTCATTACCAAAAACGATACTGCTTACGCCGGTATTGCCCACACCGATTTAGGCGACCTAGATTATGGTACTAATGGCTTCTTGTCCACTGGTACAGACAAGGTCTGGGCCGGTCGTTACAAAGACGGTTCGAGTACAGCCTTAACTTTGGACTTGCTGGCCGACGCTTTGAACGACGCCAATCAGGGTGGAGCGGATGCTGTTGACTGCATCTTTGTGCCCCTGGATATCTACAGTTCCTTGGAGCTGCAGTTAGAAGGGCAGAAGACGCGACAGAACGAGAATATGGCAGCTATCGGGTTCCGTCAGAATATCGAGTGGGTATCCTTCGGGGCCACTATCTATCCTGACCCTTATTGTCCAGCCAATCGGGTGTTTGGTATTAATTCCAACCATACCAAATTGATGGTTCATCCCGCACTAAATATGGATTTCAGTGGCTTCAAAGAGCCGACCGATCAGGCAGCCATCACTGGTCAGCTGAAGCTGAAAACCGTCCTTTACTGCGACGATCGAGCCAAAAACTTCAGACTCGATAACGTAACCGCTTAGGAGGTGCATGATGCCAGAAAAGCAGTATGAAATTAGCCACGCTGAAGTCGTTTTGCGAAAAGATGGCGCAGCCTTAGCTAATGAAAATTACCCGTTAGCTGGTTCAGGCAGAACAGATGAAAATGACAATACCTTTTCGTCTGCTATCAAGACAGCAAAGCAAACCGATTTAACTACCGCAGCCAATTCGGCTATTAAATTCCATTTCATCGACTCTGATGACACTAGTGCTACTGCTACTAAGTCAGGTCAATGTGTTGAATTGGGGGATTTTTTCCTTTGGGTAGATTCGACCGGTGATTTACGGGTTGCCACTACAAAGCCCACTGATTTAGAAACTGGTGGTGCAGTTGTTGGTGGACAAGCTTAATTTTTAAACTGACAGCATCTTGAAGGGGGCTTCGGCCTCCTTCTAGGATGGTAGGAGGGAAAGATGGCTGTTAATACTGTAGGATGGAAAGGCAGATGGGCTTCGTGGATGCGGAATAACCCATATGCGGTCCATTTAAGAAAACTAATTTTAGGGGCGGGAATCGAAGATAACACGCTCCGTTTGTATCGGGCTGCGGACGATAATTTTGCTGGGATGAAGATTGATCAGGACGGCAACGCTTCCTCTTTAGTGATCGATAGTGATGCTGCTAATGATACCAATATAGTTCTGATCAGTCCCGGAGGGGCCAGTGAAGGCGCTTTCGCTATTACCAGAAACGATGATGTGGATGGTAATGTGGTGATGCGGCTCGGCAATCATTACCTTTGGGTAGATGATGATGATCATTTGCGGATCCATACTGCTGCCCCAACGGCACATAACAATGGAACCATAGTAGGGCTCCAAGAATAAAATCTGATGCCATACAAACTGTCGCAACTCAAAACTAATTTGCGGCTGAGGCTAGGTGAGCCTGAAGATGGGACTCTTAGCAGCTCGGTTACTTATCAGGACCAGTCTGGCGTAGACGAGCTGAAAGAGGTCATCAATCAGGGCATCAAGCAAGTAACGATCGATTGTCTCGAGATGGGGAATGGGCTGTTGATTTCTCAGCAGAACTTCTCCGTCTCGGCCGACGTTACCGAATACGCTCTACCGCTGGATTTCATCTCAGTAATCGATCTCTATCACCTCCATCAAGGAACCACTTATCGATTATTGCAACACCCTCTGCGCGGCCTGAAAGACGGCCACACCACCACCAGCACCTCTGAGATCTACGAATATTATGATGTTTATGGTAATACGGCCCAGATCCTCGGCGAAGGTAACGCTGGCAATTATGCCGGTGCCGAAGGCGCAGTCGATGGAGGAACTACCACTACTTTAACCGATGCTCAGACGGATTTCACCGGCTTGGGTATTACGGTTAATAAAGACATTGTTCGCAATATCACTGACGGCAGCTACGCTAAGATTACGAATTTCACTTCCACCCAGTTAACGACAGAGCCTTTGGCCGGTGGAGCTAACAACAGTTTTGAAGGCGGCCATAAATACCAGATCGAATCAGCTGAAGAGAACCAGCAGGTTCTTCATACTTATCCGCCGATCGGGTCAGCTGAACGCAAGTCAGCGTTCTCCAACACTACTGATAGCAATAATGACTCTTTTGTAGTTCCGACTGCTGAAGGTGCCTATCACGCTCATTCGGTGGATGCCACTTTCACTTCAGTTCCTAGTAACGGTCGAGTCCAATTATCGATTCGGTTTTCTACTAGCCCTTCATTTAGCGCATCATCACCCTACACTTATATACAGTCGTCAGTTTTTGATGTGGTTTCGGCGGGGACTCCTTACACTTTCTTACTGCCTCTGGACCGGCAACTCTATCAGAAAGTGGTTTCGGCGGGGGCTGGTGATGCTTTGGCTGAAGGTAGTACTACTGCTTACTATCGAATTGATTTCACTAACTCTTCAGGTGATGCTGTACCTACTAGTAAATGGGAGTTGTTCACCTATCAGGGCGAAGAAGGGTTACAGTTGCATTATGCCAGATATCCGGCTGATTTGACAGCGGCTGACGATGAGATGGAGCTGCCCGACTGGTCGGCGACAGCAGTGGTTTTGTATGCCGAATATATCGCCAGAATGAAACTGAATGGTGGCCGTAGCAACGAATCAGCACAAGCTTATCAAGAATATCAAATCGAAGTTGAACGAATCAAAAGAATGATGCACGTCCGTAATTCAGACAGATCTAATAGTGTGACTAATATTTGGGGCCCTCGAGTGGCTCCACGACATAAAAATGTACCGGTCAACATCCGGCTACCGCTTTCGTGAGGTGAGGTAAATGCCTAGAAATAAACCGAATAAATGGCAAAAATCGTTTAAGAATAGCCCTCGATCTAGTAACACGCAAGAGCGGGAGTTGGGCGTATGGGTTAATGACGATGGTAACGTTGAGCCAATAGATGTGGAATGGAAAACTATTGGTAAAGAAGGCGTGACTGTTGATCAAGGTAAAGATGTAGCTTTAGGGACCGGGGTGACTTTATCTTCGCCCTCAGCTAACAATCTAACAGTTACCGCTTCTGGCACCACTACAGTTAATGGAGCTTTGACGGTTGAAGGGACTTTTCAGCCTGACAATATCGCGGTTGATAACGGAGGTAATATTGGGTCTGCGGGTGATGCCGACGCGATGTCGATTGCGGCTGACGGGCAAGTTACCTTCAGTCAAAATCAAAACCATTCTGGCCAGCAGATTGTTAATAGCCAAACTGTTAATGATTTGCAGTCGGGTGCGAGTTTTAAGTTCGATGGTAGTTCTGTAAGTAACAATCATAGTGTTTCGGTTTCGGGTTCAACAGTAACTGGAGATAGTGCTAGGACAATTTCTGGATGGGTTCGGTATTCAGGCAATAGCGCAACTACTGATCCTATCGTGTTTAGTCTTGGTGCTGACACCACTTCAAACGGCTCGTTTGCAGTTTCAATTAAGACTGATGGCTCAGAATTTAACATATATGGGTTAGGTGGGGCTAATGATGAGACTGCGATAACTGGAGCTTCTTCAGTAATGGATGGGGAGTGGCATTATTTAAGCGTAACTTATTCTCCAAGCACCACAGCCCCAATCATCAGCATTTATGTAGATGGGGTTTTAATTTGCACTCGAACTCGAAGTGCTGGCGAAGTTTATAACACCGTTGATGGCTTCGTGATTGGCGATTGGGTTAATTCAGATCGCCCTTTCGATGGCGAAATCCGTCAAGTCCGTCTTCACAATCGTGCGTTGACTGCTGCTGAAGTAAGAGCCAGTTACAATGGTCAAGCTGTACCTTTTGAGTATACGGGTGCGAGTCAGGCTGAGTTGGTTGCTGATGGTGATATGTCGAATGCCTCTACTTGGACTGCTCAAACGGGTTGGACTATTAACGGTGACAGTAGTGGTGTTGCGGAGTCTACTGGTACCGAGGGTATTGTATATATTCATCCCAATAGTTCAATTTTGACAAATGGCAAGAGGTATCGTGTCTCACTTAAAGCAACTCGTACAAGTGGCCCCGGAGTTACAGTTTCGTACTATAATGGGACTAGTTATGTCCCTGTTTTGACTTATGAAGGCGCAGGTCCTGAGACAGTAACTGCCGACTTCACTCCGATAAACAGCACTGGTTTTTTATATATACAAAGTGGAATCCTTGGTAACGAAACTGCTTGGGCAGGGGAAGTCGATGATGTCTCCCTAACCCAAATCGGCTGCGTAGCCGAATACCTGCCGACAGGCATCAGTGCTACCAAATGGATAAATAGTTCAGGTACGAGCGGTTTGGACGGGACTGTTACTAGTGCTACAGCCATTAATCACGAAGTCGGCACAATTACGGCAACGGGCGTGGTTGAAGTCAATAATGGTATCAAGTTCCCTGCCACTCAAGTATCGATTGCAGACCCTAACACCTTAGATGATTACGAAGTGGGGGCTTGCACGTTGACTATTCAAGACGCTGCGACTAGCCCGTCCAAGACTGCTTCATTAGGGAGTTTTGATTATGCTCGGATTGGGGACATTGTTACGTTAAATGGACGGGCGTACAACATTGATATTAGTGAGTTCACGCTATTTGCACCTTTGTACATAGTTGGATTCCCGTATGCAGGGACTACATCTCGTGACATGTCAGGTTACTTTGTCGGGGCAGATACAGAGGATGTT
>TARA_R100001594_G_scaffold38894_1_pt1 | contig 20452 bp, 24 predicted proteins | sample TARA_R100001594 | Tara Oceans TARA_R100001594 (sample SAMEA2622752) | marine metagenome | biome: marine biome (ENVO:00000447); feature: marine epipelagic mixed layer (ENVO:xxxxxxxxx); material: "saline water (ENVO:00002010), including plankton (ENVO:xxxxxxxx)" | depth 150 m | reverse complement strand
TCACCCACCCGACGGTCTTTTGGTTCGCCTGTACGGCGCTCTATGGCTCTTCTAGGCTATCTCAAATGGTGTACCATCCATCAAATACCAACTGGGTTTAATCTGTCTGGTCTATTGTAACTAATTCCCCTTCAATTATATCTTTCACATGTTCGGGGCTATAGGCATACACATAAATTGATACCAGATTTTTATTCCACGGATGTTTTACCTCGACATAGTATCTATTCATCCGTTCTGGATAGTATCTATTCATCAGTTCTGGTTTGGTTTCCATCAGCCTTGTCCCTTCGTTTCATTGATTACAGATTTAAGGGTGTAATTTTTCATATCATCAAGCATATCTTCAGCCATTTCTCTCAAGTCATCGCTGTAAGGGTCAAAATCAAATTCAAACGCCTTGCTATCATCTATCGAATTTATTTCCAAAAATAAGTTTTCGATAGAATTTTGCACCCTGTCTTGCAATACATCTCCAATTTTTTCTGAGCGCAAACCCATGCCGGAAATGTATGTTGCAATCGTGTTGCCAGTGCAGCCATCCATTAGCTCTGAAAATTCATCTTCTTCAGACCATTTTGACGGTTCTTGGTACTCGCCAGTTTCATGATTATACGTTTCGTCAGAAGTTGGAAGTAATGATATATCGCCGTCACTATGCACTGGTTCTGCCAGCATTTTTGTTTGGCCTATCCATTCATTTACTGTTTCATGGATCACTTCATAAACTTGTGACCAATTGTCATCAGGTGTTGGCAACCTGTCGTGAACGGTTTTTTTACTCTCTAATTTGGTTTCGATCATGTTCATACGTTTGTCTTCCTATTTGACGCTCGCTGGCATCGTCAGGCCCGACGAACAACCGCCGGACGACCGCCGCCCTTCGGCGACGGTTTCGCCTATGCGCTCCTGTACGTTCTTGGTGTCGCCTTACTGATCCGCTCGTGCCTCAGCAGCCATCGGATAGCTGGCTTCAGCCGTTCGGCTGGTATGCCCGACGCCTTCGCCATCTGCCCTATCGTCACGTGACCGGCGTCGATCAATTCGACAACTCGGTTTCGGTCCTGTTTGCGCTGGACGTTTCGAGCCTTGCGGCTCTGCTTGGCGGCTCGACGTTCAGCCTTCGCAGTTTCCTTGGCTTGCTTCTCAGCCTTCGCCGCAATCAGTGCGCGTTCTTTACGTTTACGCTGGTACACAGCGTCGTTAGCAGCCTTCTGCGTTACCGCTTGCCATGCTCTCTCCGAATTAGCCCATTGCTCCGGCGTCCATCTGCGCCGGTCCATAAATTCGGGGATTTCCAGCAGCCTTTCGGTTTCTGGATCAAGTGTTAGTTTGTCCATAGTCTTTACCTTTCACTTCAGTTTACTGGATTAGTCGGCGAAATAAAAACACCGGCAGAAATCTAACAAGGCTTGGTATTTAACTTCAGCTGGAGTGTCAGCGATTGGCACAGCTTGCCACGGTGTTCCCCAATCTTGGTTCTGTAGCTGGCAATAGTTTGGCTCCCCATGCTGATTTAGTTCGCCATAGATGCGGACCGCCGGACCGCCTGTTCCTAGTAGTATCTCGAACTCTGCCGGAAAATCCTCAGTCGGTTTCCCTACTTCCCGCCAGCCGTCTCGGACGGTAATCGAGAGCGGCATCTCGTGTATTAGCTGCTCGATATTTTCGGCCAGCTGGTGCCGGTCAGTGTCTCTTGCCCAGTCGAGGATTTTAACCAGCCGGACGATTTCGGAGAGATGCCCCAAGCCGTCGGTTCTGTAGTTTTCTGAATTGTCAAACATGCTCTAGTTCCTTTCGTTTGGTTCGGTTGCTGACTGCCATCGTCAGGCCCAGCCCATCACGGCTAGACGACGCCCATTGCTGGGCGTTTCGGCTCAGTAGTCGACGCTATAGGGGTGGCCGTTCTCGTGAGCCTCAGCGATGTAGTCCCGCTGGGTTGTTTGGTGGTTACGGTAGTCCGCCTTAGTGATCCGGTAGACGTATGTTGGACCCTCTGCCAATTTATATTCACTGTCACAAGCCTTCAGATACCGCCAGCCGTTCGAGGCCCGTTCTGCATACGTTACTCGGTAGTGGTCACAGTCCCGACTATCTACCATGTAGTAGATGGGTAGTGGGTTAAGTGCCATTATAAGACGCCTCAGTCGATTTTTGGTTCGGCTGGTCAGTTGGTAAAACGATGTAAAATTGATCGTTCGGTGAATTGCCTTTCCGGCGACGTATGCCGCTAGGTGGTAGTGTGGTCCTGTGGCATCGCGGCCCCGCCCGAATGTGACAAGGTGTAAAGCCGCGATTTCGTTTTTACCTATGGTATAAAGTTTGATGGTCATTGCTTTAGTTCCTTTCGTCTTCAATTTCGTAAACGTCTTCAAGGTTCCAATCGTGGCCTTCATCAATTTGTTTCCATTCTGGGTCACTTTTGATCGGTGCTTCGTCTTCTCGTGCTATCGCCCACGCCTGTTCTTCGTTTTTAGCTTCGATAACAGCTGCATAGCCAACGTCCATTGTTGCGACAACGCGGAATTTTTTTAGCTTTTTCATTTCGTTAGTTCCTTTCAGTGGCGGGGCCATTAGGCCGCACCTCCTAAAATAGTTATGTCGTCAATCAGTGCGCCATCGCTATATTTTTTGATCTTGACCAGAGCGTCCTGCGGGTCAGCTGCTTTTACTAAATATCCATCGAAACCCCTTGGCGCGGCGGCGGTGGGTGTTGGATGATTTTTACGGCTATTGCCAGTTTGGCACCATGACAGAAATCTGTACCCATCAATTTTTTTTGATGTGCGTTTGGTGATGATGCCTACAATTGCACCTATATTGTTTGATGAAATTAAATACATTTTCATTGCTTTAGTTCCTTTCGTTTTCGGCATGCTGGCTCGTCAGGCAGTGGCCACAACGCCACCACGACGCCCCGTAGGGCGTTTCACCTTTATTTGTAGATATACCCTTGGTCGATCATTTCGTCATTGATTGCATCGAACCGGTCTTCCAGTTGGTTTACCCAATAGTCAACTCTTCCCCAGTGGGCGCTTACTTCGAGTAGATCTATGCAAAAAACGAATTTCTCATCAGTTGCGGCATACGCTGCTGCATTATCTTCGGTTGCAACAATTTCGATACGTTCTCTTATGAACTGTTTCGTTTGGGATGTTTTCATTGCTTTAGTTCCTTTCGATAAAATCAATTTCGATTTTTGCTACCGGCTCTTGCCTTAATTGGTAGACGTAACTTTTCGGCGACAAGTCGTAGTTCCCGACGAAGTCGAGAGCGTCGTCTTGGTTCTGAAATTCGAACTTTCCGAGGATACCGCCTTCGGCGTCGTAGGTTGTGACTAGGGTTTTCATTGCTTTAGTTCCTTTCGTTCGGCTTGCTGGCTCATCAGCGACTGGGAACAACCCAGCCGGACCGGCGACTTTCGCCGCCGGTTTCGCCTTTAGAAATCAAAGTCGATAAAAACTTCGGTTCCTTTTTTGATGTAGACACATCGGCTTATGTCGTCCCAATCGTCGAGGATGTAACGCCGCTCGAACCGGCAATATCCACCAGCCGTGAATGTCGTCTTAGCGTCCGCCTTGCGGCGAACAAAATCGCCTTTTTTCACGTCTTCTATTTTGATCCGTATTCCAACTTGTTTCATCTTGGTCATTGCTCTAGTTCCTTTCGTTTGGTTTCCACAGACGCCCATCGCTGGGCGTTTCGGCCAGTTACCAGCTGGCCTCGTCAGTGTGGTCTATGCGGCCTCTTTCACTTCACTTTGCTGTACTTCAGCGGCATCAAAAATCCACTCGACGGCTTGGTTAGCTTTCGCGGCGGCGGAAAGAATAACCTTCGGCTCGTCTTTTAGACGCATAATCCAGCTGTTCAAATATTTGGCGTGATCCTCGCGAGGCTCTGGGCTAATACCCAGCGAACCGCACATCATCGCGGCCCCTAGTTCGGCGACCAGTTCTTCCTTCGCGTAGTCTTTAGTGCCGAATGAGTTTTTAAGGTTCCGGTTGCATCGTGTTTCATGGCCGGACCAGTGTGTCAATTCATGCAGCAGGGTAGCCGCGTATCCTTCGGGACTATCAAATTGGCATTGTTCGGGCATGTTGATACGATCTTGGCTAGGTATGTAAAAGGCGGATGATTTATCACCATGGCCAACAATGGCACCGGCACGTTCGGCTAGGTCATCAGCTACGGTTGCTGGCATTTCGGCCCATTCGAACCCGTCATCATTTTTCGGGATTTCGTAACCGTCGACCTGATCGGCATTGAATACCGTAAAGGATCGAATGAGCCGGACGTTTACTTTTTTGCCGGTTTTTTGGCCGTTGTCGTTTTTTTCATCAATTTGGATCGGCTTATACAGGATGACCATTTCACCCTTTTCGCCGGCCTTAACTTGAGCGCCTAATGCCTTCCACTGTTTGTAGGTTGCCCAGCGTCCCGACTGGTAGCCGTTGGCGCTTCGGGCAATGCCCAGTAGTAACCAGTTAATGCCACGGTATGGCTTGCCGGTAGACATACTAACCGGCTGTTCCGACGCTGGGACGGCCCAATGCTTTACCCAATTTGTGCCGGATGTTTCCATTGCCTTAATAACCTTATCGGCGACGGCTTTATGAATATCGGCGGTTGATCTTGCTGGCTTTTTGTTTCGTTTGGTCATTGCTTTAGTTCCTTTCGTTTGTTGTTTCAAATTGGCTTAACTAGTGGATACTGGACTTTGGTTTACTGTATGTCAAATAAAAAAAACAGTGTCACCGGTTCGGGCGGAAATCTGCCAAAAATAATTAGCCGGATTGGTTCGGTTGGTTGATCCGGTTGGCTCGGTTTGGTTGGTTCGGTTCGGTATACTCTCAGTCCATCAACCTGATGGCCTAACCCTTATCAAGCCCAGTATTGAGCCGGTTCGGATGGTCCGGTTCGGTAGTGTGCCGGTAGTGTGCTGGCAATCTCTATTGATACCATCGGCACACCAGATTTTTTTTGGCTGTCGGATGGAGCAACTTGGACGGGGTGTCGGGGGGATTGCCAATACGCGCGGGGGGAAGTATGCCCATACTAATCTTGGGCTATTTTTCAATCCTCACGGGGTCGATGGAACAAAACGAAACTGCCACAATCCTCGCAAGTAAGGTTTGTCACCAGATCGAACTCTTCGTGAAACTCTTCTTCATGGTCGCCACCCCAGATCAACTTACCGCCACAGTAGTAGCATGTTGATTCATTCATATATCCACTCTCCAAGTCTCTGTCCGCATCCCGCCGCGTCTAACGCCTCTTGTATGCCCCAGCTTACCGCCACCTTCGATCCATTCGACAAAGTCTTCCATCTCTTCGTCAAACCTAGCGTCCAATACGGCTTTTGCAGCCTGATCGATGTCTTGTGCCATCGACCTCTGATAGTGCGCTACGGCCCCTGCAAGCGCGTCTAGGCGGTCATCATGCTTCAATGAGCCTCTATCGCGGGTCACATGTGTCATTTGGTACAGTAGGGAATAAGTATGGTTCTCTGACCGGGCTTCGCGTCTCGCCAGTGCCTCATGTATAACCAGACGATGCTGTGTCAGGACAGGTTCGAGGGTGTCGATTATGCGTAGTTCCTTTTGACCCTTGGCCCACTCGCTTTCCACTACAGTACAGCCGCCTTTCCATACGTCATTCAGTATCGGTTGGAACGCAGCAACCCACATGCCTTGCCCATAGTTCGGCTCGACCTCGATGGTGTTCACGTCGTACCGTTTGGCATCAAGAGCTATTCTCGTCATTGCCTCTGTCGGATCACCGGGGAACCCTTGAGACTCCAGCAAGTACAATATACCATTCAGCGAAGCGACGATGGCCCATGCAGTCTCGTCGGCCCCTCGACCTGACGGGTCAACGAACAGAACCTTGGACTCATAAGGCTCCCACTCCTTGTCTACGAACAGTGGACGCAGAAAGTGGTCGCCAGAAAAACCCAAGTTCGGAATGTCCCTGACGTAATTCTCTTTGTCGTTCTCACGGCCCCACTGAACTTGCAGCGGTGCCTTGAGCGGATTAGCAGCCATGACAATCAGGTCATGCTGTTTCAGTGGATACCGTTCAGCATCTGACAGGGACGTGTCGAGCATGTACTGAAGCGCGAAGGCACTACGTCCTTTCGACTCAATAGCAGCCAGTTCGGCCTCACCGAAGCGTGTGTCGGTCGATTGACCGTAAGATATCTCTTCGTTGTAGAACTGGTCCCGTAAGTAGTGAGCCAGTATGTCTGTCTCGATCCCAGAGTTGACGTAGGTCAACCGGTAGTTCCCCAGCTTGTCAGCTGCTGGGTAACGGACGGGGATCGTAAAGCATCTAAAGTCCATCTCTTTGACCAAGACGTTGTAGACGGACTCTTCGGTCTGGGGTGTCCCCAAGAAGATGATGTCGCCTTTACCGTGTTCGGTCTTGGTGATCGGAATGAAGTCGTTCTGGACTATTCGTATAATCCGCTGCCGTGCGTCCTCGGTCAGCGAGTTACGCTCGACCTCGATGTCGTCAGCAATCAGCAGGGTCGCACGGCTACCTGTGATCTGACCTGTGATACCTCTGGCTGCTACTGAGTACGACTGGGACAGACTACCGCCAGCCACGTCGAACTGGTCAGCCATATCTCGTCTCGTAGCCCCGGACTCTCTCGGTCCTTCAAGCAGCCACTGGACTAACTCCATGCTCTCTAGGATACCCTTGGTCTGCGCCACGAACTCTTTGGACTTACTGCCAGTCGCACTGACAACCATGATCTTCTCGTCACGGGGGTTCCGCATGAGCCGCCAGATCGCGTACACACTGGTGATGTAGGACTTACCAAGAGACCTGAAGCAGCGAATGATATCCTCGCGTGGCCCTTGGATCACTTCTGTTTCTGTCGAGTCAATCCCATGCTGTAAGCGGTGGGCAATCTCGTATTGCGCCCTAGTAGGGTCAGGAAGTCCCAGATGTTGCCACGCAAGGAACAGGAAGTTCCTGAAATCTTCATAAGCCGGGTGGACTTCTTCCGGCATTGTGGATCGCCAGTGTGGCTCTTCGTCAACCTTGAGTGGTTCTAGCACTAGCTGATTGTGACCTTCGACTGGAAGGGCATCGACGCTTTGTAGTCCTTCAGCGTCTCACTAATTCGCTTGGCAGTCGGTAGGTCTTCCAGCTGCTCTGGGGGTGGGAACTGTTTCAGGAAGTTGACCATCGCCGAGACCATAGCTGGCGAGAGTTCTTCTTCTTCAGAGATAATCTCCAGAAGTCTTGCTCCTAAAGCATCTCGCAGTTTTTCGGATGGTGTCGTCATAGTTTCTCCTATGCAAAGAACATCAGCAGTACCCGGCGATTACCATCGCTCGGATCTACAGCATGTTCGACGTCGCTGCTATAGAGCAGCATGTCTAAGTAGTGGCTGTAGCTTCCATTGCGAGTATGGAAGTTACCACCAATAAAACTGTTTGGATCAGTGAGTAGGACGGATGCACTAAAGGTACACCACTGCATGTGATTATTATTGCCGGTGTCCTTGTGCCAATCGTGACCGTTTGGTTTAAACTCAACCCGACAATAGGCCGGATGGCTTATCACAATCTCCACATACTGACTGACAATATTAACCAGTGGTTTAATAAGCGGTTCGTAGAACTCACGTCTGCCAACATCCTTGGCAAGTTCAGACGCCTGTTCTTCAGTCAGGACGTTCGGTATTCTCTGGAACATTGCATGGGCAGTCCTGTCTATGTTTTCCACATTTAGGACACATTGGATAGTTAGGCTCGTCATACGAGGTGAGATTTTTTCTATTATTTATAGTCACTTCAACTCTGGCTGTTTTCATTTTTCGGTTCTTTGTCTGATGGAATATTGCATGGGCAATCCTTGATAGGTTTACCGCACTTCTCACATTTCGGATCGATTGGTGTGCCAAAGCGAACGGGATTACTTTTTGTCACCATCACGCCACTTCTGAATACCTTTTTCCGCACCCCTCGAACAGATATAGCCCCCAATACCTATGCTCAAAAGTGTCCACATATCCGGTGGGATTTCGAGAAACACGGCGGGTAGGCCGAAAGTCTTCAACCACGGGACGACGATGTAGTTGTTCACAATAATCACGACAAACGAGAGCATCGTAATCGGACGCCACGATCTTTGAATCCAGCTTTCACCTTTTGCCTCTGCGACAACCACGTCGGCAGCAGCACGTTCAATCGAAGCAGAGTGTTGTAGCATCTGGGCTTGGAGTTCCGCCTTGACCTTGTCTTTCTCGACGGTGTCAGGAAGCACACGGTCGAGGACGTTACCAACCACGGGGAGTAAGGAAGTGATAAGCCCAATCATCAGGTATCAACCTTCTTTTCGACGCCAAATTGGGCCGGGGTGCAATACGCAATCCAGCTCTTGATAGAACCAGCGTGACGCTGCTGTTCCATCATTCCACCAAAAATAGCAATATTTGGACATTCCTCTACTGGTGTCGCGGTCGATTGGTATGATCCATCAGGCATCCAGAGGATGACCACCACAAGAAGAATTTCCACGACGTCGATCATTTTCTTTGTTGTATCAGAAGAGCGTCAAGTTTCTCTTCTACCTTATCGAAACGTGACATGATCTCTTGCCAATCCCTCTGCGCTTCTGCTTTCGTAACGTATGTCTTGGCGACCTCCTCACGAGTATCAGCAACACGCCTTTTGATGTCGCCTAGCATATCGTAGACGTTCTTGAACTCTGTTTTTTGACCTTTTATCCACCAGACAAAACAGCCCAAGGCCACGGTTAAAATTCCGTTCCAGATAGCGTCTACAGAATTTTCCATTATAACTCAGGCCATTCTTGTAGGAGACCATTCAGGAGATCGGTGAGTTCGTGGGTGTTCTTTGCATTTGAAATGGCATTTTCCATCTCGTCGGCCTTAGAACGAATAGCTTCGCGATACTCAGCAATCTCGTCGGGAATTTCCGTCCCAATGTCCATCTTTCGAATGACCGCCCAATCCGTTTTGGATAAAAGATTTTTCTGCTGTCCCTTCACAGTACCAATCAGATTTGTCTTAACGCCCTCCGTAATCCGGTCTTTTTCAACAATGTCATTCAGTGATTTGGCAATTTTGTTAATTGATCCGTCATCATTGTAAGACCAAGAGTACAACCGACTATCGGGAGGTGTCTCACGAATGAATGTGGTAATCCCGAAGGCTTCTTTCTGTTCATCAGACCACTTAATCCAGTTTCCGGGGTGTACAGTTCCGGTTTCGTCAGTCCACGATTGGCCGGGACGAATGGTTTTACCCCGGCACTTGTAAAGTGTCGTCATATGTCATTCTCCAATTTATGAAAGTTTATTTTGCCGTCACTGGCGAAGTTCCAATGAACGGGTGTTTTGCCCATGCGGCGTAAAGCCAACTACCGCTTCCGTTAATATCTCCGTGGTCATTCCGCATCTTCACCCCGTTTGAGATAAAGTCGATGGTCATCTCGTTGGTGTGAGACTCGTCCCTGTCAGTTTCCGCACCGCTGCCGTTCGCTGCTAAAACAGAAGTCAGGGGGTTGCCGGGATTTCTTGCAACATCCCAGATCATCCAATCTGTATTACCACTAAGATATTTAACCATAAAGAAAGCTGGAGAAAACGACATCGGAATGAAGACGCCGTCCTCATTGCTTGAACCAGCGTAGCTTCCGAATTTACTGAAGCCTTCGATACTCGTGAATAAATATGTAATGAACGCCTTACCATCTTCATTTGTGCCGTTTGAGGCACCGACCGAAAATACAGAGCTTGTGGGAGATGTATCCGCCCAATAGTTGACTGACGTATCTTGTCCTCCGTAGGAGTTCAAGTATATGTAATAGTTGGTTCCCGAAAGAGATTTATGCCAGATAATCCAGTTGTCATCTGTACCAGAATCTCTTTTTTTTCTGATGATAAATTCAGGGGTCACACCTAACGAATGGGAAATAGTATGCGTTGAACCGTCACCTTCATCGCTCACAATATCAAACCCGGCTGTCGCTGACTCCTTCCACATGTGACCAACAAATGTGCTGGAACTGTTAATATCAATTTCGGTTCCACCCCCATCCATTGTCCAACCATTATCATCCATCGTCTTCCAAGCCGGTTCTCCTTTTTCTTCGTCAGTGTTATCTGTCCGAAGAAATTCACCGCCTGTACCCGCGCTTGAGGGGTCGTCTGTTGTGCGTACAGAATCAAATATTGTGTTTCCACCACTATCACCTTGTCTTTTTATCCAGAGAAGTGAAGGGGCGAAGGATGAGTTTCCATCTTGATTTACTTCTTGTGTACCAGCGTTACCAGAGTATTGACGGGTCTGGAAATATGCGGACGAATCGGCGATTGCTGATGCTGATAAATTGTTTGTAGAGATTGCTTTGTATCCGCTTGGAGTAGTTGACCAGTCGGACTCATTGAATCGCAGTTCCCACGACGCCGTTGTACCAGAACCAGCGTCGTAGAAGACGGTTGGCAGCATGTATCCTGTTAGTCCTGTCTTGGCGGCTGTTCCTGAGTTTTGAATTGTGCCATCGATTGAGAAATATAATGCGCCAGCCTTGATATATACACCGATAACCTTGTCGGCAGCACCAGACCAAGCAGACCCATAACTCCCGCTAGAACCAGCGTCATTAAAGGTTCCGTCACTTCCGGTAAAGGAGTAGCGTTCCGTGGAGTTACCAGACAGGCTCGTAACCGCTCCAACTTGCGACGGGCTTTCAACCGTTCTGATACCCACATTTGGATAAGTAGCAGCCGTTGTGACTTTAGCCTCAAAATAAAAACCGGAGCTATCGGTGGCGTCAAATGCCATCGTACCTATTGCTGCGCTATCTCCAGCAGCAGAGGCGACCAGATTTCCATCACTCAATGTATGACCATCTAGCCACAGAGGGGTAAGTGTGCAGTAGTTATCGGTTGGAGAATCAGACGTCTGTGTGGGTGAGTTTTTTTCTTCCCAACTATTTCCTACCTGATAGATTTCGTGACCAAACGACTGACTCGTGGTGTATCCAAGGCCAGACCTCATATTTAAAAGACCCATTGTTTGATCGGTCCCACCAGCAGAGGCATAATCGTGTGACACGCCCCAATTTCCGGTGTTTGCTAACACCAGCCAGTATGATGTACCAGCTGTCAGTTCTGGGCCACCATTCGGAAATGTAATTGTTTTCCATCCCGACCCTGAACTGGTAAACCCCGTTAGCTCTCCATCTGAATCCACAAGTGTCCCGCTTGGCGCTGATCCGCCACTATCAGTCTCTATTCGTATTGTGGCTGAAGAAAATCCTAACGATGTAGCGTGAACTTTTACGACTGGTACAGCAGATGAACTGAGAGCAACAAACTTGGTTGCCAATGTAACACCAGCAGACGTCATGTCTCCCTTGTTGATTTCGTTAACCCCGGATTCAGTGTTTTGGTTAATTAAACTTTGGGCTGTATTCCCACTAAAATCTTCACCCAGAGAATCTGTTGTGGTGAAAGGTAGAAAAAAACCATTGTTACCAAAAGTCAAACTAGCCTCTGAGATATCTATTGGTCGCCAGACTCCATTATCGTCAAACTCACCCAGATCGGTATTCACCGCCTGTGTGCCATCCAGCATTACAACATCTGCCAAGTAACCATCCGTATATGCTGAATCTCCACCTTGGCCTATTCTCTGCTCTTGAGATGACTGATTGACATTGTTTAAATCAGAAAACGAGCTTCGATTGTCGGTAGCAAAATCATCCTCCAAAACGCCATTTATCCAGACCTTTACTTTATCCGTGCCACTTTCTCCTGAGTCCACCGCAATAATAACGTGAAGCCATCCGTGTGGGTCTCGAAATTTTCTTGTGGTTTTAAAAACTTCTGTTGCGCCATCCCACATACAGAGTTGGTTTGACGAATTAAAAGCAAACTGCCCCTGTGGTGAATCTTCCGCTGAGAAGAAACAATGATACCCAAGGTTTGCGCGTTTTATCCATGCACTAAAAGTGAATACACTATTACTTCCTCCAGTGCTGGGAATCCTCATTAAATATGTATTGTTACTGGCGTTAAGAATACAACTGTTGTCAATTGAGAATGTACTAGCCGCCGAAACTTTAGAAAGTCCTTGGATTATTGACATTAAGCAAAGACCGCCGAAGTTACACAGTAAACGTCAGTTCCGTTTGAGAAATATGATATCCAGTATGTCCCTGCGGTAGAGATCGTTGTTGCGAGGTTCGCATCTCCCTTCGTGTTTGTATGCAGACTGATAGCGTGTCCACCACTATTAATCAGTAGAATATTTCCAGACTGACCAGCTGTGATATTGGTAAACGTCAGAGTCCCGGTGCCAGCTGGTGTGCAACTGAAATTGTTTGTTGCGTTCAGGTCAAATGAAAGGTCGTTATCTGTGGTTAACGTACCCCTTTGAGAGATGGTAAATGTTTGTGCGACGTCCAATTTAGCCGTATCTGCATCATAGGCTTGAACGTCAGAACCGATTGCTACACCCAGAGCGGTCCTTGCGTCGGCTGCTGTCGAGCTTCCGGTTCCACCGTGACTTATGGGTAGGTCGGTTGTCAGTGAGAGACCAGCTGCGGTAATCTCACCACTATCGTTAATTGTTACCGCACTGTCTTGAGCAGACTGTCCACTCGTTCCATTCCAGCGTATGACCGCATCGTCTGTCGATGAACCCGGCCCGGATATATCACCACTGCCAGCACCATCTGCACCTTTATCACCAGCGCGTGTAAATCCGATAAAGCATGTCTCTGCATCAGAGAAGGTGCCAGAAGAGGACACATGACTAACGGTTAACTCGACCCATCCACTGTTATCTGTCAGTGACGAGATGGTAAATGTTGCTACGTCACCGCCGGATGTTCTGAAGACCAGCGTTCCCTTGATCGTATTCGTGCTGTCATCCCAAAGAGTGATAAAGGACGATTGATCTACACCATTTTTGTCGAGGTCATCGATAGCTATTGAAGTTGTGCTGGATACAGTTGCATGATTGAATCGAACTTTACCGCTGCCCGGATCAGCCATCGACGTGGTTGTGCTGAAAGTGTAGCCAACGACCTGTGCAGCGACAGAGCTAACATCCCCGCTTATTCCAGAAACTGTAGAAATGTCTGAAGATATATCTGCGAGTGTGTCCATGTCGCTGACGATTGAAGATGTACCCAGTGTGTTCATGTCGTTGACGGCGTCGGTTGTTCCTAGAAGTGTCATCTGGGATGTGACAGCAGAAACAGCGGTCAGGTTTGTCTTGTCGGATGTCGATAGCCATGTTGACTCAAGATAGTTTTTTGTTACGGCATCTTGCGCTCCAGTTGGGTCTGCAACCAAGGTTAATCTTTTTGAATCCGCATCCCATTGATCGTTGGTGTCACTACGAGCGAGTGCAATCTCCTTGATGTCGTTAGCCTCTTGCGCGAGGTAAAATGCTTGCAAACTATCAGTATCGAGGACGGTTTCAGACAGGATCGATCCGGTTTGATAATCAACCAGTCGGGTAGCTGGAGAAGTTTCGCGAGTGATGATAAGGTCTACACCGGAAGCTGGCATTGAATCCATCTGAATCCGGGTGTCGGTCAGCCAAGTGAAGCTGGTAGTGGCAACTCCGTCGATCTTAACGATCACATGAGTTTTATTGATATAGGGAAAGGTAACATCGAACTGGTCAGTCGCGCCGTCCAGAGAAAGATGAGCGATTCGAGCATTAGCCATATGTATACCTCATTTCATTATTGATCTGCGATTCGATCCCCAACTTGTTTGAGAATTTGGTACGGTAAGAGTTTCATACCGTGCTTTTGGATTTGGTCAGCGTTTCCATAGGTCAATCCATAACCAAGACCAAAGATGTCGCTGATCGTATTGCCAGACGGTCCAAACAAAAGAGCAAACTGGTTGTTCTGTGTGGCATAACGAGATGGTGCGGACTTCAATCCAAACGCCACGTTAGCCAAATTAAATGCACCAGAAGCCGGAACTGTCAGGTACATCAAGTACCCGGAACGGTCCAAAATGTCGTAGGCCCATTCACCGGCATTTCGTTCTTTAATCTCGCCGGACCTGAGTAAGTCCTTGATTCCGACGACAGCGGTTCCGAGACCAGCTGCCAGCCCCATCGACATGACAGCTGTCATATCGTTGTACGAGATGCCGCGCTGTAGAGCGGGGGTGATAAAACGGTTAAGAACAACGAACCCATAAGTTTGAAACTGCATCAGCGTTTTGCCCCAACCTCCCGACATAAATAGAGGGGTCTCGCCTACACCCGGCGTCATAACGCCACGGTTTGCCACACGTCTTAGTGCGAACAGGACGTCATCATAGGCTTGGTTGCCAATGTCTCCGTCGTCGAGCCACCGGCCCATTTCGAGTTCGTAGATACCGTCAATCTTTTCTGGTTCGTATTTAGCCATCATTTTAGCAATACGACGGGCCTGATCTTCTCCAATTCCAACGCTTGCTAACTTACTGATTTCCAGTTGAGCCTGTTTGTTTCCGGCAGAAGCCTTCGCCAAAAGGTCATCGTACTGCTTCATCAGGGTTACAAGGTTATGTTGCATCTCCATCATCGCCATTGCTTTGAGGCGTGTGTTCCACCAGATCATCCCACTCATAACTGAACCAGCATCACTTAATCCTTGGACCACGCGGTCTGCGCTACTTGTCAAACCGTGCTTTACGCTGCCCATATCACCAATGCCGGACATATCACGGATGTCAGAAACATCAGCAATCTTGAGAGTTCGACTGTTATGCAAAACACGTTCAGATATTGTAGCCAGACGTCTGATCTCGTCCGACCTCATCCCCTTCATTGCCTGTCTTACTGCTCTCATGTTCTGAATGGATAATGCGTGGAATCCGCTCGTTAGAGCGACAGACGCCGGGTCAGTTAAGCTAGAGATCAGGAAGCCTGTGCCGTACTTAATGAAGTTGAGGGCGCGGAGTTTCTGTAATGACCAATGGATAAATCCTTCCGGGTCATCTGGTAATCCATGCTGGCCCAACATTCTTTCCCAAGACCCTTCAATGTCCTTAACCATTCGTGCGCCTTCTTTTTCCAGCTGCTGCGCTCGCTTCTCCGGGTTCTTCAAGTTCTTGTTGTTTCTGGCTTGAGCGGCTAATGACGTGTATTCGTCACGGACCCCTGCAATAATACGATCTGGGTTCTCCGCTCCGAAAACCTTCCGCATTGCTAGACGTGTCGCAATGTCTTCGTGGGCTGTGTACATGACGCCCCAAAGATCGTTGCGAAGTAGACCCAGCGAGATTGCCTCTCTCCTCCGCTCGTTAGTCAAATTGATTTGACGGTCTTTAGTTCGACCAGAAGCAAACACTTCGGACTCAAGGATGCCGCGAGGCAGCTTGTTTTGCTTGCCCAGCTTGTCTACGAGGTCTTCAACGTAAAGGTGAACAGGTAGTTTTGCGTCAGTCCGACGGACCTTCTTCTTACCTTTCTTAACGTCTCTTTGAGCCGCACGTTTGGCTTTATCAGCTTCCTTCTTAGCCTCTCTCAGCTTCACTCGTCCTTCACGGACTCGAACGACTGCTTCAGATGCCGCACCAACAGCTTCATCCAGCTTGCTAATTCGGGGGTCGAGGCGGTCCAGCCGTCGCTCCACGCGGTTTGTTTGTCTGGCAAGCATCCGCTGACGCTCTCTGAGTTTATCTAATGCACGGCTGTAGACCGGTTTAGTTGCAGCATCAGCGACCGCCGCATCGAGTGCGTCATCTGCGACCATAGCCAATTGGTTATCGGCTTCAGTCAGCAGCATCCGTGCCTCTTGAATGTCAGCGTGTGGTGCGCCACCAGCTTCGTTCTCCAAGTGCGACAGGAGACCTTCAGCCCCCTCGACATCCTGAGTTCTCTCGGCTGTGTACTTCCGGGTCCAGCGTCCAGTTTGATGGAACTGGTTCATTCTGGCTTCTTGCTCTGCTTCGAGACGTCGGATTTCTGTATCGACAGCTTGACGTTCTAACGACAGCTTTTCGCGTTCCGCTATTGCGCGGTCGCGTTCAGCAATACGATGCTCCAGTATCTTTTTGGCCTCATCGACAGACGCCTTTCGGTAGTCTGTTTCGGATCGACGTAAGTCTCTACTAGCCCAAACGGCTTGTTTCCGAGCGGTATCTAGTGCTGCTTCCGCAACTTCTAGTGCAATCTCCGCTTCCATTACCTGACGGTTGTATGTATCGCCGGACCACTCTTCGAGAATTTCTGTTCTCTTATCGAGGCCACGTTCGACATTAAACACCTCGTCGCCAATCTTAACTTCTTCACGTCCCAGCTTGGCAAAATCATCGATAGTCATGCCCAAGCCTTCAAGGAACTCGTCGGATGGCTTATCGAGAAATTCTTCCATAAAGAACGCGACAGCTTTCTTGCGATTAACTCCGCGCATTGCTTTCGGGTTCCACAGTTGAGCGAGACCATATTCGTCGCCCATACGCTGACTTTCAGTAATCATTGGATTGCCATTTTCATCGACGGCGGCAACCATCAAGTCTTCCATTCTCTTGTTCATTGCGTGGATTTCAGCTGCTTGCTCTTTAGCTTCGCTGAGAATCCGTTCAGCCCCGGTATCACCAAACCGGTCTCGGAGACTCTTCACTGTTGCATCATCAACGTCATCAAATATCGATTTATAGACAATGTCTTGCCATTCGAAATCTTCGAAGTGCTTACCCTTTGCAGCACTTTCGGTATCTCGACCGCGCACGTTGTCAACAGCCTCACCAACAAACCTCCCAGCTTGTCGGGCTTTGTCGCCTAGCCTTTGAACTGTTTCGTTTGGGATGCCGCCAGTGGTCTCTTCGAGTTCCATTCGAAGTTTGTTCCAGCGAGCAACTGAGTTGAAGAAAGTGTTTTCGTAGTCCATCATAAACATGCCCCGCCAGTCTTCGACTGAATCGACACGCTGTCCGGTAGCCATCATGTCTGTCAGGATACCACCTATATCGAACAGCTTCTGACCGACCTCACGGGCTTTCGCGCTTTTTGCATATAGCATCCGACCTACTGGCGTCGCTTTATTGAGCAGCTTGAGGGGCTTTGTAACCACACCGGCTTTCACAACCTGACCGACTTTTACGGTTGCTGCACCAACAGAACTGTCGCGGACTATTTCGAACGTCTTTCCGGCCCCGCGTTTCGCTGGCTGGATGATTGCACTTTCGCTGATCGATTGACCAAATTGAGCAACACCCATCCTGATCTTGTTGTCTTTGTGGAAGGGGTTCTCAGGATGCTTTGGATTTAAACGAGACTTAGGATTCAGTGCGCTGGCAAACAGCCCAAAACCGCCGCCTATTGGTGCAGCTATGCCTATGTTCATAAATGACTCGTCAGCTGTACGGAGGTCTTGCTGCATGTGTAAGACAGCTTCTTGAGCAGCGGTAAGTGTACTACCGGCCACAGCCATCTTACCTATTTTCGCCAGAGTGTTTCCTTTTGTTACCCAGCCGCCTAATGGAATGAGGGTAGCAATATCGACAAGGGATAGGCCCATACCCATGAGCATCCCCCAGCCGCTGCCATCAGCTATCCGCTGACGACGTTCCTGTTCATCGAGAAGCCTCTCGCGGCGGTCGAGGAACTGCTGTTCACTTACGACGTCATTGAACATCCCCTGTCTAATGTAGCCACTTATGTCACCGTACTTGTCTTGGTTCTTGTGCCACATCCTTATGGGGTTGAAGGACTTGTCGTACTCGTAGTGGAGTTGGTTTCTGTCTTTGGAAAAACCGTAGGTAATCATTGAACCAATCATGGTCTCCTGTTGCCAGATTAGTCCGGCAGTTTCCCACGCCCCAGCTGCTTCGGGTCGCGCAACGTCGAGATGATTGTTAGTTGCTAATTTCCAGTTCTCAATCTGTTCACGGAGGGCTGATCCGCTATAGTCGAGATCAAAAATCTCCGTCATCGAGAAGCGACCTTAAACCGCTGATCGGAAACTGGACCGAGGTCCATTTCCCATTGAGCGCCTTTTCCTGATACGGAACCAAACAACGCGCCAATTCGACGCGCTATTCCATACGAACTTACGCCCTCTACAGACGAATACTCTATTAGGTTCCTGACCTTATCGGCAATAGTCGGATTTTCTTTTTGGAGACGTCTTGCATCATTCCAGTTATAGCGGTCTGTAACAATCAAATGATTTCGATCATCGATCCTGTAGTTATAAGCACCGAATGTCATCTTGACTGAATACTCAGAGTCAGAAAATAAACGACTTATAATACCCCCTGCTTCTTTTTGATTGTTCCACGCAACATCGGCAATACCGCCATCATAGTCGTCGTAATCGACCGCACCAGACTTCTTACCCGTCTGATTTATTTTAGCTATTGTTAAAGCACGAACCGCATTCCTTTCTCCCTCACCAAGATAATCCTCATTCCTAGTGGTCTCTAGGTTTACACCTAAGAGGTCGGTTGCAAAAGACCTCACAGCAGACGGAATGATACCAGCCAGCCAACTTCCAACCTTCTCAGGTTCCTTTGGTGGTTCGGGCTTCCGCCTTGGCTTTGGTATAACTTTATTTTGCTGTACGTCTTGTCCACGACCTTGCTCAATAAGTTGGTCAGAAGATTGAAGCGTAGCAGCTTCAGCTGAACCAATTCCCAAGATGCTGGCAAGTGACCAGTCACTACCTTCAGCATCGTCAGGGTCCATGCCGCTAAACATTGCGGCTTCAAGTTCCCGTCGATTGGCAATGCCTTTCGATTTGTGAAGATTAGATCGATGGATGATCTCGTCCATCACCGCTTTCTTATCTCCAGCTTTTATATGCTTCGTGAGGTTTGGACCAATCAATTTTGGATGATTGTATGCAAGAGATATCAAGGCAAGGCGTTCATAACCTTTGAGGTCAATATCAGAGAACTTGTTTGATATAAGACGTTCTGCTGAACCAGCAGCGGCTTCGAACAGTATCCGACCTTCGCGTTTCGTTAAGGAAGTCTTACCGTCTCGCAGCGCATTGAAGTCAGCGTCTGTTTTTCCCAACGCCTGTTTGTAAAGACCCCGGTTGGTCGGCTCTTCAAGATTAAATCCGTATCCAACTGTCCTCAGATTGCGGGTATCGCGGTAGACATTTTCCCGCCAGCCTTCGTGGGACGTAATGAACTCAAACCGGCGCTGTAAGTAGGCATCTCGATCTCCGGGTTCATCCAGCGCAGAGGGATCATTTTTTAAAACTTGGTTCACAATATCCTCCAACCAGTTGGTAGGTTCTTTTTTTTCAAGTTGAAAATTAGTTATGTTTTGTGTTGGTGAAATCAGACCACCGTTCTTTAATTGCAAACGAATGGCTTCGTGGACTTCCGCGTTATACTCATCTGGGTCAGTTATCTGTTCAAGTCGATCCAGATTAAGAGGCTGGTCCTGTAGTAGTTGAAAAATACCAGTCATCAGAGCATCCCCATTGACGTAATTTTAGTTGACTCAGGAACTGACGGATCGAGCAGTTTCCTTTGAAATTTCGAGAGATTTCTCTTTTCGACCAGCGGTCCCTTCGATTTCATCAGATCGATGAGGGCTTCTCGATCCAGATATTTGTCAGAAAGGTCTTTGTAGTAGGGCATGATGGACATCCGATACCCAATGACTTTTCCAGACTGATCTCGTTCGGCGTGTAAAGCTATCGACGGGTGTAGGAATCGAGCGGCCATCACTTTGTCTTTCGCCGGATCGCCCGTGAACTTAATGTCTTGCTCGTCTCTCGCCTCGCCCCACGGTTTCCACTCGTTCCAGTAGCTGTAGCGTTCGCCTTTTTTGCTGTAGAGGTTTGTGGTCTCAAACTCCACACCGACAGGTAAGATGACAGGGCCACCGGTTTTTCGATCATGGATCATCCGGGCTGGACCCTCGATACCGTGCGCTCGAACCGTGAATAAATCCCAATCGGTCGAGTAGTCTTTTCTAGCAAGACCAATGATGCCGGTTCCCATAATCTCGCTGATGGCGTCTGAGACGTTCTTAACGGTATTTTCGACTTTGCCTTCAGGATTAACGACGGCTTGTCCATAGTTGACTTTGATACGTCCGTGTTCACCTGTTGATCCATATTCAAAATCGAAGTCCCTTTGAAACGTAATCATGTCGTTTTCACCGGGAACTGTGATACCTCTGAGATAATTGCCTACCCGTATCTTGAGTTCTTCAAGTGTGGGAACGCCAAGACCTGAAGCCATATTTTTTGCGACCTCGATCTTTGCGATAGCTTTTGCGTAGCGTCTGACTTCCGGGGCTAGAGTTGGTGTGCTGAACCACCAGTCCTCACCTAGCACATTCTCTGCAATACTCTCACCGCCACCGTGGTCTCCAAAGAAATGGGTTTCGTATCTTGCATCGATTTCACCCTTCTTTATTTCGTCGTCACCAAAGACAATCTGGTCAAGGTTCACGCCTTGCATTGCCGCTCTAAAGTTT
>TARA_R100001594_G_scaffold45687_2_pt1 | contig 20496 bp, 29 predicted proteins | sample TARA_R100001594 | Tara Oceans TARA_R100001594 (sample SAMEA2622752) | marine metagenome | biome: marine biome (ENVO:00000447); feature: marine epipelagic mixed layer (ENVO:xxxxxxxxx); material: "saline water (ENVO:00002010), including plankton (ENVO:xxxxxxxx)" | depth 150 m | reverse complement strand
GCTCTGCCCTTGATACTCTTTTTTACAGAGAGGACAAACATGACAGTACGACGAGCACATCACGTTACAGAAGCTGACTTAGGTGGCTTCTCAAATATACCAATGAGTGAGTCTGACACATTCGACATACATGCAGATGACAATCCCTCCAATGAGGAAGCTCTCGGTGAGTATGCATGGTGGTCACTAGGTGAAGATGACTTCGAAGTTCAGACCTCCACACCTGACGAACAAGCCCTCATCAACATCGCCACTCTACTGACTGGCATCCCGAACAACTTGAAGTCTATCCCTAACCTCTATGCTCCTGAGAACATAGATGGTTTCGGTCTTATCGAGCATCCTCATATCCGACCTCATGATGACCATGAGCCTCGAAGCTACATGGAGATCGCTCATAAAGTTACTCGATCCGACAGGCAAACGATATATCGACACGACCCAGATACATGGCCCACCTCAATTCGCGTTCGTTACCACAAGGAGAGAGTAGCGTGACAACAATCCTATGGGGCGTCTTCAGTGAAGACGATAAGATCTATCAAATCTGGGCTGAACCGCCCACTAGTATGCTTCCCGAGATAATCCGAAACGATTACTGTGAAGCTCTCAACATTCAACCTAAGCGCATCCTTGCAATGGGAACTATCCTTCCCCTCATGAGAGTCCATGAAGCATGGTCTGTTATCATCGAGGAGCAAGCTCGTGCTGATGGTTATCAAGCAACTCAAGTCCCTTGTAAGGAGTATTAACCATGACTCTTATGCTTCACTGCGGTGCGCATAAAACAAGTTTCGACGAGGTATGCAACGTTGTACCTGATAGAAGCCTGACCTCAGCTTCATTCAGACCAGTCCCTCACTCATGGCTGTTCAATCGTACAGTGGAAACTCTTGACGATCTTGGCTTCAGTGTAGTTGAAGAAGCTCATGCACTCATGCGTAACGGACAACGCTACTTTGGGTATCTCAAAATACGCAAGCGAGTTCCAGGTCAAGACGTTCGGGACCTTACTCCCGAGTACGACTTCATCTGTGGAGTACGCAATGGTCACGACGGTCAGATGAAAGCAGCCTGGGTCTTTGGGGAACAGGTCTTTGTCTGTGACAATCTTGCTTTCAGTGGTGACATGATTGAGTTCTCACGTAAGCACACTCGCAATATCGTTCGTGATGTTCAACCTCTTATGTTCGACAAGCTCTCATCAATCGAGTGTCACATGCAGAACGTTCACGAAAGAGTAGAACACTACAAGAATACACCCGTCAAGACTAGACGAGACCTCAACGACCTAGTCATTACTGCCTTACGTGACGGTGCAGTAAGAGCAACCTCCATCGAGCATGTCTTGAGGGAATGGGATAAGTCCCAAGAAGGTAGTGGTCCTGGCGGTCATGAGTCCCTCGGTGGTAACTCATACTGGACTCTCTTCAACTGCTTCACTGAAGTTGAGAAGCAACGACCTTCAATCGTAGAGCAGCCCAAGCGAAATAAGAGACTCACCTCTCTTCTCGATGCAACATCCAGATTTTCTGTAGCTTATAACTAGGGAGACCTCATGACATGACAAGAAAAACAAGAGACATCATAGAGTTCGGACTACTCATTGTTGGATTAGGAATCTTTAGTATCCTTATCCTCACTGTGATGGTTCAGAGCTAGTCCTTTGTTGGACCTCGCATTGTCTAGGTCTCGTTGATCTAAGGTCCAGACAAGACTAAAATCTAATCCTCCTCTCACATAGGTGCACCCCTAACTCGTCTAGGGGTGTACCTTTTTTTTATGAGGAACTACCTATGCCCCATAAAGGACGAATCACATACCGTGAGTTCCAAGAAAGTGCCGAGAGATTCCAACGGATGAAAGATGCCGACAGGAAATACCTCAACGACGCACATAAAAAAGAACAAAATCCCCCCACTGAAGAGGGTGAGCCTAGTCCCAAAGAACTACACAAGTGGATGGTAGAACGTAGATCCATCCACTACTGGGGATACAACCGCATATCCCAGTACCTCCAGGACCTATACGGATGGTCTAAAGCAACGACCGACGAACGCATGAGAGAGGCAGAAGACCATGAATGACATCCTAGTCGTCGTCCTTAATGACGGAGAGACCTATACCAATATCGAGGGATGCACTATCCTTAGTATTCCCCATGATGTACCTGATAATGAAGTAGATCAGTATGTTAAAGACAATGCACATACAGGACTACCCATTAAACCAAGCCCTAGTACATCTCAACGATAGGAAGTCTCGTCCCGTTATTTTGTAAGACGCCCTCGTCGCCGCTGTGGGGGCGGCTCCTCGTGCGGTGCGTCTTACATCTCAACAATAGGAGGTCTCATGTCATACATGAAACGTCTTTATGAAGAAAAGTTAACCCTTCACCTTGAACAGCTAGTATCTCGCCCTGACTGTACCCTATGTGACCTTCACGAGGAAGCCACGAACCCAGGAGTACCGACCACTTGGTGGGAAGAATCACTTGACCCTGTAGGAGATCATCCAATACTCATAGTATTAGGAATGAACCCAGGCTATATGGAGGACAAAAACAATGAACCCTTCATCGGACCATCGGGGCAACTCTTACGAGGCCCCTATCTTAAGGGATCTAAACTCAATGAACTCGCAACAATTTACTTCGCTAATTCCGCTAGGTGCTGGACCCCAAGTGCCAGTCCCCCACGACGCAGACACTACAAAGCTTGCTTCGAACATACTATTGTGGACGCGAATAACATCGTGCGTGGCCGACGAGATCCACAAGTTGCTTGGCTCTGTTGCGGAGCAGCAGCAGTTGACACATTCTCCCGAGCCCTACTCCCCAAGCGAATCAACCTTAGTGGCTCTTTCAAGTCTCAGTCGCTCCCTTTCGATTTTGTCGGACGCAGCCCTGAAGGAGAAGTGGGAACGACCGCCGGGAAGCACAATCTCTTTGCGACCTACCATCCCGCAGCTGTGCTCAGAAATCCTAACCTCATCCATGCCGTCGAAGACCACCTCGCACTCCTCGCCTCCTTCTTCAAAGGAACAATCCCAAGACCAAGCGAACCTACCGTGGTACCGCCAAGAGCCCCAGAACCCTAAGCACGTTCTACCTCAAGAGGAGTAGAAGATGGCAAGCCCAAAAACAATTGAGTACAAAATAAAACGCTCTGTGGTCGAAAAGGTCCACAAGGATGAGTTCTTTCTCGTCGAGGCTGACTCACTTGAAGAGGCCAAGCGAATGGTTGACGAGCATGAGATTGCTCCTTACTCCCAGAAGGAGCACCACTACGAGCTTGTTGAGGCAAGCGATGCTGAGGAGGGATAAAAAAACTATGACAAGCCCAAGGGTAATCTCACTCGACATCGAATCCTACGGCGCATGTGAAACCAATCATCAAGGTACATTTCTGCCAGAGCAGAAAGTATTTAACCCTCTTCGCTCCATGCACACAGACAAGGTTTCATTAGAAGATCTTGTCCTCACTGTAGCAATCACCCTCCCGGAGTTTGATCCTAGATGGACACACCAATCTTCCCTGAGTTCAACAGGGCAGTGCAACAACACGAACTCATTGTTAAACAACGAACAGACGAAGCCCTCGAACAAATCAGAACCCTACTCATCTACGCAGAAAAAGCAGGCCTTGTCATCGAAGGAGACTTCGTGGACATGTGCCATGCTCTCGGACTTATCCCCCTCGACGACGATGGTTTTCCAGATGTGGAAGGAATACGACAGGCACTGTCTTCGAAAGTGGATCCTCCACTCAGATACCATTCTGGGGATGAACCTACTCTTTGACATCCAGTATCTTCGTCAGCTTCCTGACTTCCGTTTTGTTTTGGACGGGAAGCACACCCTAATAGACCTCTCAGTGGTGAATTATCTCCACTCAGAACTCCGTCCGGAAAAGTCTCTCAAGTCTTTAGGTCCTGTGCTAGGCACTCACACCTACCAACAAACACTCAAAGAGGGTAGGTTCAGGAATCCCACGGACTCGGGTATTATTTCCTATAACGCACAAGACACACATAATACAATGATGTGTGTTTCAGAACTTTCAAACAGAATCCTGAAGGAACAGGAATGCCACCAGAACTCGCAGAAAAACTCTTTAGTAACGTCCGATTCCTCATTAGTTTCGACGGGGACGAGTACGAAGTCACCTACCGTGAGCTTACCGAGTGCTTCCAAAAAGTATTCAAGCACCCATCCCAGTGGGCTGAGCCCATCAAAGGCTCATACACCATCTTCGACAAGCTGCCTGCAACCAAGATTAACACCCACCGTTTCGCAGCAAACTTCATTGCAAAGCTCGCCCTCCAAATTCACTCAGACGAAAATCTTGGAGACTCTCTCCGAGACTAAGTCAAGTAAACTCTCCCCTTCTTCTGTTCAACATTACTCGGATACTATGTGGGCTTGTATCCGGATGTCCGAAGCAGGCATCCCAATGAGCCTGCCTCGCCTCAACAAACTGTTGGACTTACTCCAACTCAAATGTAAGCTGGCCTCCAAGCTTGCCCTCTCTAAGTTCGACCTCATCCTAGAGGGCACCGGATCAGCCAAGTCAAAGCAAGAATTCCTCGACACCCTAATCACCGAGATTGAAGACTCAACTTACAGTGACATCCTCAACCACCCTCTTCTCTCCTTAACCCCCAAGACTAAAAAGATTTCATGGTCGGAAGACAATCGCAACCTCCTCTCGTCCTACCTTCCAAAGGACCACCCCCTCCAACAGGCTGTGAAGCTGGTGAAGTACCATGCATCCGCGCAGAAGTTGATTTCGACCTACTTGTTCCCCCTTCTTTTTCACAGGAGGAACAGACCAGAGGACAAGTCGTCAGTCCTTATCCCCTTCTCCCCCCAAATTGGGCTGGCTCATCCTCAGTGGTACATAGTTCCGTCCCTACCCAAGGACACAGGATCGGAAGGCGGCACGATACAAGGCCGTATAACTTGCAAGAGCCCATCAGCCCAGACATTCCCCCCACTAATCAAGACGGCGATGGAATCCCGTTGGACTAACGGGGTAATCCTTGGCTTCGACCTCTCTCAAATAGAACTTCGTGTGGCTGCTCTCCTTTCAGGAGATAGCAAACTTATCCAGTCTTTCACCGAGGGACTGGACCTCCACACTGACCGCACCCTTTCCGTATTCGGTGATGACATCCAGCAAGAACCAGACTTCAAATCCAAGTGGCGTCAGATAGGTAAGACCCTTAACTTTGCTGACCTCTTCCTTGCCTCCGCATCCCGTATGCAACGCACCGTCGTCGAGATGTGTGGTGATCTCATGCCACTCCCCTTCTTCGATAACATCGTAAAGACTCGGTTCGATCAACGACCCGGCCTATGTAAGTGGCAGTATGAGCTTGCCTCTATCGCTGAGAGATTCGGCACACTAGTCCTACCTGTTACCGGACAGTCTCGCACCTTCACCTCATTCCAAGTAGACCACAACAAATGGGCTAAAGACCGTATTGTTTCCTCAGTCTATACCAAGGATCATAAGTCCTTATTGAACGAGGTTGTTAACTTTCCAATCCAGACCACAGCAGGTAACGTATTGCTACAAATACAACACTACCTACACAAAGCACTGGGGTCCATGAACAAAGTAGGACGCAGACCCATGATGTTTCTCCAAGTCTACGATTCCGTTTACTTTGACTGTCCCGAGGATCAAGTTGACAATCTCAAAGAGGTGATTGAGGAGTCTGTTAATCATGTTGTTTCTAGTTCTGGTTATTGGGGTCATTTGCAGCAGTGCTTCAATCGAGAGGTTCCTATCCTCTACGAAGTAGACTAGAACTTGACTGGTCTCCCCCCATCTTCTAGGGTGAGGGGATGAAGAGAGAAGTCACCGTCTTAGTAGATGATCGAGAGAAGAAAGCCCTCAGCTTTCCTTCTACCCTTGTCTTTCTAGATCCTAGTAAGATTCCCACCCACAAAAAACAAGTCACCATCCGTGTCAACGTGGAGAAGGCACGGCTAGATACCGCCGACTACCTCCTCAAAGGAGACCCCTCAGTGGGGGGCATAGAACGCAAGGGCTCCATCAGCGAGATAGCCCAGAACTGCCTCACCACCGATGGCCGCCGTAAGTTTTTAGATTGCCTAAAACGTCTGAAAGATAACTTCAAATATCCTATTCTTTTATTTGAAGGTGATGTCCATAAGGTACAATCCGCAAAGATTCATATCCCTGGGCCCCCGTTCAATCCAGGGATAGCTGTTGACGCCTTACTTCGGCTCACCTTAGAATATGAAGTACCGATCTACATGATGCCTTGTTCCACCATAGCTCAACGTAGGGCGACAGGTGAGTGGGCTGCACGGCTTCTAATCAACACTGCCCTGATGGACTAAAGCTATGGCTAATGAATTCAAACTGAACGCTGCTATCACCCCTAAGATCCTGCGTCATATGGGAAATGGAAGTCGTTGCAGCGAAGTCTTCACCCTGAATACCGACACCAAGACATCAACCACAGTAAACGCTGATGGTTGGCAAACAGAAGACACCACTAATGGCCGCATGTACCCCGTCGTTTCAGACGGGTTTTCTAAACTCGCTGTCTGGTGGGTCTCCAATCACGATGCTTCAGGCACAGATGTAGGACCTACTATTATCGTCGCAGGCAAGCGACCATTCCACTCCTACTCCCTCCTGGCAGCAGCTGACGGTAGCATTTTCGATGCCCATGCTGCTGCGCTCAACTGGTTCCCTTGTCAACTGGAAAGTGCTGGCGACCTTGTTGTTGCTGATGAAAAGATTGCATCCAAACATGCATTCCACTTCTCAGTTCACGAAGACCCCATCTTAGCTGACGCTATTTTCTATAGTGGCTCTACTAAGATCTATGGTGGACCTATCCTCGATGTACGAGGAACAGAACAAGTGGCTGCCCTGGTTGCAGTTGCCTCCGCTAACGACGGTTACGTCGTCGGTCAGTTCCTTGAGTAGTCATGGGTACCGAGGAAGATAAAAAACCGTGGGGAATCATTATTGGATGGACCCAAACCTTCCTGCTACTCGCTGCAGTAGCAGGTATGTTCATGCAAGTGGGTAAACAAACCCACCAGTTAGCAATAAATAGTACTGATATAAAAGAACTTACTAAGGTTTCTACTGACCTTATGAAGTTTCAAGTATTATCTACAGCTAAGGACCAAGAACTAGAACGCCGCCTCAATGAGATGCTTATTCGTTTGAACAGATTGGAATCTGATTAGAGGGGTAGTTAGAAAGTATGCAGGATCACTTCGTTGCAATAGCCCTAAGCATAGCTGGGCCAGCTATCTTGGGTGTGTTTGGTTTTCTTTGGCGAGTGAACTCTCGGCTTAGCTCAATAGAGCGATCCTTGGATGCGCATGAGCGCAGGATCACCAACAATTCCAGCCAGCTTCAGTCCCACTTTGACAAGGCTTTTACTATTAGGAAGAGCGTAGGTGAGTAATGAAACATACCTTCTTGTTCTTCTTAACCATTCTCCTCACTCTCCAAATAGCGGGATGCAATACCACTCCAAAGGTCTCACTTCTGACCGGAGGTGGATCCAGTTATATCTCCGATGTACCTGGTACTAATAACCTTAGCATCCTCTCAGCAGTGGGGGGCCTATCCCTCATAGGAGGAATAATCCTCCTCGTGGTGACAGCAGGTCGCAGAGGTTGGTATCCTATAGTCGCAGGATTGTGCTTGGTGGTCCTCAACTATATGGTTTCGAAGTATGATGACTGGCTGTTCCTCCCACTGGTCGCATGTACCGGGATCATTGGACTAGTGTGGACCTACAAGATCGTCAAACAAATTCTTCTGGAGAAGAAATCAAAATGACAACGCTTGCATCTCTTAGTGGTTTCCTGGGCACCGTGTGGTTTGTCGTACTCGTCGGAGTCGTGGGGTTCGGATTAGGTATGGCATTCAAGTCACCGTTCTTGAAGTTTGTCACGGGCGGGAAATACACAGGCTAACCAACACAAACCTGTTCTCTCTTCTTTACAGCGTAGGGCCGGGACCGGGTGGTCCCCGGCCCTACTGCTGTGTAAACCCTCTTGGATGAAAGGAATCCTATGCCCAATACTGACGTTACTCCTACCCAGTCTGCCGTTCGGCAAGTTGCTAACTCACTCTATGCCTTGATGGATATGTTGGCTCAAGCAGCTAACGAAGGTAATGCTCTTGAAGTTATGAGTAGTACAAGGTGGGAGCACAACATGAAGTACCTCAAAGAAATTTCAATGGGACCTTGGCCTGAAGATATGAAGGGAGAAAATTATTACTGGCCTTGCTCTACCATAGAAGTTCCCCTGTCTGAAGATCGAGACTAAAGAAAGAAGAGACCCCATGCATGACCCTCGTTTGTCTGGCGAGAAGGAACTTAGTGTTCCTTTTACTATCACTTTGTTTATTGACGGCACTGACTTTGGTGATCTGATCGAAGGCGAAGCCACCACGACGGCTCGTGTTTATGATTACAATGTAAGTACCGCAAGGGGAACCCTCATTGAGAATGAAATAGAAATAGATCCACCTGAGGTAGAGCTAGATGGAATGAAGGTAACTGCAGCTATTGGTCCGCTTCTAGCTTCCAAGGTTACCGACGCCCTGACTCGTTACTTCGAGACACAAGCCCCCAAAGAAGAGTTTGATTTCCCGGAGAACTAACATGCCTAAAAGACTGCCACAAAAACGATACGAGGCTTTAGTCCGTGCAGTTTGGCGAGGAACGCTTGCCAACTACGAACTTGTCCAATTGCTTGAGAAGCATGGAGGGGCTGACCCAAGTGATGATGGGTCAGGAGAAGAAATTGTTGACACTTGCCTCTTGAATCCTGACATGGCGACACAAATCGAAAATTGTCCAATAGAAGAATGGGGAGATGGGTAAACATGCCTCCTGAGATTGAACCTATGGCCCTCCCTACTACTAGGGGCAAGGACGCTGCAGAGTGGTTAGAAGTTCATGGCTTAGTTGATAGAAAGCCTTTCATTCGATCATCTGATTATGGGATGATCCGGCGGTGCCCATTTACCTACTACCTGTGTAGGAGATTGGGCCTCGTGAAGATGATGAGGTATAGCGAAGCCCTCTCTCGGGGCACATGGGTTCACCATCGCTTTGCCCTGATTACTCTCCCCCCAGAAGAGGCCATGAAGATCATGTACAGGTTGCTGCACAAGCGCCTGACAGAGCTTACACGAGCCTGTAAAGAAATTGGGATAGACGGAGAGCCTCGTCGTGAGATCCTTCACAGGGAAGAGAGGGACTTCCTAGTAGCTACTGCGTGGTTTGAGGCATCTCTCACTGTTCCTACTATCACAATGAAAAGCGGAGACAAGGCAACCCTCGGCGATTGGCTCCTCAATGATGATGAGTGGGACCATGTAGGACAAGAGCTACTTATCAAAGACAAGGACCGTGTGGTACAGCCCGACCTTATCCTGCACAACAAGCAGTCCAACAAGCTGTGGATCGTAGACTTCAAGACGTGCGCTGGCTCCCCCCATCTTAGGTTGCAGACCTGTCCGTGGGAGTTCCAGACACAACACTACTTCCACACCGTGCGTAGCTCAGCTATCCACCATAGTTTGTTGAACGTATTGGACGTTCCCTCTAACGTGAAGATTGCTGGGGTGATGCACATAGCTGTACGTAAACCTAGTATCCAGTTCGGGATGAGTGATCGACCCTACACCCTGGATACTACACCCCTTAAGTCTGGGCCTCGTAAGGGGGAACCAAGGAACACCAAGAAGTATGCAGGTGAGCCAAGCCCAGATCTCTACAAAGAAAGGTGCATGTCGTGGTACCACGCCCTAGATGACTACGAACATCTGGCGCCTACCCATGCGACCGACCCGCCTGTCAACATTTCATTCACACCTGCCGAGGTGCTACTTGCATCAGACCTACGAGAACTGTATACTAAGCGGCTCGAAACTATACGAGCCTATCGGTGTTGCCCGTGCCAGCCGGATCAGTTTGAAGTAGGAGAAGTTGCACCCCAACACAGCCGTCTACCTGTATACGCGCCGCTTATCATGACCCCAGTCAATCGTTGGCCCAGCGTCATAGCAGCGGAAAACTTCACAGTCAGGGATAGAGACGACGCAGAGTTAGCAGATGGGGTTCACGCTTCCTTCAACCACCTGGAACAGGACACGGAACAATAAGGCTCCCCTCATTGGAGATTGTTCTTATGCCTGAAGAAGACCCCAAGCCTGCCTCGTGGCACAGGAATCCCTTTGCCCCATTCAAGCAAGAGATTCTCGAAAAGATCATTGCCCCTAAGATCGTAGAGATCATCAACTTAGGTGCAACAAAATCAAAGGCTGACCTACTGATGAAGTTCAAGGATGCCCATCAAAGTGGAATCTCTATGACCACATTTGACGAGTGGCTATCCGAGCTTGGTATTACCTTCGAACGAGTAACGAAAGTCAACTTACCTGCAGGAATGACTGAGCCAGTTAAACGACAGAAGATGATCCTTAACCCACAGAGTAAGAATGAGATTGACAACGATCCTGTGGTTAACGAAATAGTTCAAGAACTTGAAGGAAATTCGCAGAATGCGTTTCGTTCAGGCATCGTGAGCAGACCTAGTAAGTAGAGAGAGAAAATGGAACACACACTAGCTACCGGAACCACCCTCGCAAACAAGTACCCCTCCCTCGGCTCCGTTGCAGGCAACTCCCAGTACCCCCTGGGGAAAATGTTTGGCCTGCTGGTGGGCGAGTCGAGTTCAGGGAAGTCATTCATCATGCAGTCCAACCCCTCTGCATACATCATCAACGTGGATGAAACAGCTGCGGTCTACCCGAATAGTCCTGCAGTTATGTTCCCAGTGGCGGGACCTGATGGACGCCCCGAAGATGAGAATGGCAACCCTATTGTCATGACATGGGACCATGTCGAACAAAAGAAGAAGCTCCTTTGTGAGCTTGCCGCAGACAACAAACCCCGTCCACAAACTGTTGTCTTAGATACCATTAGTGATTCCATCCGCCTACTCCGACCGTACATTGCCAAGATGTACAACCGAGAGAAGTTCACCGATGTGGACGGAAGGTTAGGATGGGAGCGCCTCTTTGAAACTCTCATTGATTTCGCAGTTACATTGAGGCGTCATGGTTACGGTGTCTTCTTTATCTGTCACCTAGCCCGAAAGCACATCCCGATGGCTGAGAACCAGCACGTTGAGGAGTTCCGCATTATGCTTTCCGATGGCTTATATGCCAGACTCTTCCCGATGTTCGATGTGGTTATCCCTGTCATGGCGGAGTGGCGAACCGAAGAGCGAATCATTGAATCGTCAACAACAGTTGCAGGCAAGACAGTAAAACGTAAGGTGCCTCAGACTGTTAAGTTACGTAAGCACGTTGCTGCATTTGAAAACGAGAAGCTAGAGGGTATCGTAAAGACCCGAACGCTTTCTCGTATGACAACCGTAGAGTTGCCCGAGGCTAGTCCTTGGTCAGCTATTGAAGAAGAGTTCAAAAGGGCAAACACCCCCCGCTAGTGGGCGGGGGGGTTTACCCTCTAAGCCACCTTTTACCTAACGATTGGAGTTATCCCCGTGGCTATCGACACCTCAGTAAAGTCTATGTTCTCCCAGTTCCAGAAGCAATATGAAGTTGCACAAGCCGACACAGGCCTTGGCAGCCTTGGTTGGTGGCCGGAAGCAGGCGAACACCAAGTCTTCGTTACCAACCTCAGCATTGAACCCAGCATGTTCAAGCAACGAGATGGTATGGAGATTGACGGATTCACCACTCAGTTCGAGTACCAACTCTTGGAAGACGCTGGTAGCCCTGAGCAACCTCGTAAGTTCCAAGGCGCACCATTCACTCTTCCTGGTGACCCATCCAAGGTTACCGATGACAAGAGCAAGATGCGTTGTGAGATCGAGACCCGCCGCCTCAAGGGTCATATCGAAACCTGCCTTAACAAGTCAACCAATGACCTTGGTACAGCCCTCACTGAGATTGAAGAAATCTTAAGTGATCCTAGCCGAAGTATTGTAGTTTCTTGTAAGTGCCAGTACGATACTCGTAACGGACGAACATACCGGAAGGACTTCCTCACGAAGAACCTTTCGTCTTAAGCTCCCCCCACTGTGCGGCTCCGGGGTTCCCTAACACGGACCCCGGAGTCTTTTTGTTCTATCTCGTACTACTCATAACAAGGTGCGTTGTTCGAGCCTAGGGAATGCCGAATGGCAGAGGGCTACATTGTTACCCCGACATAGCATTGTTCGCGTACTGGTTCATCCCGGTACTTTACCTTTCACCTCTCGTTCCCAGGGGTGAGCCCAATCGACAACGGGAACTTCTAACCAATAACCTCTTTGGAGATAACCGATGAAGACAGTCACAAAAAAGAAGACACGGGGACGACCCCGCAAGAAAGTGCGCTCAGGTTCAAGCAAGAAGATCGTGAGTATCTATACCACCGAAGATCACATTAAGGCAATTGACAATTGTGTTGATGAACTTAATAAGTCGAAGGGAAAGTATACTCCTCCGATTACTCGCAACTCGTTTATTCGGGCTGCACTTAGTTTCGCAGTCGATCACGTTGATAAGATCGTCAAGTACTGATGGCCCAAGAGGTCAAAACACTTGTACGATTCTCAGCCTTAAAGGAGAAGTGGCAACCTGGGGATGGCCTTCGTGCCAACCTACGTCGAGGAGTTAAGAGCTTAACGCTCCCACGAAAGCTTCCTAACTCCGCACTCGGCCTACACCGGGAAGAGATTCCCGGTGTAGATAACGGATATCGGATGTGGCTGCTTGCTAGTTCGGTATTCGAAGGTAGCCATGATGGGTGGGTGTCTTTCTATGAAGGGGACACCCACCCTGTCCTTTGGCTAGGCGAATGTAAAATCCACAACTGTGTTCAACCTAACTTCAAGTTTATGCAGGTTAGGTTTGGCATTAGAAGAGACCACGTTTCACAGGCTCTCAGACATAGCGGTACGCCAGACGAACAAGCTTGGATGCTATCTCGATTTACTCCTAGGCTTTATCCTGCTTCGATACGTTGGAGTAAGGATAAGGTATTTCAAATATGGATACCACTATGAAAGCTCATGTAGTTAAACAACAATTCAAAATCTTTTTCACCCAAGTGACAGGTTACAAGTATGTTGTTGAAGCTAACTCTGAAGAAGAAGCTAAAGAGAAGTGGAAGAAAGAGCAATGTCTAACTGAAAACAGTAAAGTCGTCTGGTCCGGTATAGAAGACGTAAGCGTGGTGGAAGTAACTTCTGATGGAAAGGCTCGTGATGATTCAGGAAACAATATTTAATAGAACCGTCACGATCTTCGCTAAGCCCGGAGATAAAAACGCCTACATTCGAATTACTTCCAACCAAGATCCCACCATTACCTTCACTCTAAGCACACCTTTAGCTGAACTCCCCCCAGACAGGTTCGAAAGGGTCTTCAAAGAACTTAACTCGAACCCCACCTAGACAACAGGATAGTTAGGTCTAGTCCATTGACAGTGCCATCGCCGTCAAGATCCCAGTAGCTATCCGGCTTACCCCACTCACCCAATAGCTTCGCTAAGTCAGAGCCATCAAACTCTTGCTTGGTTATGTAGAAGTGGAACCTTCTAATCGTGGCAACAGGAAACACCTGACGCTCTTGTGCAAGCGGCCATGATGGAGCCACCCGGCACATCTCAATACGTATCCCACCCTCGACTACCTCCCATGTATCAAAGGGTATCAACGGTTTCCCCGGACTACTTGAAGTGGGGGGACCTGACAGCACCCCCTTACCCACCACCAACACAGCACTCATACAGGGGCAAGGATCTTCCTCTGTCATTTGCAAACGAACAAGACCATCGTGAATGGTTGTGGGTCCCTGCTCAATCGTGTTGTGTTCAATAGACCACTCGCTCCCTTGGCTAAGTAACAAGGTTACGAGCGGGATGAGGATCATTCCTCATCTTCTTCCTCAATCTTGGGGATGTCCGTGGGTTCAATCTGCTCATGCAACCCTAGGTCGTCGCCAATTTGAAGTGGAGCTTGTGTGGCTGGCATAGTCAAAAGTCATCATCGTCATCGTCCTCGTCATCTATTTCTGCAGGCTCAGCTGGGTGCAAGTCATCCCAAACAAACTCCTGCTTAATGTCTTCAAGGACACCGATGATTGTATATTTGTCTAGGTTCCACTCCAATGCCCAACCTAAAATTTGTTTTGTTATGTGATCTGCTAACATGTCAGCAGGGTCTTTTTTCTTCATCAGGGCATCTCCAACAACTCGGCGTCCCAGTTCTTGCCGTGTAATCGAGACAGCCTCCCCGGTTTACACTCAACCACAAGAATGCCTGTCCCCCACTGAGAGGTGTCTTTCCTCTTCATCCAGCCAGGGCTCAAGGGCCCAGCTGTACCTACGTTGGCATACCACCACGGCAATGGAATACGCTTCGTGCGCCTCATCTGAGTGGGGGGAACAGGCCTATGAGTGTGGCCCCTCACCATGAGTAGGTGAGAGTGGCCTCCCAACAAGTTTACAAACTGGAGCCCCTCAAGCTCATCTGAGGACTGCCCCGCATCGAACCCGTGGTAGAAGACGCACTGGCCTACCCGGAAGCACCCCGCTGGGGACTTCTCGTAAGGGGTCCAGGCCCATGATCTGAACTCAGCCCCATACTCAGGATGGCGCCTCCAGTCCACGAGCCCCCGTAGCTCCTTCGGTACCCGCCTAGGATCCTCTGTAAGGAGATTGTCGTCATGGTTCCCCATGTTGATCCACATTTTACAGGAGAGCGGGAGAACGCCTCTCAGGGCCTTGAGGAGATCGTGAGCCTCTCGGTACTCATCCTCAAGGGTATGCTCGTACTCATTGGCGTGGACAGACCCGGCACTTGCCTCAAACAAGTCACCCAGGTGTCCGAAGTGAGTCAGCCCCTTGATCCCCGACAAGGTATTCAACACCCACTCCTTTGTCTCCCTGGGCATAAAGGGGCAGTGGGTACACGAGATTACCGCTATCTTGGCTAGACCAGACATTCCAATCTTATCCTTCCCTCTTATATACTTTCTTTCCTATAAAGGAGAGGGAGCCTTGGTATTGCTGGTTTAACTGATTCCGGACTCTCCCGGAAGCGGCTGATTTTTTTGCTCGATAGTGCTCCAAATGTATCTCGCTGTTTCTGCTTCTACATCAGGCTGCGGTACCCGGTCAAAGTAATTACCAGGAAGTGCGCCCTCGTAAGCTCCTTGCGCTCCCCTCTCCATAGTCTCGCCAATCCGTGACACGACTGATCGTTCTCTAAGCTTAATGGCATTTTTCATTTGGCTCTTAGAGACGGTGAGAGGGAACTTAAACCTGCGTTCGAATTCAGCTTTTACCTTTTCAGCCTCACCAATGTTATTACCTAATACAGCAGTAATCCATTGCCTGCGATAGTCTCTCATCTGTTCTCTGTTACTCAACAAGAAAGAACTAATTTGTTGGGGCTCTTTGAATTGTTTCATATCCGCACCCAGTGCCTTAAGTACTGTTGCGGCTCCATCCATATTACCAACAAGGCGTCCATCTTCTTTATAGATGGGTACCTGACCACCTTCCATCCTGCTCCAGTCGGCATACTGCTTCTGCACCCCAAGAGGCAAGGGCAGATCCGGAGCCATGCCAAGGACACGACTAACAGCTACGCCTCCTGGAATCATACGAGGCAACGTCTGGCCCAAAAGTTCAGCATCACCTGAACCTATTGCCTGAGTTGCATTGACCACGATGTCCAAGGCAGGAGGCAAAAAGTTAGAAACCAAAGCACCTGAAGGATCTTGTTCCCTAAAGAACCTGTCTCCCCCCACGGTTTCAAGTAAGGAGCCCGTGAAAAGACCGCGAGAGATGTCAAGATCAAATACGTTCTTGCCTACCTCATAAGCAATGGCGCTGTAGCCCATTGCCTTGATGATGTGCTTGAGCGCACTTCCCCCCATCTCGCCTGGGTTCAGTAGGGTTCCTGTAATCTGGCGTAAGGGGAACTGCAAAAACTGACGAGCCAGTGGATTATCCAAGTACTCTGAGTAAAAGATTTCAGGTCTATTGACAGGGTCACTACCGAACTGAGTTCTTTGCACTAAGTCCGTAGCGTCGTCTTTCATGCGACCCAGATCTTCTAACGTATTTAGTTGGTTCTTTGACAACCTGGCGTGCTTCGCTGCGTGAGCCATAACCAAACGGTTAAACCACTCAGCTTTCTCGAACGGCTTCATGGTGCCCTCAAGCAACCAATACTTCAAAGCACCCGGAGGTTGTTTGTACCCACTGCGAAGTGAGGCCTCATCTACCATGTGGAATGAGGACTTGTTGATATCAGCCAACTCATCAAACCGCTGGCGGACTCCTCCCCCAGGAATACCCTCAATAGGAATAACATCGGTAAATGCTTCTTCCATAAGAGCGTCACGCTCAGCATCAGTGATACGCCCCTTACCAAGTTTAGCTCGGGCTGCAGCGTACTTAGTCATTTGACGCATAGCGTCTGCGTAAGCAAGACTAGTTGCCTTCACTCCCATCAAAGGCATACCCATCGTGATGGGCTGAAGCATATTCAACATGATGCTTCCGAAGTTCAAGCCCAAGTGAGATGAGTAAAGACCCCGTGAAACAAACCCACTTACGTCATCAAAAGCAGAGTCTTCAAGCCTGGTCTTCGATGACCATTCTTTCATCTGACTGACAAGTTCTTTGCCTTGGTCCCCAGTCTTTTCCAACATCCTCCCAAGAGAACTATTAGCCAACCCGTTAATTGTTCCCCTGGTAAACCCAAACACAGACTCGTTGACAATATCCGACACATGACGCCGACCAGTAATAGTCGGAATTACCTTTTCAGTAATAAGCTTTTGGGTTCGGGTGTCAGGAATAGAACGGACAGAAGACTCCAACAAATCTAAGAGTGACATCCCGCCTAAAGGCATGCGCCCCTCTTTAACAAGGAAGGCTTTGTCTCCAACATACTTGAAGCTTGTGCCCGTAGCAGACTGCAACCCAGCACGCATCCGGTGCCACCCCGTATCACGTACAGACTTAGCTCTTTTATCTCTTGCCTTAATAGTGTCGTCGGTAATGTAGTCTTCAATTGCAGCCGTAACTCGACGACCCGGAGCTTTAACATGCAAGGTGTGGGTTACAGCTGATCGGTGGGCGTATCTTCTCCACTGATTGTGGTGTCCAACTCTAAATACAACCGCCCTGTCAGTTGCCTGTGCTCGACTACTCATTTCGCTTCGGTTGTTTCGAATCATGGTTTTAAGAGCAGGAGTTTCCCCAAAGATTTCTGCCATCTCTTCAAGATCATCAGGGTCCCATGTTGCACGAAAAGCTTTTCGCCCCCTTGCAGCTTCTGCAAGAAAAGCTTCTTGCATTTGCTTATCGGCATACACATCCCCTGCACCTAAGGTTTCCATCTTCTTGTTAACGGTTCGAATGACATTTCGAGGAACGTAACTATCTCTAACTAAGCCCCCTGTAAACGCATCCGACAAAGCTTTCTGTACGTTCTTAAAAGCTGCTTCTCTATTCTTTAGGTTCTTTCCTTTTCGAATCAAAGCAAGAACGTCATCAGATAAAAGATCACCCGCTACGTCATCAATAACTTGAAGAAGACCTTGTGCTTCCCCTTGTGCTTTTGCTCCTGCAATAGCATGACCAATACGAACGAGCTTATCAGGGTCAGTTATGTACTCGCCCGTAGCTTCGTATAAAGAATCTTTCCCAAACAAAGCAACAAGTCGCTCTTCTCTAAACTGTTTCATCTTAGAGAAGTAGTCGTCAAGGCCATACTTCTCAACAATCTCATCAAGCTTTTGAACCTGGTGAGGAGAATTAAACATGTCGGGAGCAGCTTGTTCTTCAATGACTGCTCTAATTGGACGTTTCTCTCCTGGAATAATACGACCAAGTCTATCTACGTTTCGAGTCAGGTCTTCGTCGTAACTATCGACTGTTCTAAAGAAGCCATTGTGCTCAGGAGAAAAGAAGATTCTTCTCTTTTGATCTGGGTCAAATTCGAAAGGATGCGACTTAAACGCCTTGGCTGCTAAGTCATCTTCCATCAAGAAACTTGTTTGAGAAGCTTCCTCAGCGGTAGGCCAGTCGGGCTCTCGGGCTGCTTCGTACTTTCTTTTTACTCGATTTTCTACTCTGCGTAAGGCTTTGTTTGCTTCTTCCCACTCTACACTGCCTTCACTTCGAGCCTTTAAGATTCGCTCATACTCTGGGGTTTCTGCTTCCCAGAGGTCATCAAGTTTTTCTCGCCAAACATTACGAGGTCCCATTGCTTGTTGAGGGCCTCTTGTTTTAACTTGAATAACTTGGTTTATTTTGTTTGCGTATTGCTGATCGGTAAGCAACCCTTCTTGCTTTGCCTTGTTGAGGTTGTTGATCTTTTTGTACCTATCTTGGATCTTGTCGTAGATTCTTGATACTTCTCGGGTACCTAGGTTTAGATCAGTTTCCTTCCAAGCATTAGGGTCAATAGTTTCTCCGGGCTTGAAACTTCTTGAGAGCGCAGGGTTTTCCAAAGAAATAAACTCAACCCGCTTCTGCCCCTTCAAGTGGGGGGTTACATCCGCCCTCCTCAACACCGTACTGTGATCCCACCTGTGCATCTTGATTGCCATTGCATAGTCAATCTCTTTAAGGATCTGTTTCTTAACAGGGTCCTTAACTGCATCGGGATCTAAGGTATTAAGTTTTATTCCTGTCTTATCCTCTACGGTTTTGAGGACCTTAGTCATTGCGTCATTTAGGATTCCTTCTTTTCTATGAAGGTCTTCCATGTTGGCAATAGCTTCTTGGAGAATAGGACCCGCAGGAGTTCCGTGTATCTGGCTAGATACAGGAGCTAACCTTAGGGTGTGTAGAATCTTGAAGAAGATACCTTCGTTCTGTAGGTACCTGCTCCAGTTCTGAGTTGTAAACAACCTACCCGTACTGGCAATTGCTTTGCCTGCGGGGGGAGTCACCAAGAACGACAAGATAACAAATGGATTGGTGGCAATATCCACCATCGCATCTGTTACTTCGTGATTCCCTAGGGCATCTTTAATGTCTTGAGTGAACGAGTTACGTTCTTCAAGAGTAAGCTCATCTGGACTTAAAAGAGTTCTTCTTAGAGAATCAAACGACGCTTCCCCCTCAAACAACTGAGTGAGAAAAACGTCCGGCTTATCGTAAGACCGGATAGGATCGAATGACTGAGGGTAAGAGGACACTTAGCCTCTCCCCTACTTACTTAATTCGAGTTCGAAGACGAAGTTGGAGAGTAATTTCCCCAGCAGTACCTGCGTTCTCAATGTTAACAGCAACCATAGAACCTGCAGGAATGAAGTTTTCCGTGGTCGTAATGGTCAATTCATACGGGGTGTAAGCAGCTGCAATAACTTGAGCGTTAGAAAAAGCAGTGCCTGCTGAGTCAGGGTCAGTAGTTGCGCTATCAAGTCGCTTCAACTGAATGGTTTGATCGGCATCACTGGCAGTTGCCATGAGAAACGCCGCATCAATAACCGTATCTCGTTCCGCGTAATAAACAAGACTGTCATCTACATCAGCCGCAGCATCTGCTGCAGTAGCCAGTTGAACAACAACGTTCTGGAACTGGTCAGGGTACTGAGAAGAAGGAATGGTGTTTTCGCCAGCCATAATTAAGGGTCCTTATTGAAGGAGTTGGGAGATGTCTACCTTCTCATCAGAAGGTTGGTTGAATGCACCCTCGTGCATTGCCTCTGAAAGTTCACGGAGAAGGTCCCTACGTGGTACTCCTCCAATAACAACAGCCCCCGCCGGGAGATGGCGGCCAGCCGCAATACGATTATACAGATGAGGAGCTACCTGTTGTAGTCTTCTTTCCTCTTGCTGTATTTGTCTTTCTCGTCTATTAAACTCAACTCTTTTAAGACTAGCTTCTGCTTTAATTCTTTGCAGATTTTGCCGAGCTTCTTGTAGTTGAGGTCTTAAGGCGCTTCTAAGTGGGGGTTCCTCGTAAACCTTACCCATTAGGTAAGGAAGGGTTAAAAAGCCTAAGCCCTGCCCCGCCAACCCAATAGTCATTAGGTTTCTTCTAGTCCTAATGGGGTTACTGCGTATGGGCTTTCTTAGGGCAGAACCAACCTTCTTGTATCTATTTCCTGCCGTCGCAAATTGCGCAGCGACCCCGGCTCCCTTACCAAACTTTAGAAGTCCTTGCCCTACGCTACCTAAAGTTTTTGCAAATGCTGACACGGTTAATTTCCACCTGACATATTCATAATGTCACTAAGGCTAATTGTTCTTTGTTGCCCAGGTGCTTGTTGCAACCTAGTCTGTAGCTCTGTTTCAGACCCTGCTAAAAGCCCTGCTAACTCAGGAGACATGCTGAGAGGTTTGTTTGTTTCAGCAGATCGTCTCATGGCCTGAAGGCCTCCAAGACGATTCTGTTGTCTAAACCTATCCATAGCAGTGGGGGCT
>TARA_R100001594_G_scaffold28897_2_pt1 | contig 20536 bp, 28 predicted proteins | sample TARA_R100001594 | Tara Oceans TARA_R100001594 (sample SAMEA2622752) | marine metagenome | biome: marine biome (ENVO:00000447); feature: marine epipelagic mixed layer (ENVO:xxxxxxxxx); material: "saline water (ENVO:00002010), including plankton (ENVO:xxxxxxxx)" | depth 150 m | reverse complement strand
CAACTACACCAGGAGCAACAACTACACCAGGAGCAACAACTACACCACCACCTAAATATGTTCCTATTAATGAGATATCTGATGAAAATGTATCTCTACCAAAAACAGCTTTCGTATCTTTGATTAATCCAAAGACAAACAAAGTATATCCTCAAAAATTTACAGGAGACATAGCTCGAAGAATGATTGAGTCTGGTCAGGGTACATTATCTAAAGATTCAGCTATACTGAAATTTAGTTGGGGAACTTTAGACGATAATCTACTTGCTAGAGGAATGTCGTATGAATCTCCTGAGAAGCCTGGATTGTTTAGTATGGCTAACCGTGAGAATAGGCATTCAAAAATTACTTTAAATTCTGGAGATGAGGTGACAGAAATAAAAACAGGTAAAAAATATAATGTTATTATTGATTCTCCAAGTATGGCTAAAACTGTAGACCAAATAAGATATATTGTTAATGGAAAGTCATATAATTGGAAAGAATTTATGTCTAAATTTGGTAAATCTCTTTATGATGTAAAACCAGGAGATGATGCTATTGTTGATGAGTTTAATAGGAGGGTTAGCAATATAATGAAAGTACATAGCGTTACAAAAGTAGTAGACTAATATGCCTCAACAACAATTATATCGTTATGACATAGAATATAATGGATATCGATTCTCAGTCGATGCCTATAATCAACCTTCACAAGAAGAAGTACACGGTCTGTGGGTAGATGCTGTTGCTAATAAAATAGATACAACTCAAGGATTACCTGGTATTGATGTTGGATTTGCAGAAACTGATTATGATAGAGCTGAAAGAAATTCTAATGAGATAGGTAGTATGGAGCCAGATAGAGCATATAGAGATGCTACATTTTGGCAGAGATTTTGGGACAGTGCTAAATTATCAGCAGTTCCTCACTTTGGAACAATGGAGTCCCAATATACCCCCGCTGATGAATCTTCTGAATTATGGGCTGAGGCTCTTGGGGGATTAGGTGGAGCTGTAGCTGGTATGTTACCATTCTCTTTCTTAACTGGTGGAGTTGGAGTTGCTGCTGGTGGAGCTAATGTTGTAAGAAAATATAATCAATTTTCAAAATTAATTAAACTTGCTAAAGCAGCTAAGAAGCGTGGAAGAACTGATTTAGCTGATAAAATCATGGATAGGGCGGGCCATTTTGCAAGAAAAAATGATGAGATATTTGCAAGCGCTATAGTGTCTAAACAAATTGGTCAATTAAGCGGTACTGGTATACTTGGTAGAATAGCTCCATACCGTGAAAGAATATTAAAACTCGCTGAAAAGAATCCAAAACACGCAAGAGCCTTAAATCTTTTTGCCAACAACGTTGGTACATTTGCCTTGTACGGACAAACCAAACTTCCATATGATAAATTAGAAGGTAGACTTGAGCAATTAGGAATGGATACAGCTTCGAGTGTTGTATTCTCTGTCGCTGGTCTTCCAACTATGTTAGGATATGCTTCTAAGGGTGTTAAATATGGAGTAGAGCCTGGGGCTCTGCTTGGAGCTGGTATGTATTCAGACCTTGGTCAAACTGATATGTCTCTTGAAGAAAGACTAATTCATGGAGCGTCTTTAGTAGGATTTCACTACGCAAGGCAAGGACTTGGGAAATTACATTTAAAAGAAAAGATTGGAACTGCTCTTAGACTTGCTAACCCAAAACTTTCAGAAGCTAGACTTAATTCTGTTATGGATACTAAAGGTATGGATAATGTCATCACCGCTTCACTAAAAGAAGCTTTGAAATATCCTACTTATTCAGATAGAAGAAATCCAGATAGAAAGGTTCAGCTGATACGAGTTGAAGCTCCTGTTGAAGGAAAAACAGAAAAACATAGAGGTTTGGTTCAAGAATTAGATACTGGTGAGGTATTTGCTGTGACAGGGGATTCTAGACCAGATGTTATGAGAAATATAAATAAGAAGTTTAGTAAAAATATATCTCCACTAAGAGAACGTATTACTGGGAAAAATCTGACTCCAGAAGAAAAAGTTGAATTAACTAGATTAAAAGCTCAAGAAAATATTATGAGAGACGCTATGGTCTCTTCAAGAGATAAAGAGGTTTACGAACTTCCTCAATCTTCTGTAACCGAAACTATCAAAACTCCATTTGAAAGAACTACTGGACTTGCAGATGTTAATCATTGGAGTGGAAGAGTTTCTAGGTTGCAAAATGATATTGTAAATTTAAAAGAAACCTACAAACAGCAACTCTCAGAAGGTAAAATTAATCCAAATTATTTAAAAAATAAATATAATAAAGATATAACATCAGCTGAAGGAAGATTGCGTGATGCTGAATTAAAGTTAGAGCAGGCTCGTCAAGAGGTTTCAGTTGATAAGGGCGATTTTGTAGTTCAACCTGCTGGAAATTTTGAAGTTGGAGAGATTGTAAAAATACCTAAATATGATTCTACTCTTGGTAAATTAGACTATACTAAAGCTGGTGTAGGTAAATATATTGGACAATTAGGCCAATTTAGAAATAAAAAAGACATTATTATGCCAGAATGGATGAAAAGAGAACCTAAAAAATATGGTAACTATTTTAGAGATATACCTGTATTTGAAATTAAGACTCACGGAGGCTCAAGAACTGCTAGGGTTGCTATAGGTGGAAAGATACCTAAAAAAGTATACGAAGCGATTGTAAAAGCTAATGAGGCTGATAGACCATTACTTGAATATGCTGAAAATAATCCTAGATTTAAAGAGTTATCAGAAAATCCTATTATTAGAACAGAGTATATAGGAAGAGAACCAGTAAGTCGGTATAATCCAAAGAATCCAATATTTAAAGAATTATTCACAGATACCCCAAGGGGAGGAGCTAAGGAATTAAAAAGTGTAATTGTAGAAGAAACATCTACAAGAGGCCCAAGTTCATCTGAACTATCTCAATCTGTAAAAGAAACAGGATTTAAGGATACAAGAAAATATACATATACTAAAGGTAAGGGTAAATTTGCAATCCAATCAAAGGATGTAATGGGTAATACAGCTGCGGAGAATTTTAGAAATACAGCTAGCGACGTTTCTTTTTATCAAAGAAGTTGGGAAGAAAATGTAGCTAGTTATTATGGAGCTAAGACAAAAAATCCTTGGATGACTGCTGATTTTAAAAGAGTACATGAAGATGCTGTTAAATCTGGATATAAAGGCTCAGTTAAAGAATTATGGGATGGATTTAAGCGTGGAGGTAGGTATAATCGAATTGTTTTTGATAAAATTCCTGTTACAAAAGAAAAAGAATATTTTTTCTATGCTCCATCTAGATTAAAAAAGATAGAATTACCTGCAAGATATTCAGAAACAGAAGGAAAGATGGTTAAGTCAGGTGAAAAAGCTTTTCCTGAAGGAGAAGCTACTCCTGAATTAATTCAAAGATATCAGCGTGAAAAGATGGAGTCAATAGCAGAATCTTTGCAGGTTAAAAGAGAAAAAGAAAGACAAGAATTTAGTCAATTTCAAGGAGCTAGAGTTGAGAATTGGCCTGATATGAATAAAATGGATAGAAAAGCTCTTATTGATAAAGAGATATATGATTCATATCCTGAACTTAACCCTCAAAATGACGCTCCTTGGGCGGTTAATTTTAAGTGGGATTCTAGAAAAGGAAGTAAGATAACAACCATAACTCGAAGAGGAATGAAAGATGGTAAAGTTGCTACGTTCAAAACAAGAGAAGAAGCTGAAAGATTTGCAAATGATTATTGGATAAATTCCGAATCTGTTGAAAGTATTATTACAAATCTATCTCGTAAAATATCTAATCTAGAAGGCCCAGAAAAAAGATTATTTGAACAACAAAGAGGTGCATTAAAGAAAGCACAGAGAGAACAGGGTATACCTGATGAAGAATATAAATATTTATTAAGTGAATGGTTTCCTGAAAGTCGTGGCTCGTCAAAAAATATGACCTTTGAAGAAGCTCAAGTTGCAACTGCTTTATTGAGTAATGAAGGTAATACGAAAGTATATCAAGATAAAATGTCATCTATGGTGCCCCCAGTAAGTATGGCGAGTAACACAAAATCTAAGTGGCAAAGGTTTAAGATGGGAGCTGCTAAAGCTGCTCTACCTGTATATACAACTTTACAAATGGCAAGGTCACGTATTGCTAGTATGTGGGGAAGAAATATGATAAACCATGAATTAACAAGACAGTTGATTACTGGTGATTTTTCCCAATTTAAGATAAGTCTAAAGGAAGGATTTAATCTTACTACAAAACAATTTGATAATATTTCTACTATTATAGATAAAAAGTATAGTGATTGGTATAATCCTAAACTAATGGATAAGCTTCCTAATGAGGAAATTATTAAGACATACACAGCTTTTCGAAATAAAGTTCTTGCAGAATATCTTATACCGAGTGGTGTTGAAGTTCGTAATGCGGCTACAAGAAATGCTAAATATGAGCCATTGTTTGAAGCGTATGATAGAAATGGAAAACGTATAGAACTTGCAAATGCATATGATGCAATTAGATTGGTTGAGGGAATAGAGTTTTTAGATAGTAATGGAAATTTAACTCGTCCTAAAAACGCTGAAACAGCAAAGATGGTAGATGGTAAAGTTGTTAATGTAGAAACTGATGCATTTCCTTTTGAATATGTTAAAAGTTTAAGGAAGTTAAATAAAGATACTGGAAAATTTGACGGAGGATGGTACATAGAAGGTAATAATAGATATGTATTTGAATGGAAAGATAGAAATACTGTTAAAACAATTATGTTGGGCAAGGGTACAGTAGAGAATAAAAACTTTAAATCAGCGTCCGATAAATATGTTAAGGTTCACAATAAAGATGGAGAGTCTGGTAAATTTAATCACCATATAGAGAAAAATTTTCTTTCTCGTATTATTACAGATGAGTTTAGAGAGATGATGGCTTTTAATAAGCAGTTCAGAGAAGGAATGGCTTGGGTTGTTGCTTCAACAGACCCTCAGTTTAAGAATTTGAAAGCAACTCCATTGGAGAAATTAGAAGCTGCGAAAAGATATTTAAATAATGTTGATAAGTTTTGGAGAGACCAGGCTGGTGTTTTTGGAACTCAGTATACTAGGATTGCCAATCTTCCTCCTATCATTGCTTTAGAAGCAAATACAAATAAAATTATAAGCTTAAAAGGATTTAAAGATATCAATGGTAATCCTGTATCAAAGAAATCTACTGTTATAGACGCTAGGGGAGAACGTAAATCTGTTGGTAAAGTGATTAATGTATATGAAAGAAGTTTTGATAAGATTATTTCAAGATATGGTCAAAAGGTTGCTCATATTGCTCCAACATTTCAGTTCTTTGGTAAGGGAGGAGCTGAGAGCGAAAAGATTTTAAAAGAAAGGGATAGGTTAGCTCTTGAAACTGATGAGTCATTTGCTGGATGGGCTCATGAGTCATTGGCCTTACAACTTAATGCTGTCCAAAAGAATAAATGGTATGATAGCGCTATAAGAAACTTAACGATGACCACCGCCCAAATAGGATTATCTTCTCCATTTTCAGGATATAAGAACTTCCTATTAGGCCAACAAAGTAATGCTACAGTATTTGGATTTAGACTCGCTGCTAATGGAATGTATAATGCCTTAGCTGATAGAAAAGCGATGTCTACTTTAACAGGTAGAATCGGTGGTAAAGAAGCAGGTGTCCATGAACTTATGACTGGTCGTATTGTTTATTCTAAATACAATCCAGGTATGATGAGAATTACAGAGGTTATGAACCGTATTATTAGTACATCAATAGGAGAACCTGCATTAAGAACTCATATTGACAATCTTAATGGAATCAAAAATATTATGAATCGTGGTGTATCAGAAAATACATCTATGCGTACTTTAACAGATGTGTTTAAGTTTACTGACGCTGAGATAGCTTCTATGAAAAAACTAGGTAGTCACAGATTAGCTGAAAGACCTGATTATATTCAAAGAGCTCAACAAATGGCTCATTTAATAACTCAAGGTGGCCCAAGTTTACCATTTGTTCCTCAATGGATGGGTAAGAATTGGTCAAAACCACTTACATTGTTTTATAGGGTTGCTTATAGAATGACAGAAAATGTAGCTAACTCTGTTATTAAACCATTGGTAGCCGATGGAAATCCTGTTCCTCTTGTTAGATATGCTAGTTTATTACCTATAAGTGGGGCTGCTATATTTCATGCTCACTACGCAGCGTTTAATGAAGAACAAAGAAATCAATTCAAAGCAAGTGGTGATAAATATTTTGAGTTAGCTTTAAAAGCTGAAGGACTTGCGTCTTTTAGTAATGCTTTTGATGACTATGGTAACGTAGTTGAATCGTATAAACCAGCTGTTTACAGAACGGTTGAGTCGTTGGTTAAAAATTTATTCGCAACTCTTACTGGAAAGAAATTTATAGACCAATCATTAAAAGATTTAGCTTCTGAGAATGTTGTATTATTTAATAGGTTGATAAAGCTATGGGAAAAATCAAATAGACCATTGAAAAAATCGTTGAATGATTCAAGACGTAGACAAAGACAGTTTACTGATGTATACTTTAGAGATAAGCCTTTTCTTGGAGGTGAGTTATCTACCTTAACAACTAAGAGCCCATATTACAGAGCGGTTAAAGAGGTATTTTGGTCAGATAATGAAGAAGAAAAAGCTCGTGTGTATTACGCTGCTAGAAATTATATTGCTCAGCATGAGATTAATAAAGACCCATCTTTAAAGAAAATTCCACATAAGGCAAAGAAACTTGCAAGAACAAATTTAAAGACTGTTGTTTCAGCTCAAAGACCTATACCAAGTTCATGGAGAAAAAGAACAACAGGAGCTAAAACAAGATATGAAATATATATGTCTAAACTTGACCCTAAATCAAGAAAAGATGAGATGTATATTGAAAATGAATATACCAAACAACTAAGAGCTTGGAATGCTGCAATTAGCAAGTATGGCTCAAAATACGACTTAGACCCATTTCCTGGGCCATCAAGATAGGATTTAATTATGAATGGAAATAGTAATTTATATGCTCATAGTCAAATAGATAATGAGATAAACAATAATACCTTGCTGTCATTAATTACAGGAGGCAGATATCAGACATCTGGTGATATTCCACCATTGTCTACAACTGGAAAATTAACAAACGAAAACTTAAATAGAGCGTTAAAAGCGTTTTTAGGGATTTCTGTCGGTATGCCTATGAAAGGACTAAGGGGGGAAATGCCGTTTGAAGAGTATTTAAATCGAGAACCAGAAGTTCTTTATCCTGCTGGTAAGAATATCTTCGGTCAACCTACAGAGCCAGTTACTCAAGAAGATTTATTAAGTTTAGTAATGGGAACAGTAGGGCCTGGTCAGGGAGCGAGGTTGATAGAGGGTCTTAAAAAAAGAGAAGTGTTAGATGATATAGGAGTTGCTCAAGGACTAACAAAATCAGCTAAGAAAAGTGCTCAAAAATTTGTTGATGCTGCTAAAAAAGAAGGTGTTGACCATGATGATATGGTATCTAGATATTCTATGAAAGCTGATGAATTAAGAAAAAGAGAAGGTGAATTGCAATTATTTGAAAAATGGTTGAAATTATTTGGAACACGTAGAGCTGAAGCTCTGATGGACACAGAAAAAAGACTTATAGACTTTCTTAAATGAAATTCCCTACAGTAGCAACAGGTTCACAGAAAAGAGGCCCAAAAAAGACTTCTATAGGTAATGGTAGAGGTTCTAAATTTGGTATCAAAGGTAGCAAGAAAAGATACCGTAAAGCATATAGAGGACAGGGTAGATGAGCGATAACGAAAGATACTTCATACAAAAACTATTAGCAATAGAATCTGAAGGTTTACCAACTAAAAAAAGAGCTCAGATATTTCAAGCTTTTAAAGATGGTAAAGTAAATTTTAACAATTTACAAGCCTGTGTAGATAGAATTAAGGCAATTAGAGATGAATGGTAATTTACTTGAGTTAATGCAAGGATATTATAAAAGAGCTATAGGAGAAGGAGGCTCATATGAGATTATTCCTTTTAGAGAACCTGTATCTCCCTCTCCAGAAACTACGAAGGCTGTTTCCACTGGAGTTGCTCACGATGAGATAAACAAGCTAATACATAAAAAGAAAGATATCGAGCCAAGTTTACTTGATTTTATTAGGGAATCTGTTTCAACTGCAAAAGGAATTGAGCCCGAAGATACTCCCTATGGTCAATCTATCGCTCAATTAGTAGAAGAATACGGTAATCCATATATATCTCCCGAGCAAGATTTCTCTTATGAGAGTCCTGCGGGTGGAGTGAAAATTAATTTCGCATTCCCCGAATGGAGGCCAGATAAAAGGTATAAGGCTTCGATGGGTAAGAATTTTCCTGAGGGTTTTCCAGTCGATACAATCAGAGCAAGCAAGGGAGACATAGATGACTTACTTGCTGAATTGGCTCATTCTAAACAATTTCAATTCAGCGATATGATTTTACCTCCTGGGAAAAATAAACCTACGATAACAGACTCATTATTACAAGAACTAAAAAGAGAATTGAAAATAAGACGAGCTTACAGAGAAAGAAATATGTTTGAAGATGAAGTATATAACATTCCAGGAACAGTAGAGTATGAAGCTCATGAAGAAATTGAACCTCTCGTAAGAAAAAGATTTGAAACTCTACTGGATTCATTATCTCAGCCAATTACAGTAGAATCATTATTCCCAAATCAATAATAACCCCCCTAATAGACCTCTGGCGAGGCTTTTATATACTAACCCTTATACGACCCTACCTAAACAAAAAAACGTCCATATTCAACGAATTTGATATTGTTAGCTAATATATATAATATATATATATATTTAGCTAACAACTATAATAAGCCATTAACAGCCTAGGCTTAGGCTTTAATTATTAATTACATTCAATTTCAGACGCTTCAGCCATAGTTATTTCGTCTACCATTGTAAATTTTAAAGGGCTAGATGAACTAGTTACGCCAAACCAAGGCACTTTTTCATCAGCCTCTCTCTCATCCAACCCTTTTGATTCTAATATGATAGCGTGCAGAAGCATCAAATAATTACGAGCATCTCGTATCCGCCCTGAAATACTCTCATCTGATGCCTCCACACCATTCAACACATAGTTTCGTATAGAATCCATATGCTTTAAGAGATAGACCATAGCAACTTCGGAAGGAGTAGTTTCCAGTCTATCTGCTATCGATTTGAAATTCTTTAATTTATCTTCGTTACTAACTGTATATTCTTCACCTTTAACACGCATCAATTCCATTTCTATCTTGAACTCTTCGTCAGCCCACTTGAAAAAATCTTTAACTTTCATTTGATGTATCCAATACTTGTATTGCTTTGTCACAGTACGAGCAAGGAACAATCATAGTCTTATCGTTCTTTGTTATTACTTCTTGCTTGCTACTATCACAGCGTTTACATAATGGAGCCCCCATTTCCCAAGGAAAAGGGTCTGCCATTAGATTCATTTCTTCCATTTCTATTATCATATTCTTTAGTTTGCCCATATTATATCTCCTTGCTAAGTAAATCCCAATCTGGCTCAGGGATGTCAAGTTCTGCTCCACAATCCTCACAACTGTAGGATTCTGCAACGTTAGTATCATATTCTTCAGGTTGATAGTGCCTATTCTGATGTTGACACTCATCATCAATTTTATCTTTAATTATAGCTATCATACAAATAACTCCTGTTGTTGAAATCTTTCTTTTGCTATTTTAACGTAGTCAGGATTTAGTTCAATACCTAACCATTTTCTTCCAAGTCTTTGAGCAACCCATCCTGTCGTGCCACTACCGAAGAATGGGTCTAATACAATGTCTCCCTTTTTAGAACCAGCTTTGATACATAGTTCAGGTAGTTTTGGAGGGAATGTGGCAAAATGTGCTCCTTTGAATGGTTGAACAGGAATTGTCCATACACTTCTCATATTTGCTCCATCTTTCATTTCAAAGAAACCTTGTTCTGATTTCTGTAACTTGGTCTTCATGCCAAGTTCTGAGTTACCCTTCTTACCACCGAATTGGGAGCCTGGCTTGGTATTCTCTCGGTATGGTTGCTTAATTGCATTCGCATCATAATAATAATTTTTAGACTTTGACATCAAGAATATATATTCATGAGCCTTAGTACATCTGTCAGTAACAGATTCAGGCATTGGATTAGGTTTGTTCCATATGATATCTTGTCTTAGATACCACCCATCTGATTGTAATCCAAATGCTGAACGCCATGGTATACCTACCATATCCTTAGTCTTGATAACATCATGAGAGCCTTTACCCATTGTCATTGAATCTCCACAATGAGTACCTTCATGAGCTTTTTGAACTTCTCCACTATTGTCATTTAGTTCAGCTCCTCTCCATCCGCCTCCCCAATATGTATCTCCAAGATTTAACCAGAACGTACCATCTTTACGCAATACACGTTTTAGCTCTTTACCAATCTCGACTAATTTTTCTACATACAGTTCAGGAGTAGCTTCCAATCCGAACTGACCCTCTTCTCCATAGTCTCTTAAGGCCCAGTACGGCGGACTTGTGCAAACCATCTGAACATAGTCATCAGGTATATCTTTTAATCTAGCGATTACATCGCCTTGTAATATTTCATTTTTCATAATAAATCTTTGGCAGTTTTCAGATTATAGACTATTTAACTACCAAAAAAGTCTTTTTACACCCTAATTAGAAAGGAACTTCTTCTTTAGCTCCTCCTCCTTCACCATCTGTAGGTTTAGCATCCTCAACCTTAACGGAAATATACCGTTTACCAGCTTTGGATGTATTCTTCCAACCCGCAAGACGATACTCAGTTCCATTGACATCTACGCTGCCAACGAAATCTGGTCTAGAGTCACCATCTTCTTTGTAGTTGTTAGCAAACAACACACCTGAATTGGTATTATCATATTCACTCATGAGTATTACTCCTTATTTAAGTAACTTGTGAAAGTTTACTGATTGGAACAAGAACTATCTCGCTATCACTATTATCTCCACCCATAACAATACGAGCTTCTTTTCTTGATACCAATCTACGAATCTTCTTCCTTAGTCTATTAACCTTGAACATGAACGCAGTATCTATTTCTCCATTATCAGATAATATATGTATCCACCAATCTGCATTTGTACTCGATAATCCACTCGGATTACCTTTGTATCTTACTTCTATTGCAATATTACCTGTACGTTTCCACATATCACGTTCCGTTTTAACTTCGATACCGCCCTTACCTTCAAATATATTTCTAATCTTTTCTTCGTATATTTGACCAAAGTCTAAATCTATATCAAAGTTACCGTTCATTTATCAGCTTGTCCATTACTGTGAGAACGGATTTTCATTTTTAATTTTGCAATCCTAGCTAAGGTATGAGCCGATGGTTCACGACCTTGAGCCCTAATATTTTCAACAGCTTCCTTATATGACCTAAGTATCACATAGTTATCAGCTCTCTTTTTAAAATTATCAAGTTCCATTATTCTTCCATTTTTCCCATCTTCAAAAGGAAACAGAATGTATCATAAGGTATTGCGATATAAGGAATATCTCTATCCATACGAAATACAACTCCATGTTCTTCCTTTTCAGGCAATACCCAAGCTGGAACTTTCTTACGTCTTTTACATCCATAGAACTTGCCTTCTATCTCAATATCTCCTTGCTCATGTTGAGCTCCACCCCTATCTCTGTTATACGCTTCAAGTTCAAAATCCTTAGCTATCTTTACCGCTTGTCTTTGTAGTTCCGCTCCTCTTTGCCTGTTTCTTCTTCCCCTTCTTTGAGCCTTTGTCTTCATTGTTTATCACCTTTTCTAAATGTTTAACAAATTTATCTGTGTCACCCTTCATGCTAATATATTCTTCAAATGTACTACCAAGAACACTAACCGCTCTAATTAATGATGCTATTGTGTCCATTCTCATAGAATGAACAGAATCTTCAAGATTCTTTATACGTTCACGCATCTTTAATTTTCGTTTACTGATATTCATACTTCGCACTCTTTACAATCTGACAAAGCAGTTGTTGAGCCTGACTCTACTGTAGGTTCTTGTATTGTTTCCATATCTCTAATAATATTTTCAAGTCTCTCTAGGTCATCAGCACTATTCAAAGCATTTTTGTTCTTTAAGGACTTTAATCCAATTTTTAAAACACTTCTAATTAATATTGAATCACTTTCATTGTATACTATTTTAGCCATTAAACACCTCCGTTAATGCTTCTTCTGATGATGAGTATATCTTACAACGGTCTCCTGCGACACCCATTTTAACTCTGCCACTCTTACCGTATCTATTCTTTCCAAGTATAATCTCAATTCCATATTCTCCCATATCAGATTCTTGTAGATAATATCTCCATTCGTAATACATAAACAATATAATTTCAGCGTCCTGTTCAATAGAACCACTATCTCTTAAATCTCTAAGTAATGGTCTTTTGTTTGCTCTTGATTCACACTCACGATTAAGTTGTGATACCAATAGTACAGCCATATTGTTCTTTTTAGCTGCCCATTTATATTGTTTCATGATATTATCAATACGTAATCTATTGTCATCGACACCAGACACGCTTACCAATCCAATGTAATCATCTACAACAACATCAGGAGAATGTTTTCTTATCTCACGCATTGAACCATCAATGTCAAATATGTTATCATACATAATGAGATTTCTGTACTTATCTCTAATATTTTTCTTTGATTCTTCGAGCATCTTACTATCATTTTCATCTAATTCTCCAATACGTATCTTCTCATAAGATAACTTTTCAGACTCTAATACAATGAGCTTCTTCATCATTTCTACATTACTCATTTCTCGGTTCATCACTAAAACTTTATATCCACTATGTATAAGATTGCGAACAACATTTAACATAGTTGTTGATTTGAAATGACCAGGTCTACCAGCAATAACTGTTATCTCTCCTCTTGTCATTCCACCAGTAAGTTCATCCAGTTCAGGATATCCAAACCTAACCAACGCATCTTCATCAAACATCTTTTCAAATGTTTCATCCAATAGTCCATCAATATCAAAACCATTACCAATCTGCATATCAAGAACACTTTCAATTTCTCTATGTAGTTGTTCTAATACACCCCTAGCATCTGAGTTCTTTACATTGATAACACCCTTAACTTCCTCTGATTTTATGATTACATTTCTAAGCAACCACTTTTCATATAAAATTTTAGCATTGTTTTCATGGGTTGATGTCGTTACCACATCTATTAAACCAGTTAAATTATATGCTATTTCTTTTGTAGCTATTGATGGAGGTACTTCAGCTACAAGAGAGTTGATAGATATATCATCTGTGCCTTTTTTCCTTAAATCTAGTATACCCCTCCACACGCTACGATGAAAATCATTATAGAATACTGTTTCAGATGGTATGTAATGCATTATTTTATCAATAATAGAATTATCTAATATCATCTGACCAAGCAATTCCTTTTCTATTTCATAAGAATGTGGTAAAGATTGTGCCACTATTTTATTGTTTCCATGTAATATGTTGTTCTTCTGTTCCATAATACTCCACTATGTTTCTTTTTTATTTTGTATCCATATTTTAACGCTTCTCTAATTGTACTACTTATATTGTGAATACCTAACATATACACATCCAAGTCATTAGCTGATTCGTGTATAAGTAAGTATTGTACAACCCTATGAGTCTCCTTGTCCATCGACAGAACCATTTCTTAATCGTACAAGTGTTGCTGTAGCGCTAATATTTCTATTTCCATTCATACCAGTCCATTCTTCATGAGCAACGCTAATTACAACTGATTTATTCAATATAAGGTCTGTTGTGATTGCGGGGAGCTTAAGTACTACTCTTGACTCCGCATCAGAGTTCCCATCTAATTCAAGTTTTTGTAATGGTATGTGCAATTTATCAAGAAAACGTTTATATCCCGCATTACTACCCCCAGTAATTCTTCTTCCATCCTCATCTTTAGTTCCATAGAAACGCCATACACCAGCATCTTGAACATCCCTACCTTCATATTTACCAGCGTTTAATTGATACTTTGGCTTGTACAACATACCCCTACCTCCACGTTTTGTTGTAATCTTTTTACTATATAGACCAATTATTTTAGCAGGATAAGAACCTTCTGGTATGATTGTGGACATTTCAGGGTCATAGTAAACATCTTCATCATCAAAGTCATCAAGAAGCTTATCTATATCACTCATATCCACTCATCCTTATTATCTGCGTCTACTCCTGTATCTCCACCAAACTTTTGACCATTAGCATCAACATATTTATTACCATCAAACCTACCCATAAATACATCAGCGTTGAATCCAAGTCTTGATAGTCCTTTTGTAATTGCATCTGTCTGTACCTTTTTGATACAATCGTCATCAAGTTTACTACCCATCATTACTCTGATAGAACTGCTAATAGGGAATTCTCCCTCTACATCACCAGCCTCATCTTCATATTTATAATAAAATGTTGCAGTATACACAATAAGTGTATCATTTAGTATTGGAGTGTACTGTTCGTCTTTAACTCCAAATCCATGACCAAAAGCACCAAACACTTCTGTTGCATTTTTAATTTGATACTGAGCCCCAATAGCGGTAAATCCACCACGCTGGTTTACTTTGGTTGTAAACTCAGGGTCAGTAGTTTCAACCTGCTCCCATAAGAACAAGTTGTTGTTTTTATTCTTTTTTTCTGCCATAATTAATATCCCTTTCCGAAGATTCTTTTAAATCCTTTTATTACTTGCTTAAAAAATTTACTCTTTTCAGTCTTTCTTCTCGCCATCTTTACTCCTTTCTACTTGGTCTCTATAAAATACTGGAGCCGCCCATCCAATTAATTCAAATAGTCTTTGTATATGACTATCGCTTAAAGAATCCAACAGCTCTGGGTATAATCCTACCTCTAATAATTCTTTTGTCATTGTTTTTCTATCATGCTTATCCATACTAAATTCCTAACGATATTGAAACCTTTCTAAAGGCAAAAATAACATCACTATGTATAAAGTCCTTACACTTTTTATCTTTACACACTCTTGAATGCCATTCTTTTTTTGTTAAATACTCAATACCCAAACCACGACAAGGAACGCAAGGAAGGTCAATTTTAATAGAGTTGCCTGTCGACTTACCCCTTCCGTTGCACAAAACACATGGCTCTGATACATAATCTATGTTTCTACTCATTTATATTCCTAAAACTTCGTTCTCAGCTATTAACATAATCTCCTCACGCTTCTTTTCTTCTAATTCCATCAGAGTCTTGTCATAGTGTACTAAGGATAATTCCTCGGCTACATCAGTAATTGCATCTGCTATTTCCATATCTTACTCCTTATATTGGTACTCTTTTGGTTTCTTGCCACATGTAAGTAGCATATTGTTTTAGGGTAGTAGCCATTGGTCTACCCACTTTCTTTTGAATAGAAGTCTCCCACCGTTCTTTGAGACTTTTAATTCACCACTTGCAATTGCCCTACGAATTTTGGGAATTGATAATGAGGTGTACTTTGCTACTCCATGGATATTTAACCATCCTTGATTTGAATCTGCAATCATTGCTTCGATTCTTTCAATTAGGTCTTCCAATTTCCATTTAACTATATCTTCCATTATATATCTCCTGTTTCCCTATGTTTTTTAATGAAAGGATGGGCTTGGCACACAGGGAAAAACATAAACCTGTGGTGGCGTTTATACTCGCTGTTTAGGGTAATAATAAAAACCTAAATCAACCAAGCCCACTATGAGCTCACCATTATGTCAAAACTTCTTTGTTTTTTCAATAGTGCTCTTTTCATTTTTATCTAATTTATTGCTTCGAAGAATATATCCATGATAATACCACCATCCATTGCCATTCTTTTTAAAAAGCTCTGCTCTGTCTTTTTTCCACTTTTTATTTTGTGGAGCATCTGTACTATACTGCCATCCGCTCCTATAATATTTCCAATCTAAACTATTGCTTCTGCTGGCCAATTAAACCTCCTCCACAAGCTTCGAAGTATGAACAATATTTATCATTACACTCCCATTTTAGAACAGGAGCAAAACCAAGTTCAATCGGAGGAGCTCCTTCTTTTACAGATTCATTTACTCTTTGCCAATACTCAACAGCCTCATCTATCATAGACATTGGAATTTCTAATTCTCGCATCTGAGAATCATTCTTGTTATAAAACAATAATGCCATTGATTTTATTTTTGGATAATCATTTAAGTAATGTTGAGCAGGATTATTTATGTTATACCAATGAGTGTAGGTTGCTGTTTGCATCATATAATTTTTTACTGAATTTGGGTCATAATATGTTTTACCGAATATTGTTCGCCATTTCCAATAATTACAAGATTTTATATCGTAAAGCACACCATCATCTATCATAACTAAGTCAATAAATCCTCTGACATTTAAGTCATGTATATATAATTCTTTTTCTATAAAAATACGAGCTCCATTGTTTGATGCATACCATTGAATCGCGTCTTGTATGTCTGAGTGTATCACATCTCCAAGCCTAAACAATCGTAATGTATCAGCTTTTATTTCAGGAGTTTGTACCTTTTCTACAGACGAATAATAGTGTTTACGTGCACACATACCTGCTGATGAAGAATGAAACCATTCTTCTTTTCCATCATATCTTTTTGATTTCTCAGCGTTTAGGTGAGCAACGTAATCATCATAGATTTGAGTGACTTTTGAGCTCTGTGCCATTTGTCATCTTATCTGTGTTGATTGATTTGCTTTTAACGAAATCCTCAACAAGGTTGCCAAGTTGTGTTTGCATAGATACATTTTGCATTGTGCAAAGTAACTTGAATTTACGCCAAGTCTCGTTATCGCATCTGAAAGTTCTCATGTTTCCCATTTTTGTCCTCAATTAGTTAAAGAAATTATTACAATTATTATTTTAAACAAATACTTTTTTTATGTTTTTTTGTATTATTTAATACTTGTATATATAGTAATATATATATATAAGTATAATAGCTTAACTATTACTTTAACAAAGCCTAGGCTAAAGCTATAGCCTAGGCTTATGTTTAAGTAATAGTTAACAAATACGAAATCCGCCTGAATGTTCACAGAAATCTGCAAAGTTCATTACATTTTCTGAATCAAACGGATAATTTGATTGCCAGTTTTTTACCATACCTTTGCCACTACAACCATTACATCCCTTACATTTATGCGCCCATTCATATCCTGTCGATTTATCATTTTCAAGAGATTTATGATATTTTAGCCACTTTTCTTCTGATTGCCAACCTTCCCATTCTTTTCTTGTACCAGTTCCTTTGCATACGTTACATTTTTCAGTAGGCAAAGACCTTTGTTTATTTTTATAGGTACTAGCGTAAGATTCAATTTCGCCCTTTTTTTCTAAACTCCGCAATCTGCTAGCTATCTTTTTTGCTTTTGTTTTACTTATCTTATGTCCACCATTATTTCCGCCACCAGTTACATCTGCTACTGATAATATATCGCTACATTCTTTTATAACATAATCCCACAGAGGAGCCCACCACCATACATTATTTCTGAAATATGCTCCTTTTGTGTTATCTTGCCAAGCAAAATATGCTTTTGTAGTTTCTTCATCAGTAAAGTCGCAATCTGGTATTTTAGAGCTTGATGGATTAAGACCGTATAGGTCGTATCCCATTAAGATTACTCCTTTTGCTTAAGATTTTGCTTCTAAATGACTATCTACAGCTATATTTCCTTCATCTGTTCCAAAAACAGACGCTTCCATAGCATGTACATCAAATCTTTTACTGCAAAATTTATCAAAATCAAGCATCCTCTCTTTTGATTTAAGACCATCTCGAAGTTCTTTAATGCAACCTTGTAACTCTTCATCAGCTTGAAAATCTCCGCCACCCATCACATTCTCCATTTGATTATTAAGAGCTACTGTCATTAAAGATACGATAGTAGCATTCATAGACGCTTCTATCACTCCAATCATGCCTTTATGCTTTGATTTTATTGCCCTGTACAATCCCTTACGCTCAGATAAATAGAATTTTACCATCATATAAAATTTAGCTGGTTGTCCTTTACTAGCGGTCATAAACTCAGCCAAATCATGACTTAAGCTCATATGTAGCTTATCATTTATCTCTACTTTTCGGAAATCGCCAGGTGGAATTTGTAAAGTAACTTCAACTGTTTGTTGAGCTACTCTATCTTTACTATTGTCCATTTGTTCACCTTAGCTTTCTTATTACGTTAATTAAGTCTTTTCTATCATTCACTTGAAATACTGTGCCATTAAATTTTCTGTCGTACAAATGATTCTTATGCTCATATTCATCCTCGTAATCATTGTTGAGCCAATATACTTCGTTATTGTGCGAAGCTAAACAAATATGCCTAACTCCATCATAATCCCCAAAAAACAATATAACTCTATTGCGAAAAAAGTTATTTAATGAATCCATCTGACAAGCAATTAAGTTCTTATCTTCTGGCATGCTAAATATATTCTCATATTCGTGTGTTTTAGCGTTCATCTTATGGGTTAACCTGGCGTTTGGGGCTAAGTATATGTCCAAATTACCTAACTTACAAGATAGATATGCTATTTGACCATAAAGTTTAGCAGACCTTTCACAACTTGGAGAGCTGTCTAATACCAATACTATGTTTTCACGCTCTCTTGACTGCATACAATGATAAATATTACGTCTTGTAATACTACGCATCATTAATTCTTGAACATCCCATTCGTCTTCGCCAATAATAGGTTCACCAGTCTTATCTTCAGCTAATTTAGATATTATTACAGCAAGAGATGATGAAAGTCTTCTGTCTCTTGTTGCATTAGCTTTGGTCATAATATTTGGAGCTCTGTCTTTGTTTCTCTTATACTCTGCTTTTTCAGCTCGAATTATATTATGCGACCAATCTCTATTTTGCTCATAACTATCAAGCAAATACTCTAATCTGTCTTCAGACATATTTTGAGCTTTAAAATTAAAATTTTTGTTCTTTAAAGTTGACTTGTTGCCATATAATTTAGTTCTTGATGCTTTTGATTTTGTAAAATTTTTATTCTTTATACTTTTTATTTGCAACTTGTCGTTTAACACCTTCTTTTTAGCTATCTTAGGTTTGACAGCCTTGGTGTTTTTATCACCGCCCCCGCCCAAGCTTTGAAATGAATCAAAGCCTGGTGTTGGGCGTTTAGCACTCGGAGTTTGCTGTGGTTTCCAATTTCTCCAATCTCGTTTAATAAGCTTAGACATGAATTGAAGCAGCCTCCGCTAACTGTGACACAATACGCCTCATTCTTGAGAACGCTTGTGATTTATTTGCAACATTATTGTAGTTGTATCGAAATCCAAAGATAGCAAGATTTTCAAAAAGAAAGCAATAACACACGCTTGACGTGCTTTTATACATCTTGCCCATCATTCCCAATCTTAAACCTAAGAATCTCCATCCACGCTTCTTCAAATGTTTTGCTAATTTACGTTGATTTACCTTTACAGCTTTATAAACAGGAATACCCAATTCATTTCTCTCGCCACTAATAGAACATAAGTTCACCGTCAAAGCAAACAAACCTTCAAGGGCTTGTTTTGTGGGATTACCAGTTATATTAACTGATGCCATCGCATAGTCAGTTGAATCATTACCAAAGATGCCAACTTCGAATCCCTTACCAATATAGGTAGAAGATACGCTGTCTCTAATGATATCCGTTGATGATGAAGCAATTTGAGATAATCCAAGCTCTCTTACTCTGTATACGTTCTCATTGATAATAGCAGAATATTCTATTCCATCGTGGTTTATAATATTGCGTATATTAAGTATACCATTACTTCTACCATTATCTAACGCTTTAGAAAACAAGGCTAATGATGATTCATCAGTACCAAATTGACTAACATTCACAAACTGACCAGCATTAGAAGTACGACGCCAAAACTCTGTATTATTAACAATGTTTTCAGCCGCAACAATAACAATAATTCCTTCATCCTTAGTCCATCGCATATCTATTGTCATAATTACGCTTCCATCTTGTTCCTTCGTTCTATATCGAGCAACAACTTCATCTTTAGAATATCTACGTATTGTCCAATACTTCCAATTTGGTATGCGAGTTAAGTCTTTGAAGGTGCAGTTCTTGTCAACATAAGCAACTTCTGCAACTCCATCGACCCTCTTAGCATATTGTGATTCGTTAATATCTGTAAGCTGATAAGGTTTTTTACGTATTAATTTGCCGCGAATGACCTCAAAGTCATCCACGATTGCAACATCGTTATTAGCGATACGATTTTGCATATCTTGATGTGCCAGCATAGAGTAGTTTTCATCAGTGTAGTCATAAATGCCATAGATTTCATCATCGCTAGGAATATCCTTAGCATCATCTATAGGCTTTGATTTAGTTAGGTAATCAATCTTAGTTGGCATAATCAGTTTCTTCTTCTCAACTTTC
>TARA_R100001594_G_scaffold35271_2_pt1 | contig 20602 bp, 11 predicted proteins | sample TARA_R100001594 | Tara Oceans TARA_R100001594 (sample SAMEA2622752) | marine metagenome | biome: marine biome (ENVO:00000447); feature: marine epipelagic mixed layer (ENVO:xxxxxxxxx); material: "saline water (ENVO:00002010), including plankton (ENVO:xxxxxxxx)" | depth 150 m | reverse complement strand
TCTACGAAGCCAGATACCGCTTGCCCGGCAACGCCGAGCAAGGGTTTAATTAATAAATTTAACATGGGCTACGCTGCTCCTCCACCTGTCATTTTGTAAATGACAAATAAAACAACAACACAAACAATACCAGCCTTGATCCAATCTTTCATAGACCAATCTGACCATTCTTTTAAGTGTGCCCACAAATCTTTAATGAGTTTCATATTACCTCCTATTCAATATTATTAAAAAAATAATGATTACCCATCACCATTACTGGTTCTTTGCCGACAGCCCACTTAGGTGGTTTCGGCATTGAATTGGCATAATAGTGTGTACTTCCTTCTGTAGTATCGATGTACTGACCACTAATTACACCTGCTGCAATCTCTATTTGATCTTGCAAGTCATCTAAAGACAGAGCAAGTATCTTTTCTCTGTTGGGATCATTTTCATTCCAACAAGAGAATTGCCACTTTTTAAGACAAACATCCATTATAGTTTTACCATACCATGTTTTCTTTTCTGCTCTATTTTTAATAACATGACCGACAGCAATCTGTCCATCTTTACCTTCTCCTCTGGCTTCGCCCCACAGGGTTCTTGCCATGTATTCTACGTCTTGACTTATTTCCATTTTTATTAACTTTCACTTTCACTTTTTCTAATTTTAATCTTGCGTTAAGATTTTGAACTAGTTCATCCCAACCAGAAACATCAGTATTATTTTTTATTTTCTTCTTCTCTGATAAGGGCATCTAGATAAAATCTTGCTTTTTTTAAATCTGTTATCCAACTTCCTTTTAAATCAAACCTAAAAAGATATTGGATCATTTGACCCCATATGCCAAACTCATAATGGTTCATATGTGTATTCTTTGATTTTTCTTTAATGATGTCTAATATCTCCATATTACCATATTTGTAATGAGGAGGATGATTAACCAAGTCTATTTTTTTTTCTTCTTTCATAACCCAACCTAGTCTTAAATCGTATTTGGCATTCTGTTTCATAGATGAACTTTTTTGTCCCATCTACCATTTCTTTTTAAAACCATAGGTACTAATTGTGGTATTCCATTTGTAATAACTGCACAGGATAATATCGGTCTTTTGACTATGACCCTGCTATATTTAAAAGCGAGATGATTCTTATCAATCATACATCCTACATTCATTGCCCACATTAATTTCTCTGGGCTACTTATGTAATTTATGACCGCTTTCGTATGGTAGTGTGCTTGAACCACATTCATGGATACTGCAGCACAAACCTGTAAAACATTTGATGATTGCTGGTGAACAAAATATACATTACCCATTGGTGTATTTAATGTTAGGGTATCATGCCATGTCCATTTATTACTAACTCCTATCATTTCGTGATAAGGTTTTAATAAACTTTGTGCTAATCCTGCTGTATTTGCTTTTCTAAAAGCCATACTGCCATGATTAGAATGTAATAAATGCATGGAAGGAAACATTTTTTCCAGCTTTTTTAGTATTTTTCTACCTTCTTCTAACTCTTTAGAAGGATTATATAATTCTGTAGATGATTCGTGATAACTTGATGCTGAAAAATCCAGCTCATCTCCCATATTTACTACACAATCGGGAGAGTATTTCTTATTAATTTTGCTTATGAACTCCAGACTATCGGGGTGCGAGTATGGTGCATGCAAATCTGAAATCACAAAAATTTTCTTGTATGATTTCATATCTATATATTGTTTGTGTTCTACATATGTTCTACTACATGTAGTTGTCAAGAGTTAATCTGTTATTTTCATAAAAGTCCAAATAGCTCCCAGAATTCCGCCAATTAAAAGGAAAACTTTTAATCCACCAACACCCATATGACTGGTTTTATTGAGATCTCTTATCTGTTTTTGCATAATTCCTATATCTTCTCTAATATAACGGACATCAGTTTTAAGCTCCGCAATCTCTTTTTCCCAGTCAGCCATTAGTCTATATAACTCCCTATTGCATCAGAACCGTACAGGTTTTCCATGTTCTGAATATTGTTTAATATCCATTCCTTTTGATGTTTAGGAGCATTTTTGAACTCCCTGTCCATCAGGGAAAGGTGAGCATCAATAATCATTCTCTTAATACCTTGATAAGTAATATTGACACCGTCTTCCATTGCTTCTTCAATGATCTTTTGTAACTCTTTTCCAAGTTTATCAGAATTATTCTTATATTTTCTTACGGCATTATTTATTTTTGTTTTAACAAAATTCATTTCCTCTGAACGAAGTTCATTTTGTTTTTTTATTCCTCCAACAAAATCCGAAATCTGTGCTTCTTTTGTTGTCTGGAATCCTAACATCATTCGTAGAAGATCTCCGTCACTAAATCCTTCTATCTTAATATTTCTATTACGATAAGCATCAACAACTGTTGCTTCTTGTTCATCACGCCAATTAGCCATAAAATTCTGACTAAACTCTGGAAAATCTGTAAACACAGATTCCAAAGGCATTCCTCCTGCCATTGCTTCAACACCTTTAAATACTTTACCTGCTGGTGTAATGTTTGCAATATGATCTCCAATGGATGCACCTTCTGAACTTAATTTATACATATTAAGAAAAGTACTTAAAAGTGGCCCTTGAAAATCTCTTAATTCTGTTGGAAGACCTTTATCTCCTAATCCAACTCTTGATGAAAGATTTATTCCCGGCCCCCATCCCGTAGATGACACTACTGACGGCAATCCATGAGCAATCATTTGACCAACCATTGCTTCTGTTTCTCCTTTACCTGCCATTTCTACAGACCATTCTTTGATGTATTGCATTGGAGAAAATCCAAACAATCTAAGTATATGATCTGCTAAAGCAAGGAATGTATTTCCTAATGCACCAGCTAGTAAAAAATAAAGAGCTAAGAAACGAGGCCATTCCCATCCTCTAAGACCACCCATAAAAGCGATTTGTTGCATCATCCAGTTTTTAAATTGAAGTGGAACACGAAGTAGAGTGCTTCTTAATAACTCTGGTTTTGCTGAATTATCATAACTAAATTGTTGTTCTTGAATAGATTTTTTACCTGCTTCTATAGATTGTTTTCTATTTTTTCCTGCTTTTGTTGATTCATGAAATCCAGCAAAGAATGAAACTGAACGGTTAATTGTCTCAGCCGTCTGAAACCACATCATTGAAAATTCTCCGAGCTTACTTCTTTCTGCAAATATATCAGGATTTTCATCAGTATAAAAATATTCTGATTTTACATCTGCATATTTTTTTAACATTAATGCATCTCTTGCCGCATTAACTTTTGCTGTACTATACTTTTCTGGATTTTTAAGTATTGTCTCAAAGTCTCTTCTAGCCATTCTAAATAATGCTGCTGTTGCTCTTCTAAGTGCAACTGTTGTATTTGTTCCACCATGTTTTGTATATACATTGGCTAACTGAGATAAGTTAACAAATGCTGAAGATATATTAAAGAAAGCACCGAGTTTCATATGAGCTGAAATTGAAAGCATTTGTCCTGTTACAGCACGAGATTTAAATTTTTGCGTCTTCATTGCTTTATACATTAGGTATCCACCAAGACCAGCAAGTCCTGCTGTACCTAAAGTAGAACCCAAACCAAGAGCAACAACAGGTGAAGAAATTGCAAATGTAGCCCATAGTTTTGGATTACCAGCAAAAGTTTTTTGCATTTCATCCAAAAGTCTATCTACAGTATGTTCTCCTCCTTGTTGTTCATTATTTAAATCTTTCCAATAAGTTTGAAGCCATTCAGCTATTTTTCTTCCATCAGGATCAGTAATTTCACTAACTTCCCCCCAGCCTTTTCTTTCCATAAGATTAACATGATCATATTTTAATTCATCCATATATCTATAACGAGAAACGGATGCCGCAAACATTTTAAAAACTTGATTAAGATTTTTTTCATAACCCGGAATACCTTTTCTTTTCATAGAAAAAGTTGGTATTCTTCGTCTGCCTCTTCTTTTCATTGTTTCTTTTGCTCTTTCACCAACAACAGCAACATCTTCAGGTTTTAATTCTTCTGATAAAGAAGAAGTAATTCCCTCCATAATGTTTTTGTACTCCCTGTCATTCAACACAGTCCTGTCATCAAACATATAATTTATATTAACAGGTGCAATCTTAACAGTACCTGTCGGATTTTCCTTTACATATCTTTGTGCTGCCTTGAGAGCTTCATCTTTTGTGTTGTAAAATAAAGTATGCTTACTTGATTCAAGATCATTAATAATATCTTGTATTTGTTTTTCTGATCTACCTTGTGCTTTTAATTTTTTAGCCAAATCTTTCGATGTTTCAGGAACAATAAGATCTTCCCAAATTTCCTGACCAGATTCTTTATCTATTCCTTTTAATACTTTTAATCTAAATGATCCAAAGAATATATGAGGAACATATCCAACTTTTTTTCTAACAGATATGCTCATTAATTTTCTTTCTTCTAAAACATATTGACCAACAGAACTATTAAATTTTTCAAATGCTGCATCACTATACTTTATTAAAGGAATAGATAATATTTGTTCATCAATTGATTGAAGTTCTTGTCGTAATAATTCTGGATTACCAATGTTATTTCTAAATTGTCTTTCCAATAAAAACTTTCTTGCAAACAATGTTCTTAAATCATTAAGAAATTCTGGATTAACCTGTGATTCCATTTGTTTCTTGCGAAGTGTTTTCATTCTTCTTATGAAAGGAACCATATTAAAGTTATGTTTATCAATATACCTTCCTATTTTTTCAAATAGTTTTCTCATTTCCAAGTACATTGCAACTTCATCGTCAGTAAACTTACTTTCTTTTTCAGCTCTGTTTATTTCTTTTGCACTGTGTCCTTGTTTTTTTAACTCTGCCTTTTCCTCTTTTGTAAATGTAAATCCTTCTTTTAATTCTTTGGCGGTAAATATTCTTCCTGCTGAATCACCAGACCACAATATATCAACAACTTTATTAAAATCTGCTTTCTTGTATTTTCTTTTAATACTTAAAAAATCATCCTCTAATCTATATCCAACTTTTCTTATCATTGCCTGTGCTGCAATTGCTTTTCTAACAAAATCAAAAATAGTTTTATCTGCAAATCTTTTAGCAACAACAAATGGTGGTAATATTTTTTTTAACATACCAGTAGTTATTGCTGGGAATATGCCTGTTTTAATATTAATACTATCATTAACCTCTGGCATAATAATATTATCAGCATGTTCATTAGTTCTGCTATTAAACTGTCTTGTTTCTCCAACTCTAGGATTCTTTCTTGCACTGTATCTTTCATTGACAGATTGTGCCATTGAAGTCATACTGTTTCTTATTCTCTTGAACAGGGAATTACGGCTAACATTTGTTTCATCCTTTATAGAGTCAATTAGATCTTTTGGTGTTTTCATTGCACCAACACTACCGCCTTCTCCAGCATTGTTTGGTCTAACATTATCTTTTGCACTTTGAGCAGCTTCACGATTAGTTACTGTTTGAAATTTAATTCCTAGTTCATGCATATGCTGTAGAACATCATACAAGCTACTTTTATTTGGTGCATTTTCCACGAGAGAAATTCTTCCTGCATGACTAAATTCCCCAGTCATTTTCTTCCATCCATTTTGAAGTCTATTTGTTATAGCTTCATTTTCTAATATAAGTTTTGCACTTTTCTTAACTCTTATGAAAGCTACATTGGGTAAAGACGGAGCGGCAAATATTTCAATATCGCCTCTGTAATTTTTAACTTTAGCATTTTTTCCAGCTTCAACAAAATACTGATATACTTCCTCTTCACTACCAAATTTAAAAGGCATATTTTCAATAGCTTTTTTAACATCAAATGTTTTAGGCATAAGAATACCAATCACCTGATCAAATTCTGCTGTATCACCTACTCTTTTCTGAATGTTAACAAAGTTTCCACCTTTAATTAAACTTGATCCCAATAAAAGATTTCCTGTTATAAGATGTCTTTCTTCAGTTGTTTCTTTTTGTCCTGATGTAAATAATTCTTGTACTTTAGATGATTCAACTGATCGTAATATAGACTCACCGCTTGTTCCATCATTCTTAATAAAACGAGAAAGAGCAACAGTTACTTGCTGTGTTTCTCCATTTGCCAAAGCAAGTGTTATTTGTATTGCTCCTGATGTTGCAGGATTCTTTGAAGTATCTCTTTTTCTATTAATAACCATTCCGTCATAAACAGGAGACTCTTCTTCTTTTCCAACTCTTATTTGAATAGTAGAACCAATTGGATATTTAGCAATATGTGATTCTATTGCAGTCCAGAGTGTTTCTAATCTTTTTATTTCTTTTGCTGATCGATGTTCTTTTTCAGTTTTTTTCTTTGGATCTACAATATCCTCAGTCTCTGTTTGAAATTTTGTTTTTACTTCATTAATAGCTTCTTCAAAAACTTTTCTTGTTTCTGCAATTTCATTTGCTGAAAATTGTTGAATATTTTTTCCTTCAAGAACATCTTCAATTTTCTTTCTTAATTGAGCTACAGTATAAGGTTTAACAACTTTTTTCATAGTAATATTATCAAGATATACTGGCTTTTGAAAAGGGCTTCCATCAGATAATCCATCATGTAATTCTTGTTGTTCGGTTGTTACAGCTTGAGTATCTGGCATAATAATAATATTATTCTTATTAATACCAAGTCCTGTTTCTTCTTCTTTAATTTCTGTATATCTTTTTAAAACAAAATCATAAAATTTATTAGCTGTTGCTGGATCCATTATTAATAATCCACGAGCTACAGCATCAGCTATACCTGTTATTTCTTCTAATTCTTTATCTGAATTAGTAAACAAAGATCTCATACTTGCATTAGATTGCAAAAATTCCCTTACGGCTTTATCACCAGCCGCATTCATAAAGTCTACAATACCCTTAACGCTATAATCATTTTTAATTGATCCACTTGTTGAAGCATTAAGAGATGCCATTTTTCTTTCCAGCATTGCCGCAATTCTTTTTTCAGCTGGATGACTTGTATTAAACAATGAATACTGAGGAACAATAACTTGTCCAGTTCTATTTATTCTACCTAAAATTTGAACAAAATCTGTAACATTAGGTTCTGCTTCTAAGACAATCATATGACGTTGTTTTTGATCAGCAAATGATTCACTAGAATGCATAGATAATCCTGTTCCTGCTGTTCTATTCATTACAAGAGCATTTACTTCTCCAGCATTAAATTCATTAACACCATTGCGAATAACAGATGGGCTATTAGCTCTAGATTTTAATTTGTTATCTTTAGTAATAGTCATACCACGACCAGTTAGTTCCCTAACTTTTATCCCAGCATTTTCTAAAGTAACAATAAGATCATCTATAGGTTTAACACTTAAATCTTTAAAATCTAAAGATTTTATTTTTTGTTCTAATGCATTAAATTCTCCTATAATATCTCCATAACCAAGACTTTCTGCAATATTTTCTATAGAAGAATTGTTTAATATAAAGACAGGTTCTCTATTAACAATTTTTGCTTGATGTGTTCCTATACTTGCAACTTTTTGCTTTTCTATTTTTACTTTAAATTGTTTTAATCGTTTTAAATATTTAAGTAAGAGATCATTGTATGTTAAGTTAATGACATCTCCTGATTTAAGATTATTTTCAGCAGCATATTGCGTAAGAAAAGCCTCCATTGTTCTTGATAAAACAATCATTGGCTTTCTTCCAGCTTTGTGTTCTTTAATTGCCATCTCACCTACTTCTTTTATTTTCATAGCAGTCATTAACTGTCCAGAAATATAATGCATTTGAGATTTAAAATTACTTGGTGTTATTTGAACTTTAGCCCCTTTTTTTCTTGCTTCTTGTAATACAGGATCAATATTTATTAATGCTCTGGTAATAGCTGAAATTTTTCTATCTAAAGAAACAAGGTCTTGATAAACAGAAGAAAGATTATTCGCTGTTTCAGTTAAACCTTTTTTATCTATATTAATTTCAACAGTATTAAATCTTATACCTTGAAAACTTTTTTCCACTCTTCTATATTGACCAGTTTCAGCTAACATATTAGATACAACAGATTGTAAAGGAAGACCTCCTTTTATCATAGTATCAATAAACTCTTCTGCATCTGGAATAGAATCTTGAATATCGGTATTTAAATATAAATCCATAACCTTTGGATTCTTTGCCCATGTTGCTGATGAATACATAGCACCTTGAGATCTTCTTAACAAATCTCTTAGAAAATCAGCTCGTGTCATTCCAACTGAATCAAAAGGAACAGAAGAAAACTTACCTATTCCTTGTCCTCCACCTGTGTGACTTTCATCAAGAATAAATATAGAATTTTCTGCAATTGTTTCTAAGAATTGATGACGAGTATCTATTTTACCACCAATTCTATTCATTTGGTCATAGGTAGTAAATACATAATCGTATTCTTCCATATTACCTAATTTTGTTAATCTATCTAATTCTTGTTCATGTTCTTTTTTACTTGGTGTGACAATTTCCCCAAATGTTGGTACATCACTAACATCAATATTTAAACCATTATTTGTTGGAAGTATTTTTATATCCTGAATATTTTCACCAATATCATTTAAGTCACGAATCATATCAGCATATAAAGCAGGTTTCTGCGTTACAAATACTGCATTCTTTCCTCTTAATTTAGACCATCGTAGCATTGCTGCAACTACACGACCTTTTCCTACACCTGTTTGATCACCAAGAACAAATCCTTTTCCACTATCTAATTGATCAATTGCAAGAGCAACAGCTTCAACCTGTTCAGCTCCAAGGTTATTGACCATTTCATTTTCATCTTTGTAATCAAGCTCTGTTGTTACAAATCTATCAATATCTCCTCTTCGTTTTCTAAGATCATTCATTCCTTTTTTTAGATGTCCATCTAAATCAATAGGAGTAAATGTTTCCATTTTTTTAGCTTTACTTATAGGCGTATGTTTTAATTGATATTTACTTTGCTCTCCTTCTTTAGTTGTATTAGTAAGAGAACCTTGTCTTAGACTTTGTGCAAATCTTTTTAAATGTGATAAAGCTATATTAAGATGTTCTTTAACTTTTCCAAATGCTTTTTTTAGATCTGCTATTATTTGTCTTAACCATTCATTTATTCCTAGACCAGCATCTTTTGCATCAGCCCAAGATTTTTCAAAAAAAGGTTTAGCTTTTTTATAATCTTTGTTTTTAACATCAGGAGATACATCTGCACTAAGAGGAACGGGAGGTTTTCTTTTATATTCTTCTGAAATTTCTTTTAATGCTTTAATAAGATTCTTTAATGAATCATTTGATTTTTGTAAAAAATATTTTCTTGGATTAGGAAGATTCCCAAATTTATTATTAATAGCTGTATTAACAATGTTGGAGTTTAAATATTCACGAGTAAAATTATTATCTTCAGGAAGTCTTTGATCAAATATATTAATCCAATTACTAACTTTTATTTTTTCAGATCTATCAAATTCTTCTACCCCATAGGGAAGAGCAAAATCTTTAACAATATTATCTCTAACTTTAGCTAATTCAGGAGGTAATGATAATTCTTCAACAGTTAATTCAAAGTTTTTAACAAAATCAGGTACAGTAAAGTTTACTCTACCTTTAATATCAACAATGCCACCTAAACCTTCATCAGTAAATTTTTCTACATAAGAATCTCTTGATAAAGTTAAAGCATCAATAACATTTTCTTTTTCTATTGGAGTAAGTTTTCTAGAACCTTCTTTTGTTCTAATTGTTACTTTATCTAATACTTGGGATAGCTTTGATGAAGCCACTCTAGCAAGTTGGTCGTATTGTAAATCTCTTTCAGATTGTTGTCTTGATTCACTTGTATCGGAAACTTTACCTCGTTCAGCTCCAGAGGTAAATTCATCCAACTGTTCAGGCTGTGCGTTATCAGGTCTTCTCCCAGATTCCCTAGACTCTTGCTCTCTTGCCAGTCTGTTAATAGGGCCAGTTCCTGATTCGGTAATACGCTCTGAAGATTCTCCCAAACGTTCTTGCTCTTCTCTGCTAAGTTCTGGACTCGGTCTTTCAGCAACGTCAGGTACTCCTGCTCGGAGAGAGTCTCCTGTTTCTCTGACATTACCAAAGTCAATGTTTCTTTCCCCTTTTTCGCCCAGAAATACTGCATCGGATTCTGGTCTTGTTGGGGAAACTTGTTCTGCTTTTGTTCTGTAGCCATTTAATTCTTCCTCCGTAATTGGTAAAATTTCTTTTTTAACATTCAATATTGAACGCTCTAATATTTGTGCAGGGGTTTGTTCGTTTAAAAAAAGATCATCAAATTTTCGTGAACTATCGGCGTATTGGGATAGGACTTTAGATATATTGTCCGCAGTTTCTAAATTCTTATAATCTTTACCACGATAAAATACCGTAGACAACAATTTTGTATAAGGATGTATTTCTCCTGTATCCAGAAATGAATATTGATTTAAAAAAGAATAAAAAGGCATGTTCTTTTTTCTTGCTTGTCTTATTTGATTAACAGCATCAATAACATGATAAGTTAAATCAAATTCTTTAGGTATTACGCCACTTTCTACACTTTCTCTTAACTTAATCCATCTAGGTGCTGCCATTAAGAATGATTCACTTAATGCCTTAACCTCTGGAGTAGTTGATTCTGCTATTCTGTTAAATAAACTAATATCTCCAAAAGCCCTTATAATTAAAGAATTTTCAATTCTTCTAACTCCATTTTGTGTTAGATCACCAGCATCATCTAATATTTCTCGTTGTTCATTTTTAGGAATAATATTATAGAATCCTCTTACAAATTCACGATTTTTTTCCAGTGCTACCAATCCACCTTCATACAAATCAATAAGTCCCTCTGGCATTCTAGAGGCATCAATCCTAGCTTGTTCAGCAGGTGATTTAGTTAAAAGACTTGATGAATTAGAATCTTGTGTAAACTTAATTCTTTCTTGTTCAGAAAAAGAAGTTACCCTTCTTCTTACAACAATAGAAGGATCTCCTTCGTTAAATTTCTTTTCTAAAGTATCAGCAATTTTCTTTTGTTCTACTGTATCTGTTCCAATATCTACTGCTATGTCCTGTAAATATTTTTGAAATTCTGTAGGAAATTGTTTGGAGGATAATCTTAAACCCATTACCCTACCGTTACCACTTTCAACAACATTATCTGGGCCAACAATAGGAGCACCTTGATCAGTTCTATTTTCTTCACCAAGCCAGTCTGCTTTTGGATTTTTAGCAATAAGTTCCACCTGCATTTCAGATGGCTTAGAATCTCTTTCCCTTGGCTGTAATACTTGAGGAAATTTATTTTTATTGTCTGATGTAATAAGTTGACTTAATGGTACAATTTCTGTCTTATAATCTATCGTTGTTAAATTATCAGGCGTAGTTGCTGGTTTAGTTCCAGAAAGAGAGAATATAGGTTTAGGAGTTTCTACTTTAGGTTTTTCTTTTGTAAATATTATATCATACTCACCTTTAATATTCGTTCCTTGAACCCAATCTTCTTTATATAATCTTTTATAAAAATCACGAGTAGCTATATCAAGTTCTGGTCTTTCCTCGTATTTTCTTGGCGTAATATATATGTAATATTCTCCTATCTTATTACCACTAGGAAGAAATTGATCACCTAATTCCTTATTTAATTTTGGATTTAATTTTTCAAAAAGATCCTTAGTCCATTTTGTGTTAAAAGCAAATGTAAATTCTCTTTCTTTGGTTCCTTCTCCACTTTTGTTTTGGAAAGTTCCCATTCTACTTCCTAGAAACTTTGAGGGATCTTGTTCAAATGCTAAAGCAAATCTTTCAATCCATCCTTGTGATATTCCAACCTTTGAATAAGTTCCAATAAATTGCCAGTTTCCTTCAGGGGTAAGATAATCAAACTGCCAAGGATTAAGAGGGGTAAAACCAACCTTATGAACTCTCCAATTTTTATAGTCACTGTTTACATAATATAGGCCTTTTCTTCTCCAAATACCTCCCTTTTCAGAAACAACTTCTTTTTCTTTAAAGAGTTCTACTTTAGGTTTTTCTTCTACTAGATCAGAATAATAAATCCAATTTTTTGTAGAAACTTTTTTATCTGGAAAAGTTGGTTGAGTTTCATTAACAATAACATAATTTGGCCTCCAATTATTCTTATGTCTAAATTTAAACTCACCGGGTTTACCATCGGCAGTTAATACAAATGGAACTTTATCTATGCCTAATTCCTTAAATGCGTGGACAATATGTCTTCCTTCAGAACCACCTCTAATCATAGAACCGGATGAATCAGGTTCAATTATATTCGGTAGATTTCCACCTGCTTTTTTCAAATGTTCAGATTCAATTCCCATATACAAAGCAGTAGTAAGTTTTGTTATTTTTCTTCCAGAAACTATATCTTTTTTTATGGAATCAACCCTTCCTTCAACTAAAGATTCTGCTTTAGGTGTATTTATTAATTTCAACGCATCATCAACAGGTATTAAAATTAGATCAGTATATGATTCCTCCCTAACAGATTCATTCTTATTATAATTAATCGTAAACATTTCAGGAATATTTTTATCGTATTTTTTTGGATCTGTTTCAAACAAATCAAAATACTCTTCCGGTTTAGCATTTTTAAGAGGAACAAATTCTACTTTAGGTTTTTCTTCTGCTACAGGTTTCTTTTCCCCTTTTATTTCTGCAATTCTATCATTAACGGATTCTAAATTTGATTTTACATTTTTAGGAGTGATACCTTCAGATCCAATAAAATATTGACTTAAACCAGTTTCAGAATAATTTATATATGCATTTTTCTCCAATACGCCTTTTGTTACATTAAGTAATCCAACATTATTTTCTTTATTAATGAGTACAGATATATCTGTATTAATAAGATCTAATAATGTCTCATAAGCATTTTTTCGGTTAGTTACATTTCCTTTCGGTTTACCAGTAGGTGTTTTATCATGTACAATATCTGATTTTGAAATTGCACTTTTATTCCATTGTCCTATATTATTAAAAGGTTTTGTATATCCCTCTACCTTAATTTCAGAAGGAGCTTCTACTTGTTTTACTATATCTGATGCAGTTATTTTTTTATTAACTAAATCATTAAATATTTGTTTATTATTTTTTAATTTGTAATTTGCTCTTAAATTTTGTACTGCTAAAACTTCTTGATAATTTTTAGTATCAATAAAAGGAACATGATAAAGTAACATTTCAAAATCATTTGCTAATCTTTCACCACTACCTCTTTTGTATCCTAAACTTAATGCTTTAGCATTATTAAAAAATCTTACTAAAAAAGCAGTAATTCCTTGATCTGATTGTATATTCTTTACATAATTATTATCTGCTAATTTTGCTAAAGTAGCAAAACTTTCTTTTTTCAATTCCTCTTTTGTTATACCTATTTTTTCAGCTTCTTCTACTCTTCTTTTATTTGCTTTTATGGACTCTGCATTATTTTTTAATATAATTTCAGCAAATAATTCTTCATTTGAAATATTTATATCATTTATAATATTTAAATCTAATGCTTGTTTTTTAATATTATTTATATTATCTTGAATTTGTTTTAAATTTAATACTTTATCAATACCTATAGATTTTAATTCTTCAATTATTGCATTTTTATTTAAAGGAACGGCATCTAAAAAAACAGACGCTAATTCCTCTCCTCTTGCTTTTTGACTTTTTAATTTTATTGGTTCTTTTGATTTTAAATATTTAGCAGATATTTGTTGTGTAGGTTTTGCTTCTTCAACTATTTCCTTAACTTTTTCTTCTACAACTTTCTTTTCAACTGGTGCTTTTTCTTCTACTTCAACTTCACTAACAATATCATCTATTAAAGAACCAATTTGCTCATTATTCATTCCAGCTAATTCTTCTGCACCAGTTGTTTTATCTTCTACTTTTTCCTCAACTTTTTCTTCTGTTTCTTTACTAGATAATATTTCATCTATAAATTCTTTTGGTTTCTTTTCTTCAACAGGTTTTACAATAGGAGTTACTTCTTCTACTGGTCTACCTTCTAGTTCAGCTATTCTATTTTGAACTAATTGAATATTGCTTTTTGCAACAGTATTATCGCCAAGTGCTTTAGTTTTATATAATTTATTTTTAGCTTGATTTAATACAGTAACATTATTTTCATATTCTATTAAATCTTCAAGATTAAAATTTGTTAATTGATTTACTGCATCTTCATTTTCTTTATTAGCTTCAAATACATTATTCCAGTCACCTAATTTTTTAATATTATCAGTTAATACTTTTGTTTTTGGTTCTTTTACTTCTTCAACAGGAGTTACCTCTTCTTCAACTGATGCTACTTCTTCTTTAGGTTTTCTTTTTTCTTCTTGTTGCTGGAAAAATTCCTCATCCGTTTCCGGAATGGGAAGCATTTCCTCACCAGCCTGCGTGTGTATCCATTTATGTGCTTTAAAAAAACTTCGAGCATTTCCCACAGGCATGTTAAGCCATTCCTGATTAGCAACAGTTGTGCCTCCATAACCAGCATATTTGTCTGGATTTTTTCTTAAATCATCCTTTACATCTTCCCAAGTTTGTCTTTCCCCTGTTTCCCTATCTACAGGAGGAAACTTCATTTTTTTTATAGCTTCATTAAAGTATCTTTCAGCAGACTCATCACCTAATTTTTGCTGAATAGTATAAAGAGTTGTCCAAAAAGAACTATCTGCCTGTTGATGATTATCTCTTTGTGCCGCCTGTTCTTCTGTTATTTCCTCATCTGGTATTACCTCTTCTTCAGCAACAGCAGGTTTTTCCATATACTGAACAACTTGACCATCTTCATTAGTAATAGTAACAATCGTTCCGGGTTCAGCCGCATCATACTGTTCTTGTTGTGCTTTTGTTAAAGGTGCTCCTTCAGGAAGATCTACATCTGGTCTATCATTCCACACCATGTCAATTTCATCAACAGGACGATCAATAATTGTCCCATCTTCCATCTCCATTTTAACATGCATGGAATCATCTTCTGGATCACGGTCATAAGAAATAATTTTTCCGTTTCCTATGTCAACACCAGCTTCATTAACATCAATGTTTGTTGCTCCAACAGGTGGAAATCCATCAGGAGAAAAATCTTTTTTTACTTCATCAGGACTGCCTTCATCAGCTTTTTCCTTTTGTTCTTCTGTTGGTTTATCGCCTATTTCTTTGTCAATTACTTTTTCTTTAATTTCATCTTTTGGATCTGTAGGGGTAGTCTTTCCTGACATACCAATACCACCCATAATTCCACCACCAAGAAAAGCTGGAAGGAATTGTTTTCCAAGATTTTCACTAAGTTTTTGATTAGCATTATAATCTTGAGCAATCATATTTTGCAGAAATTGTTGAACTTCCTCTGTAGTACCTTCCCACAATCCTTGAGAAACAGCCGCTTCAAGAAATCTTCTTATAAATTTTTTACCTTCCGGTCTATAATGATTAAATCTATTTAATAATATTCCAACAGGCATGTAATCAACAGCACCCGGAACTGTACCAAGAATAGCCGCAATGGCAATATCATCTTCGTTTCTTACTCCGTCTTGCTCCTGATAATCATAAGCTCTTTCTACAGCCTCTCCTGCACCTACAGACATTGTTGCTGGAAGAGCAAGTGTTACCGCACCAACTCTAATTGAAGATCCAACCATGCCTGTTGCAATGAACGGAAGCGTTGAACCAATTACTCCTGTTGTATCTAATAAAAGATTAGCAAGATAATTTTGTGACCATTTTTCACGGTCAATAGGAATAGCTTCTTTACCCCATTCTTGAACTTTTTCACCAGCTTTATATAACGGTCTGTCCTTTATATCAACTCTTGCTTCTTCTCTATCCTGTAAAAATTGTTGTGTATTTTTTGCCCATTCTATTCTATCATCAGTATAAGAATCAGGATTAGCTAATATTTCTGTTGATTTTTCTCTTAAATATCCTATTTCACGATCTTCCGATGGCAACCAAGAAAGATCTAGTTTGTCATCCTCATTTAATAAACCAAGTTTTTTAAAAGTTTTGTAAAGTGCCGTATCTTCAGCAAAAACAAGTTTCTGTTTTTCTTCTGGTAATTCTGAAAATGCTTTAAGGCCAGACATCCCCTGCATTGTCAGTCCAGTTGTTGTAACAGCTTGTTGGGCTATATTCTGAAGAACATCTACCCAATATTCTTTTTGACGAAATGGTGATACCTCTTCGTCTACCTTCTCTTCTGGAAGGACTTGTTGTTCTGATTCAATTGTAGGTGTGATTGTTTTTAATCTTGACTTATCAAACAGTCCCGTATCTGTCGTCAAGTATTCACGGAATATACTTTCGTCTGCGTATTTGTCTTTGCCGAGTTGATCCCATAGCATATCCGTTAGTTGGGATTCTGCTATGCCGTACAAATCTGGCTTATTGGATCTTAGCTGCTCTAAGGGTGTCATTTTTTATAATCCTATATCTGATTCTTTAAAATTTGATCCACTTTTCATATTTTCATCAACAATTTTTTCTGCTATATTTCTCAACTTTTCAGGGTCTTCGGTCATTCCCGAAATTGTTCTTGAAAGAATAGACATCATTGTTGTAATTTGATCTTCTCTTGGTTTTCCTTTCGATTCTGTTAAACTATTTAAAATAAAAGTTGCTACTACATCTTCTGGAACATTAGCAATTTTTGATAATGTTTGTATTTTTTGTAATGTGCTATTTGATGTACTTGCTCCAGATTTTAATCCCGTTTCTTCGTATGTGCCTTTTTTCTTGTTATACCGAACAATAACATTTTCGCCTTCATCGTTCTTAACGGTAATCATTTGAATATCAGAGGATTTTCCTCCTTGCTTATCTTTAATATCAGCAGCAAGTTTTAATCCTGCAAGTCCACCTTCACCAATAGCTCCTAACATATCTGATCGTTTAGATGCCATAATACCAAACCCAATAGTTGCAGCTAATAGAGCTTTATCATTCATACCTGTAGTATCAACGCCTTGGCCTTTTAAAGTATCTGTTAAGTCTTTTTTATCTTCTTTATTTAATCCTGTTTCAGATTTTTTCATAAGCTGATCCATTTTTCTTCTTTGAACTTCAAGAAGACCGCCTGTATCTGTAGCTCTTCCACTACCGGGTTCACCCGTCTTGGCTTCCTGTCCTACATTAAGTGTAAGATGTAAACCTTCATCATCAACGTAATTTTTTTTATTAAATTTATTCTTTTCTTGTTTAAGAATATAATCATCTAATGCTACTTCAGCAGCATTTTGATCACCCGGATTACTTAACTCAGCTTGTTTCATTACTTCTTCTCTTTTAAGAAGCTCTTTAACTCTTCGGTCTGCTAATATATTTTGATCTGTAAAAGGAATTTTTGCTTTCTTGTCTGAATCATAGAACCACATTTTTCCATCTGGATTAACAATCGGTAATCCCCATTGTGACATATAACCACCAGAATCTTTTTCCATTAAAGGAATCAATATATCTGAATCCATTCCAACAGCTGCAAGTCGTTCTCTATCTCTCTCAATAGTGTTTGAATAATCTACAAATGGCTTGATTGGATCAATTTTTCTTTTATAAGGTTCGTGTTCTTTTAATTCATAACCTAAAAAAGTTTTTGGTTTTTTTTCTGTTTTTTTTGTAGGAATACCTATACTTCTTTCTTCCCAATCAAATTTATTTTGTGGTATTTGTTTTGAAGTTTCAACAGAACTTATACCTTGATTATTCATAAAGTTATTGAAAACTTCCATATTTTCTGGATTGTCAGTTAAAAATCCCTGTCTAAGACCTTTTGTTATTTGGCTATCACTATATCCTCTTTCACTCATTTCGTGTGGATAATATGTAAGACCATCATCAAGTCTAATTAACATTGTTTTATCAATTGCTCTTTGTTGACCTCCTCCAGTCGTTACTGCTGGAACAATTGATTTTAATGTTGATTGATTCATAATTTCATCAGAATGTTCTTTAGACATAACATGCGTATCATCAATATTATTTATTCCTGATGGATAAAGAAATTTATTTATTGCAGCTTCGTCCAACATTTCCGTTGCAGGAAGATTTAGTTCTTGTCCTTTAAATCCTTCCGCATATCCTTCAGCTTGAATTTGTTTAAGAAATTCGTCTTGGCTTCCATACTTTTGTTGTAATAAATTATTATTTTTTTCTGTTGGATAATTCTTAAAGACTTCAAGATCTTGTGTTGCTGATGTAGTAGATGTAATTGTATTTGATACAGGTGCCATTTTATCTCCTAATTTAATTTCTTAAATTCTACGTCTACTTTTGAATAATCAACAATATAGTATCCGTTATCATTCATTACAGATGCCCAAGGAACTTCATGTGCCATTACGCCTTCATAAGTACCTTCTTGATCCTTATACTGGAATGAGTAGATATTTACGCCTGAAGGGGATTTTCCAATTGGTTTGATATCTGTTTTTAATCTAATATCAGATCCTGCAAAAGGCCCCATGCCAAACATACCAGCCATACCTAATCCAGCTAATCCTGCTCCACCTATTTGTTGGAAAGGACTTGGGCCGGGTTGTTGACCATATACAGTTGCCATTTGAGGTGATGGTAAACCACCAAGTATGCCTCCTGTAAATGCTGCTTGAGAATAAGGGAATTGTTGTTGTTTAAGAAAATCACCATAAGCAATATCCATTCCTCTTTGTAATTGTTGCTGTTGTTGTGCACCAGCTTGTTGCATTCCTTGTAGTCCTCTTTGAACTCCACCAATTCCTGCCGCACCTAATTGCATTCTTTGTGCACCTAAACCACCCATTTGCTGACCCATACCAGCAAGTCTTCTTTGTTGTTCTTGTGCTTGTCCTACAGCTTGTTGATAATTTTGTGCTCTTAATTGTGCTTCGGTTCTTGCTTGGAGGTCTGCAAGATTACGTTGTCTTTCTGATTCCTGAACACCTTGTCTAGCCCCACCAAAAGCACCAGACTTAACAGCTTGATCTCTCATAGCTTGTCCTTGTATATCAGAACGTCTTCGTTGTTCTTGTAAAGTCGTATCAATAACAGATTGTTGGTAAGGATTCATATATTGATCTACCATACCTGTTGTTGGTGCTGCTGCCTGCATAGTTGCCTGTGCGGCATAATCTGTATACGGCTTATACGCTTGTCTTTCTTGCCCGTAATATGTTGACACAGGAGTTGCTCCAGCCATTGCTGCCTGTTGTTGAGCAGTAAACGGAGCTAACCGTTCACCTCCATATGGCACATATTTAGCACCAATACCACCTGCTGCTTCTGCTTGTTGAGTTAATCTCTTATAAGCATCTTCCAACCACGGTGGAAGTTCAGACTTTTGTGTTGTCTGATATGTTGTACCTCCAAAACACATTTAATTGTACCTCCAAATATTTCCCATATTTTTAAATTTTAACCTTTTGTATAATTGTGGCTTATCAAATCCTGTGCTGACAGGCAGTAATACTGTCCTATTTCCAGCATATTTCTTTAATTCCGCCAATAATTTCTTAGCTGTTTTATAGTTTCTGTATTTGGGTAATACATAAAACCATGTTTCTGATATGAATTTCTCAGAAGAAAACCACCACTGTGATGGTATTGCTCCTATACTACCTACAAGATTTCCATCACTATAGGCATTATGAATAAATCCATAATTATTATGTTGTTCAACTGTTTGTGCTACCATATTTAAATCGGCTTCTGGGAATAAGTTTCCAAATTCTTCCCTGAACCTAAATAATAACTTAACAGTTTCTGCCAAATCCTCTAAAATTGGTTTTCTATACTCCAAGAGAATCTGCTTTTCTTTCTGCTTTTTTCATTATATTTTCTGCAACTTTCCATCCTTTTTCAATACTTCCGTCTCCTAAACCAAGAATAGATGGTCTATTGAAAACATATTCTCCGGGCTGTAATAATGCATGAACACTATCTTTACCAGTATCTATACCAGCTATTCCTCCACCAGATTTCATATTTGGTATTTTCCATTGTGTATTTGTGTTAGCCCTTTCTATATTTCCAATTCCGGATCCCCCGCCTACTCTTATATCCTCACCAATATAATTTTTCCAGTTTAACTCTTCTTTTGGTTCTTCTGGCTCGGACTGTACTTTTTTTGAAGATGTTTCTTCCATAAACTTCATTAATTCTTCTCGATATTCTTTAGAATTTACATCATCCGTTTGAGCTCTTCTTTTTATAAATTGAATTACATTTTGATCATCAACATGAAATTCCATTCCATCAGGCCCACCAAAAAATCCTTCTGGATCTTTACGTTGATATTTAATAAAATCATTAATTATGTCTAATATTCCTCCCATTATGTCATCTCCAATACTGATACTATAACGTGTATGTCACTTCCTGTTGTTGTTGCTTTTAAAATTTCTGATGATTTTAAAATTATAGGTGTTGAAGAACTAACAGAAGAATCGGCTGAATCTGTTTTCATATTTCCTGCCGCTAAAAGTTCCTGTGAACTTTTTTTTTGTATAGTTCTATTAACTTCCAAATAATATACTACCGAATCACCATCAGTAACTGTTAATGTTATGTCTCTGTCTGTATTCTCTTCAGTATTTGATACTCGTATTGATTTAACAATAGATGTA
>TARA_R100001594_G_scaffold45245_2_pt1 | contig 20739 bp, 16 predicted proteins | sample TARA_R100001594 | Tara Oceans TARA_R100001594 (sample SAMEA2622752) | marine metagenome | biome: marine biome (ENVO:00000447); feature: marine epipelagic mixed layer (ENVO:xxxxxxxxx); material: "saline water (ENVO:00002010), including plankton (ENVO:xxxxxxxx)" | depth 150 m | reverse complement strand
TGGAACAACCAGGGCCAAGGGAACGGAACGTCGCCGCGCGGTTGCTCCTTGCCGTTGGCCGCAGTCTTAGTTTCGTATAGGTCTTTTAAGCTATCTAGTTTATCGACGATGCGTGCCCACGTGTCCCCCTCAGACTCTAGTTTTTCCTTTGTGAAAAAGTCTTCCCATCTGGGGTTTACATAGACTTCTTGAGAACCTCTGGTATTCTTCTTATAAATTTTATAGATAGACTCGAACCAAGTCGATTGAAAACTTGGCGGTGTTTGAGCCTGGACTGTGTAAACCGGAAAGGTTACATACGGATGGGTGTGGTCGGGATCTTCAAAATTTACTTTCCCTGTCTTTTCCCGTAAACGCCACAGTGTTAGACTTGGCTCATCTGCTCCAATGGCGGACTTATCAAAATTTTGTTGAATACCGGGCCTGTCGATTTCCGAAACATATTGTGAAACTCTACTGATGTATTTAATATCCATTATTTCATTGACGGGCTGAGATAAAAACCAAGTAAAAAAGCTTTCGTGGACATAATCTTCGGTTGCGCCGGGGAGAGATTTCATTCTAGCCTGTTCCTGATCGTCCAAGGTGGGCCACCATGAGCGGCTACCGTCGTCTTTCGAAAAATCTCCGGCATGTGTGCCGTATAGATTACGCAACCGGGCGTATAAAATTTGCATGCGAGACAGTGCGTTGGATGGGGAATTCTCATACACGAAGCCGATGTCTGCCCCGGGACCGAATGGGCCGCCTGTTTTTATCCAGTGTACACGAGGGAGCAGCGGACCAATATTTTTAAACTGAAATCCGTTAGCATAAATGTGTCTGAATCGTTCCGCGGACGAATGGGTTTTAAATACATTAGGATCAGCGGGACAATAGTTTTGTGGAATAAACGGATAGTGAAACTGACTTACCATCTCCTCAAAATCATTCACATATATCTTTCCTGTCATTCCCCAGGCAAGATCGGGATAAGCCTTCATAAGTTCCAGCTTCTTTTCTGCCGTGAACTCCGGATCAAAATTATACCGGAACACTTGCCAGAAAATCGACTGCTTCGCGATTTTGAACAGTTGTTGTCGTTTGGTGGTCGTTGCGTGGGCTTCGAAGTTGGCGATGGCTTTATATACATCGCTCAGTCCCGCGTCGGGTTGTCCGTATAAAAGAGGTCTGGCTTGGGGAAAGAGGAGTATTAATTTAGTTTCGTTTAAGAAGTCTCTCACCTCTTTCCTCATTGTTGCGGTACCTACTGTAAGGGACTCCCACATCGAAAATTCTTGAGCCAATCTTGTCTTTTGCTTTTCACTCATCTTGGTAAAAAAGCCGCTATTATAGTTTAGTTCCACGAACTTCTCAGTTGCAAAGCCAGAGTTAACCCCCCCTAGGGCATCTTCAAGATTCGTGGTGTTTGCTTCTGGTGGTGGGGACTTCGCCGCTTGTTGATTCGCCTGGGTGTTCTTCACCGGCAACGCGGGTGGTTTCATAAAATCCCGGAGGGGGACATTATGTTGCCTTACCAGGGTGAACTGATTTGGCGTAGGTGCGCCGTCGTATGGCGCTGGATCAAAATCTATTGTCGAACTGTAGTTCACAGGGTTCTGTTCAAAGTGATAGGCAGCGCCGGTTTTATCTTCTACGGGGTGCACCAAGTCGATGGGATGGGGGCCGCCCATAGTGTTTAAATATAGAGTTAATTGTTCATTTTGCAAAACTTTTAGCTGATCGGACTTTTCAATGACATCTAGTAATTGTACGTGGGTTGGACCTTTAGTGGCTCCGGCCTTGGAGCCTGGACTCGGGAGTGCCACCTGCTGGTGCAGGCGCCTATCAAAATACCCGGGCGTGTTTTCGAGGGCTTTAGGCATTCCACGCAGTAATTGAGTTTTCACAAACTGAACCTGGTCCTTGATGAGTATATCCAATGCTGTTCTGGTGCTCATCGTCTCATCTTGATAGACAACGCGAGAGATATCGCGAATAAACTCTTCCATAATTTCAGTATAAAAATCGTCCACTCCGCCGCCGCTAACTGTTTTGAATTGTTTTTTAAGGGCTCTTTCAATCTCTTCAAATAGATAAACTTCAAAAAAGGGCTGGGATGTCGTGGGAGACCCTGCAATCGATTTAGCCAAGTTTTGTGCGTATTGGTCTCCAGTATCGGTGAAACCAAATATAAAGAGGCTTTTCATCATCTCTTTCACGACAATTGCGCGGACGACGCAATCTAACGCAATTTTAATATAAGCCAAGTTGGTTGCGCTTTTCTGCACGGCGCCTGGGTTTACACATTTGAGCGCATCGGTTAAATTCTGCACTTGGGCATTTAATACTTTGTGATTGAAAAAGCCTAAAAAGCATTGACCCGCGGCGTTGCGGGGGATTTCTTTGGATAATCTCAAGTGCTGGAAAATTTGACGATTGGGGTTTGGTGGTGCATCTGCCGGGACGAACTGATCTAAAAAGAGGCCGTTTCGCGCCGTGGAGGTAAGCAAATCCTGAAACATTTCATTTAAGGCAGAAATATACAAGTCATTGTTTTTCACGAACCTTTCTAATTCCTTTGACCGGGCATCAAGATTTTCATTCGTTTCCGCTCCTGAGTAGAAAGATCCGGCAACATATTGGGTTTGAAAGTTTTCCATAATCGCTGGTTTTTCGGATGCATAAGTATAAATTGGCGCACGGTCCTTACCTGTAACACTCAAAAGGAGGTTTGATTCTTTTCCATCAGGGAAATAAATCTCTTGTTGGTCTTTTGCCTCGGCCATCGTTTTTGCTGATTTTTCTGCTGCTGCTTTTTGGGCGATTTCAGCCTTAGAAGGTGTGCCCGGGAGCCATGAATCTGCATTATTGTGGAGGTACATGCACACAGCATTTAATTTTTCCCAGCGCTGTTTATAAATTGCCCTATCCTTAATCCCTTGCCAAATGCTTTTACCGTATGGAGATTCTATTCCAGAATAAACCTTTTCGGGTGTTCCGTCTACTTCTTCTACGAGCCACGCGCCGGAGTTTACCCAAGCAAAAACCTCTTCATAAATGGTTCCCATGGTTTCCCAGTCCCAGTAAGTAATTTTCTCCCATAAGTTCTGGTTCGAAGCAACGCTATTAGCACATCCCTCAAAAGCTTTTCTATGCTTTTTTTGCAAGGTGTCAAGTTCCTTTTTAAGCTTTGCTTCCTCCTCTTCCGTGGGGCCACGCAAAGGGTTGTTCATATAATCCTCCAAGCTAGTCTTGACGGTTTTTTGCTTTGTCTGCCCGAGGAAATTCTCATACGATTCTTTATGTGTGGGTTTGTGATACTGGTGCATTGCTTTGAGAAGCTTTGCCTTGTCGGATGGGTCAAGCCAAGCGTCGACGTACGTTTTGGCTCTGTCATATTGGACGCGGCACGCGTCGCTGGCAACGTGCTTGACATATTTCCCCGGGCCGGTTTGTCCCGGAGGGGCCGAGACGTAATAATGTTTGTCCTCTGGGAGCTTCTTTTTGCCTTCCCAAATTTGCTCATACGCATTGGCAATGGCGCTTCCCCACTTTAATGCCTCTTCATCATCCCAATCCGAACCGACAAGCCATGCGAATTGACTTTCCTCCGCCGTAGCAACTCCCACAGCAGCCTTGAGATTAATCATGTTAAATAAATTTGGATTAATGCCCCCGGGAATAAGACTCATCTCGGCGAAAGGCTTGCCAGAATAGGACATTCGTATGTTTTTCCCGATCTTACCTGTGCCAGGGAGCATGTCTGCGTCAAAATCAAATACAATGCGGCTACCATCCTGAGACACCCTAAAGAAGCCCGTCTTTTTGCTGTCGTCTTCGGGATTAATAAGAGAAATAATACTGCGCTGTAACGATGGCGCTGCAAATCCGGATTTGCCAATTTTAGCCGTATCCTTCAAGGCCTTTTCGAATGCGTCGCCTATTTCATCGTTCTCCTCGAACGGGCCGCCGGGAATGGCGTTTGCACTGTAGAGAGGTACCAACGCACCCATTCCGCGCGGAACTGTCACTTTATACAATTCCCTATAAATATTTTTAACGCGGCCGATCTCCGCTTCAAAAATGTTTTCCACATTGCCAAAAATAGCATTGGCCGCTTGCACACTGGCAAATTTTTGTGACTCGTGATACGGGCTAATGGATGCCCTACTTTCGTTGTCGTCGTCAGAACATAGTTGCGCCGGTGTTATGGGGCCAGCGAGAATGTCACCGACGTTATTCAAAGCCTGGTTTAAAAGATTGCGACGATTGGCGTCGGCGTCGGCCATGGCTTTCATGAGTTCCTCTGGGGTCATGTATTTGGATAGTTCTAGCTTTTTGATATCTTCGTTTGTCATTCCGCATAGGTTTAGTACCATTTTTTTCTGTCTGTCAAAATTGTTTCGAGCACCAATAAGGAGGGCTGGGTCAATATCTTTGGCTAGGAGGCTGACAAACGTATGCACACCATCTTCGTTGACATAATCTTGGTGAAACTGTGTGTCCTTAAGGTATTGAAGTGATTGGAGCAAGCCAAGAAGCTTTGAATACAGTCGGTTTGATCCATTGCCCCTCAATAATGAAACCATCTCATTGATTGTGAATGCTGCGGAAATGTCGTTCAACAAGCTTTCGTATTGAGCCAAAGATAGGGCAGTTTGTGAGTGAATTTTGCTAAAGCCTTTGCTTCTCTTAACACTCCCCGAGCGAGCACTACTTCTCATGAAGTCACCAAGATCGATCTTACCGAGAGGTGTTTCGGGAGAGTTTGCGCTCTCCGAGTCGTCACAGACGCGCATAAGAAGTTTCATGGTGTACATTATACCATTTACGATTAGGTCTCGCACCAGATTCATAGCTAAATCGTAAAGTGCCTCCTTAAAACCCTCCAGGATGTCACTAACAGGGTAATCAGTACGCAAGAACATTTCTACGCGGCGCTCTGCTGCTTGAGCCACTGCCTCGGCGTCTTCTCCAATCCTTTTGGAAATTTCTTCAGCATTGGAAGTTAAATAATAGAGGCCATAGAGCGCTGCGGGAACAATAGCAAAAATGGCGGCACATACAAGCAACCCGTCGTCGGGATCGTTAAAGATATCATCCAGAGTCTGCTCGGCCACTTGTTTGCCGCCTTTCATCACAAAAGCCTTTTGAAGAGTTGCCATTGCACCGGTGTCCAGTTCGTTGATGCGCTCCAAGATTAATCCGACAAGTGGCCGCATGTGCTGGTTAAAGATTTGTTTCTGAGTTTGAACTCCACTTTTCTTGGCCCCTAGGGCGCCCCAGTCCAGGGGTTCCAGCTTCTTTCTCACGTCATTAAATTTAGCGAGTATCGATGTGCCCAGGGTCTCCTGGTAGTGTCTGTTGGCAACCTCATTGGTGGTGACGCTACCGTCTTCGGCGGTGACAGTAACCATCGTTGTCCCCTTGTCTACGGCCAGATTCTTAAACATGGCAATAGCGCTGGCGGGGTCTCCAATGTGACTTCCGTATCCGGAAATCGAGCCGCCGTCTTTGATGAAAGGGTTGATATGTGTTAGAATGGGGATAAACTCTTGAATGAGAAACTGGTATGCGGCGGCCTGAGTAAAGACAGCGCGGGATGCCACTTCTAGCTCCTCGATCTCCAAGGTCAATTCCCGCAATTCGGCCTTGTATTTCGTTAAAAGCTGGCGCTCGTTGGCTGGGACCTTATCTTTTCCGAGCATTTTCTCTCGTTCTGTTTGTTCCTGAATCCGCATTTCCAGCTCATTTTTGCGCCTCTCCTGGCGAACAATTTTATTGTCAAGATTGGGACTAATAAAGGTGTCATCCGCAGCGTTATCCTGTCGTTGGGCCTGGGCTCTTTTGGCTGTCCACTGTTCGTCGAGGTCGACCAAGAAAAGTTCTAAACTTTCCTTCTTTTGCCAGGTAGCGAGCTGATTGCCGATGCTGATTGCCGATCCTATCTTCTTCGCACCATAAGCGGCTGATTTTGCAATCCCGTCCTGAAGACCTTTGTCTAGAGTCTCCATGGCTCTCCCTAATTGAGCGGCGACTCTTGCGCCCGCTGGACCTTTGGACGCCACGTAGTCAACTATTTCGCCTTGATAGGAGCGATACTTCATAATAGTATTGCGACAAAATTGCCTCTGGAGTTCGTCGAGTCCTAAGACTTGCATTAAACACTGCGCTGACATTTTAACGAGATGGGGTATGGAAATGTGATTTAAAACTGACTTATAAAGATCGTCAATATCATTAATGTCCTCAAATTTACCCATCCTGAATTTGTCTCCGAGGATATCGCCAATCTTCTCATATTGGGTAGAAACAGCATCACGAGCGTTTTGCTTTGCCATTTCGCTGATGGCGGCCTTGGACGGTCTAGATTTTTTATAGAAATCGTCATCTAACAGGCGCACATCTCCAATAAGAAAATTTTCAATTACACTCTTCGTCACTGCAAAGTTGATGAAAAGGGGTGTTGGATAGATATACTTTCGAAGAAACTTTTCGCAGTCTTCAGCTTTTCTAAAAGGAGAGGTTGCCGTAACCGTATACTTCACAAATATTTCTTTTAAATGAACAATTAAAGCGTTAGTAGTTGCATTGGCAAAGAACTCATGATTAACAAGAGACTCTGGGCGTTTATAAATTTGTTCGTCGTACGGCCCAAAAATCCCTGCTGAGTATTCATCGAGGGGCCACTGCTTTTTTGGATCCTTGGGCACCAAAGGGGCTATGGGAGAATTAGGATGTCGGGCACCGCCAACCATAAAATCAGTCAACTTGAAGTTTGCATCAAATTTAAAACTCAACATCGTGGAAGGGGGCGCCTTAATGGAACCCGGTGGAAGTGCCTCCTGTGCAATGGTGCTAAGTGTCTTTTCCAGATCTTGAAGTCGCTCAATCTGATAATTGAAATTAAGGGGCCTTTCAAGTTCTATTCCATAGCTGTCTATTCTATTTTTAAGATCGACAAGGACTCTTGCGGCAGTGTCCGCATAATCTTTTAAACCCCCTAAAGAATAATTAACATAGTAATAATCATGTACCTTCTTGTCGACCTTCACTCCTCTTTTTTTAGACGTTTCTTTTTTCAAATTGACAGCGCCTGGCGGTACCGCACTTTGGACGCTTTTTGGTTGCTTAATGGTGTTTGTGCGTGGAGTTTCAATCTTATCTTTGCGAAGTTTTTCTTGCTTCTTTTGGTTTGCGACCAGTTCAGCATATTGGTCAGCGTCTGAAGGTGTCGTCTCTATTATCGCCTTTTTGTTCGCATATTTCATGAAGACCCCGGATAGAATAGAGACCTCGTATAGGACATCTGTGACAGGGGCTTCGGGGAATATTGGCGGACGTTTTTGAAGGTTTAGGATTGTGGACGCCTTTACCATCTCATTGAAAGCTTTGGTGCTCAACCTTTTTCTCGTTCTAGCTTTCAGATAGCCACCCTTGATTAAGTCATTAACGAATTTTTCTAATATAACTTTGAGAGGGGCATATTCGCCCTCTTTTGGGCTAGTATCAAGCTTTGCTACAGAAGCAGCGTCATCTTTATCAAACTCCATCATTCCAAACATGATGAAGGGGGTTGGGTGTTTTAAACCCCCGGACCAGCCTTCTCCCTGTGTGTATCCCACATCATATTCCGATCTCCAGAGTTTGTTATAATAGGGAAAATGACTGGGTAGTCTGCCTTGCACAAAAGCGGCGTACGCTTCGAACCTAGGTTCGCTGTCGGCGGCATACATTTTTATTACAGGAGATGACATGTTCGTTCCTTCTTTTTAGTTGGTTCTGTTCTTTTCACTCAGGATGCTATAAGAGCCAACTTTCTCCAATGCATTGAAATCATTATTAATTCGGTTAAAAGCTTGGCTTATTGATCCTTGCATTTGCTGTAAGCCTTCAAGAAGCACTTTGGCGCCTCCCATTGCGGCACCCTGAGAGGGTAGATTTTGTCCGCCTAAAACCGCGGTTGGATTTCCATTGCCCATGGTTCCGAGTAAAATTGTAAAAGGGTCGTAGTGGCGATGTGAAGCCATCTGCGCATTAAATACTCCTTGGGCTGTTATATGTTGATACACCACTGACGCTAAATTATCTAGTGCAGCCGACAAAGATTTTAAATACTTAGCTAAATTATCCCCCTTCACAAGAGGCTGTAAATCTCTATCATTGTTACCAGCAATAAGATCAATCCCGTAATGCGCTGCTACCTCTCCCCCTCTAGAGTTAGTAGCGTTGGTGCCTGTGATTAAACGTATGCCCGACTCGCGCGACATAAGCACAACGTCGTCGGCCTTGATTGCGGCCAACGACTGAGGTCGTCTATCGCCCGCCACTTTTTTATAAGTTCCACCGACGACGCCCAATAAGGTTTTTGAATCTGATTTTTGGGATAAATATACATACGCGGCGTCTTCTTTTAAATTATTGGGGGTGCGTAATTGGACGTCCAGATCGCTTGACGAGTCGGTCTCGGAGATTCCGGCGGCGGTGCTTTTCCCTGCGTATAAATAACAGGAGCCACAACTGGTGTGCCCCTTAAAACGATATATTTCGTCGCGACTGACCTGTAAACCCGCGTTGCTTTCTCCGGAGACGAGCTTGTCTCCTGGATATAACATAGGGACTGGTACATCCTCTATGAGTCGGTCGCCGTTAATTCCATCAAGACTTCCCGCTGTTTGAGGCGGAAGGCGCTCAATTTGGGCTTGCTGTATGGTGGATAAGTTTTTTTCCTGTACTGGGCGGTTTTTCTTATCGGCAGGTTTGCGGCGTGGTTGCTCAAGGGGGTCGATTGAGTCGCTATAGTTGTTCGGTGGATATTCATTTGGGACGTTGGCTTGGGCTTCGGTGTATTCTTCTAGTCGCTTCTGTGCGGCGGCTTTTCTTTGGGCTAGGAATGCAAGTTGACTCTTTTTTTGCTCCTCGACGATTGCCGCTAATTGGTCTAAGTCTGCCTCCGTATAGGATTCTTGATCGAATAATGCCTCATATCTTTTATTAATTGCACCAACATTAACCAATCGATAGTTTTGATTTAACGTATAATCGATAAATTTTTCTTTAAAAGCTTTTTTGCCCCTCTGACCGTTAAATAACGCAGGTATGATATTCTCTCCCCCATCATAAATTTCATTAATCAGGTTAACAAAGGCAGCGCGATCATTGGGCAGCAGAAAATACTTTTTTTCTTGGGTGGCCAAGTCGTGATTAATGTTGAAAATTACATTTAAATTTCCTTGTCCTATTCTTTCTGCCTCGCAGTCTAAGATTAAAGTCACTTCTCAGGGTCCTCCGGTATCTTTGATTGCGTAACCTGCGCCGTGAAGTTCTCGGGGAAATCCTTCTTCAACTGATCTAGGGTGCCCAACTTATCTGTCCTTTCTGTATACTTATAGCCGTTGATGTCACGCGCCATCGCTTGCGCTGAACGCGGAGTCAGCGGTGTTGCAGGAACTAGGCGGCTTGGGTATTTACCGGGGCCGTTTTTCTTATAGGCGGTGGCCAACGCCCACATATTTTGCAGAACCCTCTGATATGCGGCCGCGGGGGACAAATTGTGCTCGCTGCGCAACCACATATAATACACCACCACTCGGCCATCAGATCGATTATTAGAAAGTTGACCGTGGGCGACAATTCCGGTTGAATTGGCCGGGATAGAGCCAAAATACATTCCGCCCTCCCTTGCCGCCGGAAATTTCCTGGGGATTGTCGGTTTTGCTTTTAATATTGACAAAACCGTAAGATAGGCTTTTTCGAGCGCAGAAGCGTTAGGAATCACCAACTGCTTGAGCCAACCAAAAGGAAAATATGAAATGCGCTGGACCCTCGGAAGCTTGAGGCCACCCGATGTTTTAGGAAGCTTCGGTTGTTTCTTCCAGCCGCCCGAGCCGTATTGCCGGCCGTTGTAGCGACAACTAACTACCATATCCATACCAATTGACCGGTCATTCCAGGGAGCGGCGTGGGCCGTACGGCGATCAATAGATACATATTGTGTTATCTTTCCGTGAGGACCGACGCTAAAATGGGTTCCCAGTGGTGGATCATGACCTTTAAGATCTCTTAGCAACTTAGCGGTGGTGCTGGAGCAGGAATCATGCATAATGATCAGATCAACATTTCTACGCCTTTTGGAACTATTAAAGTCTTTTTGTTTTACGATCCATGACGCCAAAGTCTCTGGAATGGGATCCGACGTGATTTCTGCCAATGTGGGGTTTGGTTTCGTGGCTTTGGTCTTTGCTGCCTCAATCTTAGCTTCGCGAGCGGCTTTGGCTTTTTCCTCGGGTGTCCCCGAAAATGTAGACGCATCAAACCCTGCGGGCGTAGGTACACCATCTCGGGTACCCGCTCCGTCTCTATTCGCCAGCGAGGCGGCCGTTGAATCTGGGCCGGTGGCGCCGGGAGGGACTTTTGGAAGTATGCTTACTACGCGCAGAAGACGCGGGTCGCTAAAGTTGGTATTATTGCCGAAAGACACCTCTACGGTGGCGCCCTTCGGAATAGAATCCAGTGGTGCGCGTGTTAAAGGATCTTTAAGAACATCGTCTTCGGAAACAAATTGAGGGTAGGACATCATGCGAATATAATCGTGTGGATGCTCGGGCAACGGGAGAAGCGTGTGAAGTTCTGGAATGCGCGCTAACACTCTTATCTTCTTTTTGTCATCTATGAGAATCGTTGGAAGTTGCGCCAAGACAATTGCTTTATATTTGGTTTGAGACTTTAGTTTATTAGGCTCGAAGGTTTCAATCATGGCCTTGCGAAGTTGATTAATCGATCCTTCTAGTTTCGGATCGAGGAGGATCCGTTCGTCTGTGAAATTGGCGACGCTATCATTGACCGTTTGATTATATATGCTGTCTAACTCTTTGGTCATTATTTTTTGTCCCCTTGGATGAGATCGAGAAGCTCTTCTTTGTCACTATCGCCTAGCGTTGCAGGTTCGGATTTGTTTTTATTGATAATGGAGGTAAGCTTAACTAGTTGTTCGTTTGAGCGTTGGAGAGTTTCAACGTATTTGGAGGCGATTAATCCAAGGTTTTTGTGTGTCTCAATGTCGTTATTTTTTTTTAATTCTTGAAATAAGTCCGTTAAGAGTGCCGAAGTGATAGCGCGATCATTGCGAATATTAGCAATTGCCTCCCCCAAGTACTCTTCTAAATCTTTTATATCTCGTCCCATCCTTTTTTAAACTCTCTATATCTTTTTCTTATACGATTTAAAGAGCTTACGACTTGTTTAGTGTTTAAGCCGGTTATCTCTCGTATGTATAGATAAATAGCTTTTTTGTTGAAAATTTCTATTTTTTCAGCGTCATCAAAAAGAACTTGGATGGCTTGTACAGTTTTCTTTTCATTGGGCTTCAAAGGAAGCGTGTGCCACGAGTCAATTTCTCTTTTTAAATTGAGAAAAAATTCCATCTTAATGCTATCTTCAATAATCGTATTTTGCTCAACCAACGATGGATCAGTTTTTTCATCACCAGATCTCTTGTCGATATAGAAATCTTCAAGAAGTATCTCTTTCCGCGCTTTCTTGCTGGTTTTTTTAACTTGGGCAATGAACCAGTTTTTAGTGACAACACTGAAATAGGTAAACGCTTTGGAACCTTTGCTCGGGTCATACTTGTTTAAAATAGTGATCAGCCAGTTTTTACAATCATCTCGGAGGGCGTCACAATTAGGCAATGTATTGAATTTATAGGTAAAAACGATTTTGTCTACCATTTCATCGAAGACGGGGCCGATAAACTCTTTATATAGGTCATTTCTAGTCTTCGGGTTTTGGGTGTTACAGTATTCCACAATCGCATCTTCATGATCCTGTGTGAAATAATAGTTCTTGCGCTTACTCGCCATAATTTACTTCATCCTCTGCGTATTCTTCTTGAACGTCGTCGCTTTCTGTCAAATAAAAGGTTTTAAAGCTATCACACTCGTCAGCAATTTCCTTGGAATGTTTCAAAAGGTTTCCCAACGTTGGATCGCCCATAAAGTTTTCCATATTATAAACGATATCGACATGTTCCGCATATTCTTGAATCTTGTCCATAAACCCATCCAATTGCGCTTGAAAATTTAGAAAACGCTTGAGAAGTTGCACAATGTACCATACCAACACAAAATTTATTAGGGCCGATACAGCCAACAGCACCGCAGTTAAATCTATAATCATCGTTTCTTCTTCAAGTCCTCGATTTGAGTTTTCAAATCACTTTTGGAATTCTCTATGAATTCTTTTGTTACATCGCCCACCTTTGTCGTAACGCTCTTTTGTTTGGAAAGGTTCATGAAAGATGCGGGCTTTCTCTCTACCGTGTTTGAGCCACATAAAGTGCAACATTCACACGTTTCAGACATACGATGTCGCACCTTAAAGGTTTCTTTACAGTTATCACACTCGTAGAGATAAATTGGCATTTAAGCGCTCTCAGATGTCACATTTTGCTCTTCTTCGATTGCCTCTGCAGCGTCTTCATATTGTTCGGCGGTTTCTTCATTATATTTAACGAGGGGTGGGTTGAGCACTACAAGGCCCTCATCTGACAGTTTAACTCGAAAGCCTTCGAACACTGGGACAATATCCGTTTGTTCCATTAGGCTCTTTTGGAGGGCCATCATTATGGCTCCAATTGCTTGTTTTGATAAATTCATTTCACTCATTTTAGTCTCCTTTTATAATTCTATAGCTATCTGAATCAAAATGTTGAGTAGAAAATTCAAACAGCTCGGTGTCTTCTAATGCGATCATTTGGTGGCGTAAGCCCCGATAAACATGGAAACTATCGCCTTTTTCCAATGTAATTTCCTCCGCTGCGGTGAGATCGTCCTCGTCGGAATATTTGACTACCACTTTTCCGGATTGAATATAGAACACTTCGTCTTTAAGTTTGTGGTAATGCCAAGAGCAGCGGCGATCTTTGACAAAATAAAGGAGCTTCCCACAATACTCGTCACAATTGACGATCCATTTTTCAAAACCCCACCCCTTGGGAACAAACTTAGTTTCTAAAGAAGTCTTCATGGTTTATTCCTTTGTCGTCAATGTAGTGATCACCCGACGGTTTTCCTAAAATGAGGCGATGATGTTTGATGCCCCAGGAGTTAACTTGCTCCAAGGTCATATCAAAAAACATACGGATTGCCTCCTTGGACCGATTTTCCGTCCGTCCCATTCCGCGAGCAGTAAATAGTACTATAGTGTTTCCTTCGTCATAAAGACTGTTAACTTTATTTATACGGTCTTGATATGGAGTCGCGTCTTCGTAGTGTCCATCGGTCAAGGAACACAAAGTTCCATCAATATCAAAGACATAGGTTGCGCTCGTTTTTGGATTGTCTGGGGGTTCTTTCTTTTGATTTTCTAGGATGGACGTGGTGGAAAAGCCAGTGATGTAATTAAAAATTTGGACGTCAGCCAGATCACTTCCTACTACTTCATGTGGGCGGTAATCTCCACCTTTGACGATTAAGTCTGGTTTGATCTCTTTTATTAAGTTGTATGGTGTATCTTCATTAAAAACGATCACTTCATCGACATATCTGCACGAGCGAAGCATATACTCTCTATCATCTTGAGGGAAGAAGGGGCGGTTTTTTCCTTTTAACTTACGCACGCTGCTGTCACTATTGAGACCAACAACCACTCGGCCGAGAGACTTGCAGTGTCTTAAAAGCTCAACATGACCGCGATGGAGAACATCGAAGCATCCGTTTGTAAATATTGTTTTCATAGGGTATTTACACCTCTTCTCTGGACTACGTTGGTAGCACATTCATTTGCAAAAGATATCGCTTGGTCCATATCGCGGGTCTGGAGATATTTCACAGCAAGACCCGCAATGAATGTGTCGCCGGCGCCAGATACATCTTTGATCTCTACTGACTTAACTGGATAAACTTTTTCCAAATAGCGGCAACCTTTCTCCCCTAGCGTGACTATTAGTTTCGAGCGAAGGGTATTTGTGATGTGGTTTTCTGATCTGTGGTACTCACTGTTATTTATTTTAATATAATTGACGGTGCGACACCACTCTCCTAATTGTTTTTTAGTGTCTAGGAAGACACAATTATGATTAGCTCCAATCCAATGGATGTCTTTTTCGGTTAGGAAACCTTTACAATAATCAGAAACGATTACCATATCATAGTTCTTCAAGGGTATTTTCTTTACATCACATCTTTCTATAGTATCATCATTTTCATCAATTCTTAAGAACATTTGATTAGTGTTTTTATGAATATAGCGCGTTTTAACCACATCTTCCCAGTTGTCATTTGTAACGATATCGCACTCACAGTTTAAAGAAAGGATGTTCTTCTGAACGTTCATGGCCATACCCGGGTTGGTAATGGTGTTAAGAGGAACGAATACCGGCGCGGGCGCCTCTGGCGCAAGGCGTTCACTCCTCCCATAACAAAAAACGTCTTTACATGTTTCACCGATTACTAAAATCTTCATATACTATTCAATTTGACATAAATCATCGAGACATAAAATGATTTTCGTTTTCTACCCTTTTTCTCCAATAGTTTAACAGATCAATCATAGTCTTTTCAAAAGAGATTTGTGGTTTCCACCCTGTATGGTCTTTAAACTTGGACGTATCTGGTACCTGCAAGTCGGCATCTATCGGTCTCAGGCGAGACGGATCCACCTCTACTTTTATTTCCTCAACATTGGCTTGGGAAATAAGAAAATTCAACATATCTCCCACCGAGCACGTATATTGACCTCCGATGTTATAATACTCACCGGCTACGGGGTTAATTGTAGCAAGCATATAATATGCTCTTACGGCGTCCCGGACATCTGCCCACGTTCGCAAAGAGTCTAAATTTCCTACCTTTATAACTGGAGGTAAAAGGCCCTTTTCTATCATGGCGATTTGTTTAGCAAAGCTGGATTCCGCAAACACGTCGCCGCGGCGAGGACCGGTATGGGTGAACATGCGTGTAGTAATCGCTTTAATTCCGTAAGCCTCTCCATAATAACGCCCTAGGAGGTCCGTTCCTACTTTTGATATAGCATAAGGAGATGCAGGGTGAAAAGTACAATCCTCATCAATGGGAAGCTTATCTTGAGGAACCCTTCCAAAAACTTCCGATGAGGCACACACGTGCACCACGGGGTCAATTCCTAAAGTTCTGACAGATTCCAATAGATTAGCTGTGCCGATAATATTAGTTTGTAGGGTTTCAAGCGGGGCTGAGAAGCTGGTTTTGGGATAGCTTTGCGCGGCTAAATGAAAAATATAATCGGGATTAGTGTCTTTGAGTGCGTGCAGGACAGAGGCATAATCGTTTAGATCTCCATAGGTTAGGTGTATGCGGTCATGATTATTTATACGATCAAAAAGATGCTTGATGTTTGAAAAATCATCATTCCATCTACAAAAACCATAAACGCGCCAATCAGTGTTTTCCAGAAGAAAATCAGACAAATGTGAGCCGACCATCCCCGTGATTCCCGTTATAAAGGCATTAGTCATTAAACAAAGTCCTTCGAGTCATAACGATCTAACAGCTCTCTTTTAGCCGTCCAGCCTGGCCAGAAGGGCTCACCTTCTCTAATATAAACGCTATAAATTGTCCTTCGCCAGCGCGTGGGGTGAGTGTTTCTATCGGCTTTATGCAATAAAAGACCGTTAACCACAAGTACGTCTCCGGCGTTATATTCAAGCTGAAGGGTTGGAAGATCGTCCGACAGGGAATTTCCGTCGGAATCCGTATAATCGCTGAGTTGGTGAGCGTCTCCGATTGGAGCAACCTGGTACGGGCTTCCATCTGCGTCAACTGCAAAACTTGGGGAGGGATCAAAGGCCAACATTCCCAATCTATGGCTCCCGGGGGCAACAATAAGAGACCCATTTGTGGAATCAGCGTCGTCGACCGCCAGGGCCAAATTAAAATAATGGTTCCCGTTGGGGGCCATGGGGGCAAAATTATCTTGATGCCATATAGATCCTAACTCCTTCTCATTATTGGGCTTGCAAAAAAATGTGGTGCTTGCGATGGGAATGGCCCGGCCGGCGCATATGGCGTCTCCTATGTCACACATCTTTTTACCTCTATGTGCTTGTTTGATGCTACCATAATGATGCATATCCAGTCGTACGGTGATATTATCGCCTGCATAATGGTCTAGATCTTGGCGGAGAATATCTACTTCATCTTTATTCCATACTCCCCGAATTAGTAAGTACCCGTTTTCATCATAAGAATTTAACTGTTCTTCAGTAAGGGTAAAGCTATCCATGTGGGTCTTGAGTCCGCTCATTTAATATTCTCCTTATACCAAGATAATGTATTTTTAATACCACTCTCTAAAGAAATCTGAGGACACCATTCTAATACCTCTTTTACCTTCGTAATATCCACGGCTAATTTAGTTTTAATAGTTGGTTTAGTTTCGTCATATTTTATTTGCAAATCCTTCCCCGATGCGGTGATAATCGATTGCACAAGATTTGAAATAGATATCGACTCTCCTAGGCCAACATTTACTAGTTCATACGGCGTTTCTTGTCTCTCAAGAGCGGCTTCTACACACCTAACCAAATCAGCAACGTGGAGTAAATCCCGCTCTTCTTCTCCTGTGCCCCATACAACCACCTCTTTCTCTGCTTTCATCACCTTTGCCACTGTGGCACCAAAAACGTGGCCCTTTTTTAAATCATACTTATCATGAGGACCATAAATATTGGACTGGCGAAGCACTGTGTGCTTGGTTCTTCCAAAGCCTGCGAAAAACTCGCACATTTTTTCCAAATAAACTTTTGTGTTTCCAGCGCCAAAATATTTCGGAAGTATGCCAATAGACTCGTCGAAGTCGGCTTCTCTTACTGGGATAGTACTCGATTGATACATGATGGTACAACTGGGCATTACAAAATGCTCTACCCCTTGTTCGAAAGCTTCGCGTAAAAGTAAAGAGGTCATAACTGCATTGTCCGTTACATGAATATAGGGTTTAGTCACGATATCGGCTGCGCCGGTAGTAGTCGCGGCGTAGTGAAGGATGACATCCACTCCGTCGATGACTCGGGCAACCTCGCTAGCATTTCGTAAATCAGTGACTATCCATTCGACGTTTTCCGGACACTCTCTAGGGTGACAGTTAGTGCGAATTTGGTCGACCGCTCTTACGTTATAGGTGGCTGAAAAATGTTCCACGAGGTTACGACCAATAAAACCATTGGCTCCGCATATTAGCATCTTCTTCATTTGATTCTCCCATCAAGTATCAATTCGGATTCATTTAGGCTATATGCTTTGTAGATCTTATTAACTACCATATCAACATCCATTGCATTCTCTCTATCAGGCGTTGTTTTTATATTAGTGGGGTAAACATCCATAATAGACAGCGAAGGGTTTTCTTTTTTTAAACTATTAGAAAAGCCTCGTAGCCCCCACTTTGTTGCCGAATATAAAGTTCGAGGCTGTTTAACCTCCAAGCCGACCATTGAATTTATATTTATTATCCCTTTCAAGTAAGGTAACAGATAATGGGTAAGCAATATCGGAGCCTTTAGATTCACTTCTATCATATCACACATTTGCGCAATTGTATAGTTATTTAATGTGATATTTGGACAAACAATGGCAGCGTTATTTACTAATACCTCAACCCTCTCGCTAATAGCTTCAAAGGCCAAACTTTCAACTCCTTGCACACGAGCTAGATTATGATGTTGGTGTCCATTGTGGCGTAAAACAGGATGTCCGCTTTCCTCAAACTTTTTTGCCAAGTGGATGCCAAGCCCCGATGAGGCGCCTGTTATTAAAACCTTGGGTTTCATTTTATATTGCTCCGTTTAGGGCCTTAAAAACATCCTTCGATGTGTTGGCCGCCTCTTGGTTTTCCAAATACCACTCAATTGTATTCTTGATGCCCTCTTCTATTGATATTTGGGGTTTAAAGCCCAATTTATCAGCGCGGGACATATCAAAAACACGGCGCGCGTCTCCCGTGGGCTTGCTGGTGTCCCACTCGATGGGAATATCGGCGGCTGCTGCGATGGTCTCGGCAATTCTCTTAATGGAGATCTCATCTCCCGAGCCCAAGTTGAGTGGTTCTGTAATTTTATTCTCTACTACAAAAATCATTCCCCTGGCTACATCCTTAGCGTGGATAAAATCTCGAATGGCCGAGCCATCGCCCCATACCTCCAGTTTGTCATTAGTGAAAGCTTTGCGTATCAAAGAAGGGATAACCATTGCACTGTCTGGATCAAACGTGTCATGGGGTCCATAGACGTTTGCCGGTCTTACAATGCTACATTTTCCTTGTCCGTATTGCCGCTCATAGGCTTGACATTGCAACTCGCCCATTCGTTTGGCCCACCCTCCAAACCAGTCATTCTTTGAGGGTTGGGTTTTCCAAACGTCATCCTCGCGGAGAACTTCTGCGGGTTCGTAGACGCCCACGGTGCTGGTATAGAGGTACCACTCGACATTCTGCTTCATTGCGGCTTCAAGCATGTTAGTGTTGAATTGGAGCATTGGCCCCATGATACTGGCTGGCTCTTCGATACACACGCGAGGGGAGCACTTGATCCCCACCAAATTGAAAACAAAGTCAATATTTTCGCATACTTGAAGACAAGAGTCGTAACTGCGTAGATCGACTTTATGAAAAATAACGTCCGTTGGCATGCCGGTGGGTTGTTTAATGTCAGCAATATGAACAAGAGCATTTCTCTCCAGGAGTAAGCCCACCAACTGGCGCCCGATCATCCCAGCGCCGCCCGTTACTAAAACGTTTTTATTCTCAAACATTGTTTAAACCTCTACAAAGTTCCACTATCTGTTCTTTATTTAATTCTGTATGATTGCCGATATATAAACTGTTATCGTGTATATAATTGGCGTTGTCGAGGTCGTCAGCCTGCCTAAACGAATAATTCTTCAAGTAGGGTTGCCGCGCCTGGTTTCCGCCTCCTGCGGTACCCAACCGATATTCAACTTGTTCCTTTTTCAGAAAGGCACAAATCTTTTTGAGAAGGGCTGTGTCTGGTTGTGCTAGGATTAGCGGCAAAGCGAAACTACTGTTTCCCTCGGTATCGAAATCAGTAAAGTATTTTTCACTATCCAGATTCTCTAGCCATACCGCTAAGTTATCTCTTCGGCATTCAATATTATAATCGAGCCTTTCCATTTGCTTCAAACCTAGAACGGCATTTAACTCGCTGCTTCTCATATTATAACCGGGGACGCCAAAAGTAAACAGAGGGTTAAGACCTTCTTCATAATACTTGTCGTGCGTTTCCGCGTCGACTTCCCGGGTCATCCCATGAGAGCGGAAAAGCTTGGCTAGCTGATAAATCTCGTAGTTATCAGTGCAAATCATACCGCCCTCAATAGTTGTTATATGGTGGCCAAAGTAAAAAGAAAAACACGACATATCCCCCCAACTACCGACTCGATCTTCCTTGAAAATTGCTCCGTGAGATTCACAACAATCTTCTATTAGCAGTAAATTATGGGTGAGGGCAAGTTGAATCAATTTTTCATTTAACCCGTTAAAACCTAAACAGTGAACAAGCACAATTGCCTTGGTGTCTTCGGTGATTGCGTTTTTAATATTCTCATAAGCAATTGCCATATTGCTCTTATCGACGTCTACAAAAACTGGTGTTAGGCCGGTGTTAATAATAGAAGCCACATCCGATACCCAGCCGATGGGAGGCACGATCACTTCACCGGTCTGTCCTTTAAGTTCGCGCGTTATAGCCATGGTAATATAATTGGCCGAGGCGCCCGAATTAACCATGACGCTGTATTTTACTCCGAGCCACTCAGACCAGGCTTTTTCAAATTCACGCACTTTTGGGCCATTTGTAAAGCGATTAGAATTTAAAATAAATTCCGCTAGAGCTTCTTTATCTTCCTGGGTAATATTATCGTTGATAAGGGGCCATTTAAACATGTGGGACAATCTCCAATACTCTTTGAATTATGTGTTCTTTGGAAGGGGGCAAGTTATCCACGCTTGGGTGAAATCCCGCTGTGCGTGGCTTAAGTCCGAGTGTGTGTACCTTTTTGGAAGACCAGGTGGTGCTGGCTGCCATCATAAGATCGTGAGCGATACTGCTCGCGGCGCCTTCGGCATAATCATCATCAAGAACAATTCCCCCAAATTTAGAGTTTCCAAGTGCAGCAACCCATTCCTTTTTAGCTTCAAAAGGCTTGATCCATAAGATATGACAGATATTGACTTTTAGACCTAGTTTTTCCAATTCTTTTTGTGCTTCTGCCGCTGCAAAGCGGGTAATAGAAACGGGAAACAGAGTTATATCCGCCTTCTCGTGAATTGTGTCGTGCATTTCTTCGGTGTTGTCATAACTTTTGCGATGCTCGGAGATATAATAAACTTCTTCTTCCTGCATAAATTGATCGTAAACACTCTGATATTCACCTGGGGTCATGGGCGCTGCTATCTTAACACCGGGCATTCTCTGGTATAAGGAGTGATGAGAAGAGCCTGCGACTGGGCCAATACCGCCTTCCATCGCGATGCTCCTAACAATGAGAGGGCATGGACGTTGCCAAATTTCTTGTGATTTCATAGCATAGTTGGCGATGATGGGTGAATTATACCACTGAAACCCCTGATATCTTACAACATAAATCGGTCGTTCGCCGGCCAATGCTAAACCTGTTACAATTCCGCCACCAGCAACATCTGCCATTGACAACTCCACCATGCCGTCTTCTTCGTAAAGCTCCGGAAGGGTGCCGCCCACCCAGC
>TARA_R100001594_G_scaffold21425_1_pt1 | contig 20813 bp, 42 predicted proteins | sample TARA_R100001594 | Tara Oceans TARA_R100001594 (sample SAMEA2622752) | marine metagenome | biome: marine biome (ENVO:00000447); feature: marine epipelagic mixed layer (ENVO:xxxxxxxxx); material: "saline water (ENVO:00002010), including plankton (ENVO:xxxxxxxx)" | depth 150 m | reverse complement strand
CTGAAGGCCAAAGACTATGACGTGTACACTGATGGACAGATCAACATTATTGGTGTCCGCTCAAACAACCCGATCTCCAATAGCTTTGACGATGAGATGCACTTGGTTTGGGTAAGCAACGGACTGTGGCAGCACAAGAAGTATCGTATCACTACAGACCCAGGGACTTACTGCTTAGAACACCCTGAGGTTTACGGGCGTGCGGCTGGGACAGCGATCATGGTTCCCGGCCAATATCGTGCTTACAAATGGGACATGCATCGGGGAAAATACGAAACGCTATGCCAAAGAGCCTCGACCATCCGCGTATGGCGTGATGGAAACCGCGATAATATACTTGATTTTGGACACGAAGATGACCTCGGAACCGAGGGGTGGTACGGCTGTAATTTGCATCACGCAGGAGCTAACTCTACGCGAGTAGATAAGTGGTCCGCAGGGTGCCAGGTTTTTGCACGATTAGCGGACTGGGAAGAAGCAGTTAAGATCTGGAAAGCGTCCAAGGCTGAGGTGTTTACTTATACATTGATCACCGAGGACGATCTTTCTTAGGAGATAGAATGGAAAAGCTGAAGGAACTGTGGAAGAAACTGAATCTCAAGGTCGCTTTGATTGGCGGTGTGGTGGTGATTTCCACTAGCTTGGGCACATGCCACCTTATGGACTCCGGTGAAGAAGCAGCGGAAGAAGAGGTTCCCGCAGAAGAAGCACCAGCAGAAGAAGCACCAGCACCAAAAGAAGAAGCGGCCCCATCCGAAGATGAAGCCGCTCCAGGTGGCGAAGGTGAGTCCGCTTAGCTTTCTGCTACGTCGTCATTGACAAGGACTGCTCGAAGGCCGTCCATTCCATCTGATGCGCTAGCCGTTGTTGGTGAGCCGCTGTTCGAAACAGTGGCCTCGATAACGTCAGTGTTGTAGTGCGGGTTGTCTCCGTCGATTTCAATAGCTGTCGCCATTTCAACAGACATTGGGACCGCTCCACCATTGAACAATGCACGAATGGCGCTCTTGCGTGCCATCCTGGCGTAGTCGTCAATCCACGGTCCACTACGGCCACCGCGTGAGCGCTTCTTGATACGATCAATGTCGTTCTTCCACAGCACTTCAAAGTATTGGCCGCCGTCTTTAAGAACTACAACAGCGTAGGCAGCTACAACATTCTTATCATTTCGGTCAACCTCACCACGAACCTCGTGAGTAATGTCCGGCTGAAGACCCGCAGTCACACCAAAGGGTTCTCCTTTGTAAACAACGCGAGCATCAAGCCATTTGACCTGGCCACTACGCCGGGCAAGCTCAAGCATCCCTTTGTACCCAATGATTGGAGTGCAGGTCTTGCTGCCAGACTTACGGTCATTGAATGGAATGAAGTACATGTGCCCAAGCATTCCGCCTGGCTCAAGCCCGATCTGTGCTGAAAGCATGACTGATTGGGCAATGGATTTGAACGAGCACTCCAGCAATGCTGGTGTGTTGTGTGCTTCAATCATCAACACCTTTGCCATTCGCTCAGAAGTCAGGTGCTTTGGAAGTACCTCCATCAACTCTGGCTTCATTTTATCGACAAGGTCTTTGAACTTGACCATTGGTGTCGCTTCTTTCTTCTCGATCTCATTAGTTCTCGGCATGGTTACCTCTTTCTGTGTTTAATATCTAAGCGAAACATACGCTTAGGCTTGGAGTGTTTGGTTAGTTCCTTTGCAATGTCTGGGAACTCTTCTTTTAGTCTCTTGGTATCGATAGATGCTCGTCCTTTTTGGAGCTTCCAGGTGGCTTTACCACTACCTGTATAGAGTCCTGAAGACTCTCCAATACAAGCTTTGATTTCGTTTTGGAGCCTCGACTTGGTTGACTCCAGTTCCTTGATTTTGTTTTGGACACTGTCCAACTCAAGCATCAGGTCTTCCTCGTCGATGGTCGCGCTTCTCATCTCAATTGCGTTTTCAGGAAACTTGTCCTGTAGATACTGAGATGCAGCATTCGAGCCATCCATATCAGGCTGCTCGCCTTTAACTATGTGCTTCTGCCACCAGTCACCAGCAACCTCAACAAGTCGGTTCTCCACAGCTTTATCCCTATGGACTGTGTACATCCTGAACTCATCGTTGATCATAAACAGGGCAGCATAATCACAACGATCCATGTTCTTACATGCCATGTACCAAGCGCCCTGGGTGGCGTAGTATACCGGAACTTTGGCAGTTCCCATTGCGCCCCAGTCATCTGCGGAACGAGCGCTCTTGACTTCCAAAATAAAACGGGATACGTCGTCATCGACGTATCGATCAGGTGATGCCAACATCCAAGGGTGTTTTCCTTCTATGGGCATCTCTTCACCAGGATGAAGATCGTACCCAGTAAACTCGCCGTACCACTGTGCGATGGCGTCTTCGAGAATCCTTCCACGCATCATTGCGTAGTTCTCTTCGCTCGGTTCTACCAGTCCCATCTTTTCTACCCATACATCCATGGGTGTTCGCCATTTGGATAGGCCAAGGATGGCCGCAATGTCCGACCCTCCAAGACCTTTACGTCTGGCTTCATGCCAGTCTATGCTGTGCGACAAGGTTGCCTCCGAATCTGCTAATGGGCTATGATGTTTTCATGACAAAGAAACTTGGAAATACTGGTATCGCCCGTGCGGCAAAATATGTGAAGCGCCAGATTGATAACGGGGAAGACCGCAGGCAAGCCCTCGACAGAGGGCGAAAGCTTGCTGAGGCGGGCCGTCTCTCGAAGGCTGGCACTATCATCCCTGCTCATCCCGACGACGAACATATTACGACTTAGCCTTTGGCTTACGGCCCTTAGTTGTTTCAGTGGTGTCCTCTTGCGCCTTGAGGCTAGCAAGCGTTTCGTTTACAGACATCTGTCCTTGCGCGAGAAGCGTAAGTAGTTCTGCAAGCTGTGCGCTCTCTTGAGGTGCCTCGGTCTTTACGCTGACGTTCACAACCGGAGCACCGTTCTGGTAAGCAAGATCTTCGGCTCCATTCTGGTCCGCCCATCGAACACCAAGGACAAGCGTGGGGACGCCGCTGTCTTCCCGTTTGTCGAACTCAAATCCGCATGGCTGCCAATCACCGTTTGGTTGTTGATTCACAAGAGTTTTCTTCTGACCGTCAAGGCATGCAGACACCATGTTGAACCAAGTCGATTCATCTACTGCGTTCAGAATGTTTGGAATACGCCAGCTTGAGATCATGTCCTTCGTTCGAAAACTCGGGTCAACCTCTAGAAGAGTCTTGGTGACCATTCTGCTGCCGATAGATTCGAGCAAAGACACGTCGATAATCTTCTTTGTATTCGCCTTGTCTTTGGTTCTGAGGCTCTGTTGTTCTTCTGGAATGATATTCATGATGTCACCATTGTATTAGATTGAAGGGGCTAAAATTGTCCGCACCACAAACATGGTTCATTTTATGAGCCCTGTCAATGGTGGGATTAGCTTTTGCGCCCACCATATGGTAAGTAACACGCATGCAAGACAGGTCAAAGATTTTCGGGCAGAACCTACACTGGCTCATAGCTGTGTCCGGCAAGGGGATGAGAGAGTTCTCTCGTGAGCACGGGATCAGCTATTCGTTACTCAAGAAGTACACTTCCGGCTCGGTACTTCCGAGACACAACCGGATTGTGTATCTATCCGATGTCCTTGGCGTTTCTCCTGGTTCTCTTCTGTTTGATGATCTTGTTCCAGACATTGAGGAGGTTGAATGATTTTTCTTGGAGTGGACCCTGGCAAGGATGGAGCTATTGTGGCCATCGATGATGCGGGCAAAGTAGTTGGTTCTTGGATGACTAAACCCGAGTTTACGGTTCCCATCGGTAAAGGAAGCAAGCGTGAGTACGCCGAATACCGAATGGCCGAGGCGATTCAAAGCCTGGTTGATAAGGATCGCGTGTATGCAGCGGTGGAAAAACAAGGCGCTCGCCCTGGGCAAGGTGGAACCAGCATGTTGTCCATCGGTCTTGGCTGGGGTTTATGGCGTGGCATTTTAGCCAGCTACGAAGTGCCTGTGATTAGCGTCCACCCAAAGACATGGATGAGTCGCGTACTTCGTGATGCGCCAGGCCAAGGAAAGGGCCGCTCTATTCTTGTTTGTGAGCAGCGTGTTCCGGGTTTAGACCTACGGCCTGGGCGAAGAAGAAAGGCACATGATGGTTTAGCAGATGCCGCATGCCTGGCATTATATGCATTGATTGAAATGCGATAAAGATCGGATTGTCACCGTTTGTCATCTCCCTTGACAGGTCTTCACGCTCCGCTATTCTGAAGGGACTTCACTTTGGGATCAGGCAGAAATGGTGGGCGAATCGGCAGTTGAAAAGTCAGGGTTTGTTTGTGAGTTTGGTGCATGGCAGGTGCTTGCCAAGACTCTTTCAAAGCCGTGGGTTGAAGAAGCCGTATCAATTGATCTTTCCTGTTGGGATTCCCAAAAGACTCGTCCTGGCCGTCGCCGCTTAGCTAATCGTTGGGGCTGGGCAGAACGGAAGACTCGTCAGTTTATCGAACAGCACGACAAGTCGCGTCCCACTTCCGTCCCAGTTTTGTCCCAGAAAAGCGAGACTCGTGACGCACAAGTAGTTGAAATCACTAAGACTGAGCGTCCCAGTTCTGTCCCGGTTTCGTCCCACGAAATGAACATTAAGGCAGTGTTTGACCTGTGGCACACGCTTCAACGAAAGCGATCCGGTCGCACCAACAAGATGACTGCTGGGCGTAAGCGCGTATTGAGTGCGGCCCTAAAAGGTGGGCACACTCCACAGGATCTAATGCTTGTCATTCGAATGGCATTCGAGTACCCGGACGGGGACTTCCTGGTCGATGGCTGGAGAAAGGGTGGGTACATGGATGTCTCCAATCTTCTCAATCGCGAGAAGGTGGACCGAAACGTCACTATCGCCAACGAAAGGTGGGATGGGTCGGCGTGGATTTCAGAGACTCAAAATGAGAACGAGCGTGACCAGATGAGTGAGCGCGGGTGGGCTTCATTGCTCCAGGCGGTCGGAGAGCTTGGCGCAGAACCACCAAGGTTCAGTCGTGATGATCGCACCAACGAGGCGATGCTTGCCGGGCTGGATGCGATTGGTGGGTGGTGCGCTCTCGGTGACGCGACCGGGGAGTACATTCTTTCAAAGATGAAGGCGGCGTTTTGCGCCGCATTTCGAAAAGAACACAAGAACTTTAGGCAACCAATTCAATTGATAAACGAGGCAACCATTGGAAATTAAAAAACTTCCCGCAACAGTCCAGATAGAAAAAGCGCTCTTAGGCGCAATACTCATGAACCATGAGTTGATTGATGAGGTTGATGGGATTTTATCGAAGCATGATTTCTCTGTCACGGCCAATGGCAGATTGTTTGATCTACTAAAAACCTTTCGAAGACAGTCTAAGTATTTTGATAGTTTAGTGGTGTCTCAGCACATCATTGATTTGGACTCAGCAAAGTACGGAAGCTTAACCAATATTTCGGAAATGGGTGATTACGCTTGCATTCCAATGATTGTTCCCGAGTACGCGGAAAGAATAAAGGAAACATCTATTCGTCGCAAAATGGTGCTGGCTTCTCAAAAGCTAATCAGCAACTCATCTGATCCATCTCTTGAGCTTGATGAGCTTATCGAGTCAGCCCAAAAGAACCTGTTGAATATTGCAGGCGATCAGTCTCAGACTGACTGGCACAATGGGTCGAGCATGGCTCTTGACGCGCAGAACAGATGGGAGTCCCGTGTTGAACAGCACAAGAATCCCACTACTGTAAAACTTAAGACCGGCATACCTGATCTCGACAGAAAGCTTTGCAGTATTGAGCCGGGACTGATTCTTCTGGCGGCCCGCCCTTCAATGGGAAAGACGGCAATGGCGCTGAACATTGCTGTAGAAGCATTGCGCTCCAACATTCCTGTTGGTTTCTTCTCTCTTGAAATGGACAGGGGGGCCTTGATTGATCGTGTAGCGTCGTCATTGTCCGGTGTTGATTCAAGTAAGATCCGAAGCGGTTCGCTGAACTTGAAGGATTGGGATCGTTTGGATAGCGATGCGCTTGAGTTTATACACAACGCACCATTTTTTGTTCATGATGAGTCCGGCATTAGCGTAGCCAAGATCTCTGCGAAAGCGAGACGGCTAAAGGCAATGCGGCCAGACCTGGGCCTGATCATCGTGGATTACCTTCAGCTAATCAAGCAACCAAATGCAGAGAGCGTTGAGCAGTCGGTTGCACAGATCTCCACTTCGATGAAGATCTTATCGCGGAACCTTTCTATTCCTGTCCTGTGTTTGGCTCAGTTGAATCGAGGTTGTGAAGCAAGGACCAACAAGCGGCCTAAGCTTTCCGACCTTAGAGGCTCGGGGTCGTTGGAACAAGACGCTGATGTGGCTATCTTTTTGTACCGGCACCATTACTATGACCCAAAGGCAAACCCAAATCATGCCGAGGCCATCATTGCAAAGCAACGGAATGGTCCAACCGGCACGGTTCTTCTCGACTGGAACGCCAACCACCAGAAGTTTTCTGATCGTCTTGATATGGTTGACTCATACATAAAGCAATCAGCCATGAGAAAGCGTGCAGACATTGATGATATATACGAAAGTGGACAAGATTGGTGATAGACTTTACTCCCATTTAGGAGTAAACAATGGCACTACAACCGTCTCTTCTTTCTAAATCGCAGCTTGCACAATACGAAAAGCAGACTGCCTGTCCTGAGTCCGGTGAGTATTACCCTGGATCTCGATGTCTACACAACAACCGTGGCGCGTGTCGCCATTGCAAACCTATTCGTGATTTGCTGGCGCATATCTATGCACTGGAACTTAGCGGAACATCGGGCAGCGCAAAGGCATCTGTTGGTTTTATCGATGTAGAGATTATGCCTGGTGATGATGGAAAGCTTGGCACACCAGATGATGTTGTCGTGAAGAAGGCAGCGCCTAAGAAGAAGGCAGCGCCTAAGAAGAAGGCTCCTGCCAAGAAGAAGGCAGCGCCTAAGAAGAAAGCTCCTGCCAAGAAGAAGGCTTGATAAGGCTGGGGCAGCAGGACTCGAACCTGCAACTTCCTGATTAACAGTCAGGCGTTCTGCCAATTGAACTACACCCCAAAAGCATGACACCCAGAGAGGTGGGTCCTCTCTGGGTGCATGTACACAAAGTCGGTAATCTAGAGGCAACCAAATTATCGACACCTTAAGTGTAATCTAAATCCTGCTGCTGTCAATCCATTTGAGAAGCAAGGTATGGGTTTGACGGTAACGGTTCGGTGGGCCTACCTGGAAGCCAGCACGTCACAAATGAACCGCATTCACGAGGCCACCTGCCCCAAACAAGGCCTACTTTCTTTGCTTTCGCGCGAATGGATTTCCTTGATGAGGTAATGTTTAGTAGCGGTACGCCTGTGTCTGAGACGCCAATGACAGATAGGCGCTCGCCCAATGCGCTTTCAAAAGAAGCAACGATCCCGGCCAGCTTAGGATCTTCCTGCCATGCCGACCAATACTTTGGTCGTGTTTTACGATTTTCTATACCCCTCTCAACGAGCCGGTCTGATATAAAGAAATCATACTTACCCGTTCCATTCTGCTTGTTGTTCTCATTACCCATGGTCATCTCACTCTTTCCAGAGATAAACACAACTGAACCGCTTAGACAATGCTTTAGCGCGGGAACACGGGTGATGCTTGACGGCAGGCTTGGGGAAGTGTTGGACGCTGTGTGCCCTGTATGTATGAGTAGGGGAGCGCCGTTTCCTCCGTACATCCGGGTGATTGCTGGAACGTTCAAAGGCGCAACGTGGTGCAGTCGATGCCAATGGGTGAACATTTCAAGAGAAAGCAGAACTGCAAACTAATCTAAGTTCATACAATACAAGACAATCATGGTGGAAAAGAAGGCTGTGTGGAACGTTATCCCAAAGCCAACCCCCATTGCCTGACGATGCTCAAAAGCTTTTGGGCACTTCCACAGAAGTATGTGTCCTACGATTCGAGAGATCAGTATAAAGACGAGTACCGATAAGGGAAAGTACAAGGCGCTCTGTGGAACACCGATCATTTGCTCATGCATTTTCGTTCTCCTGGTTCAGTTGTCTTGGGATTACAGTGCCGGTTCCATCTGGCCGAACAACAATCCAGAGTTCGTAACTTACGCCACGATCTTTCCACGCATTTGAGATTGCGCTTGCCCAGCGGATCACACCGTTCATCGTGAACTTTTGGCTGTTGATTGTTCCTGCCAGGGCTGATGTCGCTTCACGCGCTGTTGCATTACAGTCAGCAGCAAACGTAACGATGTCGGTGTCGTCTCCGGTTTCGTACTGAACCATTCTCCAAGCTAACCAAAGCTGAACAACGATATAGTGAGTGGGTGTTATCGGAACGGCTTTGCCTTCCGCAACATCTAATGCTTTGCGCCAGGTTGGCGCGGATGGGTTTCCAAATGGCATCGAAGGATAATCAGACATGTGAAGGTCCTATGGCTAAGGTTTGCCGTGATGCTGAAGAGCGCGTGGACGTTGCGAGCCGAATGATCAATTCAGGATTCACCGACAAAGAGGTTCGTCGTGCGTTGCAAGATCGGTTCGGTGTGACCAGGACAACAGCTTGGCGTGATGTCCGCGTCGTGTATGGCGGCAGAAGAACTGACAGGAAGCAGAACACAATAAGAACTGAGTTCTTTCCTGAGCCTAAACAGGCTGACTTTGATGCCGCTCTCGACGTGGACTTGCTTGATATTGAAATGTGTAAGCAGGCAATGCAGGAGAACGACCCGGCTGTTGTTCTAGTTGCATCACAACTAAAGCAACGAGCCGGAACGGCCTTCCGCATTCTGCTCTCTGACAACGAGGCAAGGACTGCGATCAGGGTCTACTTGGAGCACAAGAAGAAAGATCATCGCAGGCTTGCACGCGCTGTAGAGATAGGAGTTCCAAAGACAGAGTCGGATAAGAAAGAAGTCATGGCTCGTCTTCGAGACTACTCACGTCTCCGTATGACCTGATACCACCAGGAAGTGGCTCCCCGGTTGTCGCCTCGTAGACTTTGTTTCTCTCTTTCTCAGCAATGTCCCAGCTTTCTTTCACCGATTTGCCTTCACCGAAAGCACGGTAGAACGCATGGCGTGAAGCAACATTGCTCTTCTCTAAAGCATACTCATCAAACTCTGTGCGCTTTGGAAACTTTCTATTTGGAGTTGTCATTGAAAGACTCTGCGTATTTTGCAAGTGACTCCCAATCTAACGCTTTCTTTCTCCCGCTTGCAAACGCAGGAAACTTCTTGAGGTCTACTCCCTTGGACCGCATGCGTCGTGCAACATGGTACATGTCTTGGCGCACTGCTTTGGTGTCAGTAAACCCAAGCGCGTTGATTACTTGCCTAACGTTGTCTGAGCCTTGCCAGATATGAACGAACCGGCTGGCTGCACCAGGCTTTTTTTGAAGCCACTCTCTTAGATCATTGCTCATTGTACATCTCCGCTACTTCTGATAGGTCATCCCAATCCAGTTTGATGCTTGGCCTCCGGCCCTTTCCAAAGCTCTTGAGGGCTACTCCCTTAGATCGATAGAAGCAAGCTCGCGAGCCAAGTTTGGACGCGGCATTCTGGCACCACTCAATCCCAAGCTTGTCAGCTACCTGCTTTGTGTTGTCGGATGTCTGCCACGCCTCGATAAACTTCCGTGGCTCAATCTTATTGACCGTCATTACTACCTCCTAGTTGTTCTTCCGCGTGAGCCACAGCCTCCTCTCCAAAGAGGAAGACCTTGACCTTTCTGTTGAGGACTTTGATTTCCTCAATTCTCTCTTCCGAATATGGAAGATCGCTCTTGTGTTTATAGAAAAGAACCTCGCGTTGAAGCCCTGAAAGAATCATCAGGGCTTCTTGAACGCTTAGGTCCATGTGGATTTGATCCTCAAGCTTCATCTGCCACCTCGTCTTGCCCTTCTTGTGGGCCGTTGCCGGGGAACAGTAGCTCTGCCTCAGAGCGTGTAAGCCTGCGCTCTTGAGCAACCAACCCAACGCTCGACACTTTAGTTGCGCCTTTGCAGTCGATTGGTGGGAGACTCTTGTTGACGAGTTCGGAGAACGCCTTGAGCCCCTTCGCTACAGGAACGGCCTTCTCAAGCTCGGTGGCGGAGTCCTTGCCCATCTCGTGGGCTTCCTTCAAGACCTCCTCAAGAACCTTGAGGGAAGCCTCACCCGTCACTCCCGCACGCTGAAGAAGCATGGCAATGACACGAGTGTAAGGAATGCGACTCGTACCCTTGCGGATGTAGTCCTTCTTGACCTCCAACTCAAGCTGCCCCACCAGGAGCAAGTCAATGATGTGAATGCCAGGATCAATCGACTCCCGTGCTGCGGTAAGCTTGGCCTTATCCACAAGCTTTGAGATCGCGACCAAGGTTTCGTGTGACAGTCCCTCAAGACCGTTTTGAATTTCTCTTTCCATTTTTAGTTGCCTCTTTGTTTTATCCTTAGTGGATATTATTGTGTATCATTTTATTGTACTGCTTGTCAAGTAAATAAGGCATCTATCCGACCGCTGACATGCCTTCCTGCTCAGCCGTTTCACTCTTAAACATTCACTCTAATTTAAGAGCCAGGTCTACTTACTTTGAGATGAGGCATCTCTTGTCTCGTCGCCATGCCTCCCTGTGCGACTCCCAACCAACATCAGGACCGTTTGTCAGACCACCATGCGTGAAGTCCAGACAAGAACTTCAGTGCGTGACGAACATCTTCTCGCTCTTTAGGAGTAGCGCCGTCGTTGCTGGCCAAGAATGCTTTGTAAAGACAGTCAGTGTCTTTAGCCAGCGCCTTAAGGCCACGGTTTACTTTGATTGTATGTGCAGGTTTACGAGCCATTTGACCCCTCCTTTCTGGGTTAGTAGCCAATATAGCTATCATCTTTACTACTTTGCGGTCAATCTTGTTTCGCAATCTGTCAGATCTAGTTCGTGGAATGCTTGCACTCTATACTTACCGATGTTCTCAAACATCGGAGAGCCTTGTTCATAAGCTCTGATGTCTGGAAGGTTTCTCGAAAGAGGACCTGTCCTGTCGCAATGCACATGGTATTCGTAGAAGCAGTAGGATTCTGGCTCCACAAACTCAACACCAGTGAAGTTTATAGGAAGCTCGTCCCATTCTTCAGCGAACAACTCCGCCAGGTACACTACATATCTGGCTGCAAGAAGCCGTGGTTCGTCAAGTGCTGTCCTTGACATCGGGCCATCCGTCACCTTGATTTCAAGCTCTACTAAGAAGCGAATCAAGTCAGCCATTGCTATCTCAGGGTTTCCGTCCCAGTGTCTGTATACAGCGCATACAGGCACACCTCTCTCAAAGAATTTGGTAATGCATCTCGTTCCCATTGGTTGCCTCCTTGGGGGTATGGTTCAAAGCGTCTATCAAGTGGTCAAGAAGCCTCATCTTCTCTGAGCACCTGAGTTGACTGTCGTGGTCATATGTATTGATTCTCTGGTGAAGCTCAGCACCAAGGAAGTGCAGCGCCTCCATAAGAACTGGTAGTTCCTCGTTTGTGATTCTGATCGCAGTCATTCCAAATCCTCCTCCTCAACAAGCTCAATGCCTGCCCTTCGCAGAGAGTATTCAGTAATGTCTCGCTCTACTCTCCTTCCTATAATGAAGCCGCATACAAACAATGCGACTCCCAGTGCTATTTGTTCAATCATTCCTCATCTCCTTTTAGTTTGTTGTTGAACTCAAATTCCATCGTGTCTTTCACTACCTCTGACTTCGGAACCAGAATCATAGGCACTACCTCCTTGTCCTTTGGTCCTCGCTCATGCTCTTTGATGATGGTTGTCTTGATGGCCGTGAAGCGCACACCGTCTGGCCAACGAGCACGCCGGTCCCTCATTCTCCTTGCATCCCTTGGCCCGATGTCCAGGTTGTCGGTGTAGATGGTGTAGCCTCGCTCAATCAGGTCCTTGCGAACATCATCTGTAAGGGGCAGTGGTCCGTTCTTGATGTAGCACCGCTCATGTGAGCGGCACGAAATCCTGTGTCCCAGTTTCCAACGAGGCAATATGCCGCTGCCTTCCTCTCTATTTTGAGGAGTAACTGTGCCGCTACTCATCTGAACTCTGGTGTACCGGGACTGTCTAACAGTGATGCCTCTCGACTTCTTGAGCTTCTTCTTCTTACGCTTCTGCGATTTGCTAAACACCGTCTGAACCGTGCGATGATCATTGATTGCTTGAATGACTTTCGTCACTGTCATGCAGATAGTAGACCCTTTAGGGGTCCACTCAGCTACAGCTTTTAGCTGAGGAGGTTTGCCCGGACGGGCTATCGTCATTTCCTTATTGGTTTCTATGTACAGGAGTGATGTAAAAGGAACCTTGACGAAGTCTTTGTTTGGTGGACAGTGTTCATTAGAGAACACATACCCGTGATGAAGACCCAGAACGATTGTCCCTATGCTTCCCTTTGGGTTCTTCATCTGAACCAGAAGGAAACCAACGCAGTAAATCGCGTCAAGCGGTACAGCGTGTGTGCTTGCCTTGAAAGGGAAAGCATGTGTAGGGCAGTTGTACTCACGCACCGTGCTTTGCTGGTTATCTACTCTTTGGTACAACAGAACCGCCCCTTCTCCTTCGACTTGCTCTAAAGCAATGAAGGTAGATGAGTATGGAATCATCTCTGGGAATGGTGTTGCCTCGCATATTTGCCGTGAGAGTTCCCGGTGATCTTCCTGCCATTGCTTCAACTCATCCGCATTCTGTTGCGGATACCACTTGTTCCAAGCCTCAAGAATAAACCCTGTCGAACACCTTGGAAAAGGAACACGCATGTTCTTAGTTGACTCTACACTCAAATAGATGTGCCGTTGCTTCTCCGCTTCTTCGGCCCACCAAGCAGGAAAGGCAATGATGTTGGTCCTGCTTAGTAGTTCTTTGAACCAGACGCTTGGCTCTTGATCGAACAGCTTGTAGTCACTGAGGCTGCCCACTCTTAAGTCTTTGGGATCTCCTGCCTTCACCTCCATGTTTGGCTGTATACCAAAGTTTCTTTTGTCCATTCCCATCATGCCCAAGAGAATGTCCATGGCGTCTGATTGTCTGGCGTCCTCTCTTGCCTCATTCCAACGCATGGCAACACGCATGTCACCAAACCTTGTAATGCTTTGTTGTAGGTCAACCTCACTCCTGCGAGCCTGCTGGTTGTCTTGTCTTCTTCTCCACTCTTCAAAGGTGGACGCACCCTTGAAGCCCTCGTCATTGAAGGCATCAAGGATGAAGTCTATGTTGCTCATTACTCACCTCCTTCTTTGTTGTGCTTTGTCCACTTTTGTTGTGGATCCCATTCCTCAACGACTTGTTCTTCCATCGTCAGTGCATCTCTGTTGAGCAGCGTGACGATGGTTTGCTTGTCTGTCTTAGCAACAGTGCATGCCTTGATCTGAATAGAGATGTCATACCCAATATCTGACAGCCGAAAGCTCTTGTTGTACTTGCGCTCCTCTTGAACAAAGTCCCGAACGATTTGGACCGCGCTCTTTCTGGCCGCAACGTGTGACCGGAAGTACTGGATGAAAGGCTCACAGATGTTTGTCTCAACGCAATAGACTCTCATTCCTCACCTCCTTCGAGCTTTGCCCGTCGCTCAACCATGGATCCATAGGCTCGTGCCACACACAGCAGCACTTCCCGATTGGTGATGTGTTGGCCTACCCGTTGGTTCAACGTGTCCCAAGGAAACACAATGCCTGCTTCTTGGAACTCAAAGAACTTCTCCTCCGTAATCCCAAGAGGGAAGGACCAAAGCCTGGACTCTCCAGGTGCGCTTGACAGGACGTTCGTGCCCTCAGCCTTGCCAAAGGTAAAGATCGCATCACCGTCTGGATGCTTATAGCTAAAGCCATTGCGTGCGAATTGTAGGTTTGATTTCTTGAAACCGATGCTTCTGAAAGCAGCGGCCATTTGTCGATTAGTAAACTCTCTCATTGTTGCCTCAGTTGTTTGTGTATAAAGTGTGGCACACTGTGTATAAAAAGGATCCCGGTGTGCCAGCGGGATGACAGACGCGCAGGAGCCTCCTCCTTTTTTAGTTATCCGGCCTGTCAGCGGTGGTTGAGAACAACCCGACTGGTGACGTGATTGCCAAGTCATCGGGAAGCTCTTTGATAATCCAGGGAGTTGCGCTGTACCCAGGCAACGCCTCTGGCTTATATGGAAATGGGTATAGTTCTCTTGCCTTGCTGCGTGCTGCGTCCCTCATCAATCGTATGACGGTAGCGGCACCGCTTGGCTGGTAGTAGTCGCAGAAGTCCTCTTCGTTTTCAAACGATCTTCGAACCTCTTCTTCGTAAACCTTTGTGGCCTTGAACATTTCGCCAGGAGACAACGGAAAGCCGTACCTGTAGTAGTTGATAGCGCCAGTGATGTAGTCCCATCCTTTATCAAGGATCCAATCCTCTTCGTCATTCCATCTGGAAAGGTTCGACATCAACAGGTTCTCTTCTGGTATTTCATGGTGAAGAAAGACGTTCTGTGGTTTCTTTCGCATCGCAAGATAGCTGCCAACCATTGCAGCAATGTGTGTCTTAGTCATAGTTCTCATTCTTCAATTACCTCTGCTTCATCGTCACACCTGTAGTAAACAGTTTCCAAGTACGACATCGTTCCATCTGTACACCAGCCATCAAGCATGGCCAGACCATATGCAGATAGCTTTGCTTGCTCTGCACACAGAGACTCAAGTTTGTAATAAATGTCCGTCACATAAAGGCTTACGCCGTTTGCGCCTGACCCATGTAGCTGTGGTAAGTGCTCGGGTAGTAGCGGTTCAGGAGCCTCTACATCTAACTGTTCAGGGTCACAGATATAAAGGTAGAAATATATCCTGGCATCTCGCCAAGGTTCTAAAATGCTCTGCATGGTTGCCTCCAATGGTTCGGGCAGTTTACTGACATACCCAGGTCGTTGATGTTTATGCCGCTGATTTGTCTGCGACAGCTTTCTTTTCTGCGTTGGCAAGGATCCGCTCGGTCGCCTCACGGGCAAGCTTGCTTGCCGTGAACAGTGCTCGGTTGTCCTTCTTGAGCACCTTGATCCAATGCGCCATGTACTGAACGTGGTCTTCTCGAACAACGCCTGAGCCTACAACTCCGGTCGCAGCCATTAGGTTGGCTGCCCCAAGCTCTGCTACCAACTCCTCAAAGGCGTATGCAGCGTTGCCGAATCGTCCTGAGAAGTCCCGGTTCTCTCGTGACTCGTGCCCCGTAGAGTGGATGTCCTCATGGAACTCGGTACACAGCGCGTCCTCTTCTGAGTCGAATGCCTCGTACTCTGGCAGTTGGATGCGGTCAGCAGACGGAACATAGAATGCTCGGCCCCCACCAAACTTAGTGGGGACAACCTTGCGCCACTGCTCGATGACCCCCCAAGCTTTCTTGTGCTTGAGTTCGGTGTGCTCTTGCTCGGTGGTTTCCTCAACCTCTTCGTCCTCGTTCACCCACGGCTCTGGACCTTCGAGTTGTTCAAAGTTCCACACTCGGTACACCTTTGGCTTGAAGGATGTCCACATCATGGGCTGGCCATTGGAATCAAGCATCGGTTCGCCCGTTTCCACGTTCGTCCTGGGATAGTTCTTCACGACAAAGAAGTACACATGCGATGGGCCAGGCCCACCGTTAGCGCCGCTCTGGTCTTTCTTTACCTTCCAGCCCTTCTTCATTTGCTTGAACGTGCAGAACCTTGGGTCTGACCATCCATAAGCCATGCCTCGGATAGCGAGCAACCATGCGTTGTTGCCGTTGTATTCTCGACCGCCTGACTTAGTGTAGGGGTTGAAGGGTAGCACTCCGTTCAGTTCAGCACCGCTTCCGGGCTTGACCTTCCAGGGTCTTGACCATGGTCCTACTCCTTTCTCCAGTCCCTGGATTACAAGGTCGGTGATGTGAGTGTACGGATCCCATTTTGTTTTAGTATCTTTCATTGGTTGCCTCTCAAGTTTGTTTGTGTACTGATACCTTATCACAATCTTTTGTTTATGTCACGTCCTTTATGTTGAATGCGTTCATGTCGTTGTGCAATCGCAGGTCGTCTACGATTTCATTGTCGGCCATCTCCACCCAATAGGGATGAAGCCTGGTCATTTCTTTTAGGGTTGTCACTACCTCGCTTTTCTTTGTAAGGCTGACGTTCCGATTGGATCCCATCCATTGAAAGAACAGCCTCTTGTATAGAGCAGCGAATGCGTAGTAGTCATTAGGTATATTCATATGTCACCTCATTCCAGATGTCTTGGGTTTGGTTGGTTAGTCTGTCCATTGCTTCACAGGTTTGGTTGTACTCCTCGTCGTTGTTGGTCTTCACCTCGTGCTGGGTTTCAATCCACACATGAGCACCACAAGGCAGTGGTTTGTTTGGTCGGTAGACCACTCGCGCCACCTCTTCACCGTTCGCATCAAGGATGATTGCCTCATGTGCGTAGGTGTTTGACTTGTAGTTTTTGCATGTGATGACCGGGTTGTTCTCTCCTTTCTTCTTGTTTGCCCGGATCACATGTTGATTGACATGGATTACTGTTTTCATTGATGTCTCCTTAGTTGATTAATTTTGTGACTCGTGGCTCACTTACAGTGGCTTCAAAGTAGACTCCTTCAATCTCTACGCTACCGTCGCAAGACTTGAATCCGATAGAGTTGTTGCCGGGGTACTCGTCAAAATCAACCGATGTTTCTGCTACCACCTCGGCATCTTCCTCACACTCCGATTCGACATGCACTACCACCGTGATCAGCTTTTGCAGTTGCACTTCATATTTTTTCATTAGTTACCTCTCTTGTGTTGTTGTTGTTGTGTACTTCTCTTCTGAGAACTTTGTTGTTGAAGAACCTCGTTCCTCCATTGTGTTGCGTACTCAGTCGTCGGCGGGTCAGCTTGCTGAATGAGCGACACGGGGCAATCCCAGTAGCAAGGCCCCATCGACTCATCGATGGCTTTGTATCCCCAGTCGCCGCCGTATGATGACAACTTGAACAGGCAGACAAACGATGGCCCTTGCTTTGGTTGAATGAGCATCCATAGATGCCGTCCAAAGTTTTTGGCTTTGCGGTCGATGATGCTGAATCGCTCGCCGCTGTATGAATCGACGAGGTGTTCGACGACATCCTTTCTGCTGTTCCATCCGTAGTAAGTTCCCATCACTCACCTCCTTCCGCGCATTGAGCGCTGCACCACATTCCTTCTTTCGCCGCACGAGAGATTGTGGCAAGACTGATGTGGACGATTTTCTCTTCGGGCGTTTTGGTCCCACATTCATCACAGATGATGCACTTGCACCAGTTGTCTGCTGTGTCAATCTCGCCGCAAACGTGGCATTCCATCACTCACCTTCCAGGGTTGTGGGTGGACTGTCCTGCTCGACCTCGACGATCTCCATGTGCTCATCCCAGACTAAAGCCTGCATGTCATGAAGCGCCTCACCTGGAGGACCGCAACGGAACTCGACGGAACTCGGTACCCGGTGATTGAAGTCATCTGCCATGAGGTGTGTCTCGACCAAGTCGATAGCCTTCTCCTCTGTCGGTGCCTCGATTCGCATCTCGATGTACACCGGCCACCTAACTGTGATGATGTACTGTTCGTTGCCCGGTTCGCTGTGTGTTTTGTATTCGCCTTTCATTGGTTGCCTCTCTTTGTTGTTGGTTGGTTAAATGTCTAAGTCTTCGATTGAAGCCCGCTTCAGTTCAACGGACTTCCATTCTGATTTCTTCTTGCTCTTGATTGGTTGCCGTAGGTGGCGGTGCTTGGGTCCGTGGTTGGGGAATCCAATCACTGGTCCAGGTCGGGAGCCGTCACACAACAGACAGTCGTTGCACGTCAGGCTCTTGCCCATGTCCTTTGCCACCATGGCAGGGCAGACGATGCCCTTGGCTCCTCCTGGCGTTGTGAACTCGCGCTCGGTATGAGTGGGGGGCAGCACTACCGTCGCCCTGAACCCTGCCTCCAGCGACTCGTCAACCTCGTCCAGGTCGTCACACGATGCCATGAACACACCGGCCCACTGATTGTTATCCCGCCACATATGGATGTAGCCGACAGGTGCAAGACCGTAGTCCTTCACAGCCTTGAGTGCTTTCTTGATGTACTTGTCTCGCATGGCGGTGAGTTCACCCGTGCCTGTGAACCGGGCCATCTTTGCGATTCGGCTACTCTCCATCAGTGCTCGCTTCAGGCTGTAGTCCTTGCCCCTCTTGGCTGCATTGACGATTGACGAATGACCGATTGCTGGCGTGCCGAACTGAGCATAGCAAGTCTTGTCTTCCAGTTGCTTGCAGCCGATGCAACTTGACAGGCTCTCCTCTCGGTTGCGTCCGACGTACATGGTTGGGACTGGCCCGGTCTTCTCATTCGATGTGGTCGGTGTCCACATCGCTGCTTCATCAGGTAGCTTCTCTCGTTTCATTGGTTGCCTCCATTGAATGTTGATTGTGTTTTCTCTTAGGGAGCAATGGGCTCCCCGTTGTTGTGTCGATTGTACTTACCTCTCAGGTAGTCATGAATGAGGTTGCCCTCTTCATCCCACCTCTTGCTTGCTTTATGCTCGCCGTCATCATCATAGACGTAGAGGCTTTCTAACTTACCAAGGTCAAGACCATTGACCTTTCGGGTTTCGTTCCACTCCTTAGTCTGTAGGTACGGGTGAACGGCATAGATTACGTTGTCTTCCTGAAGCCAAAGCGTCTCAGTTGGACAGCCTGCCATGTACCAACGAAACCTGTTGGCTCTATCAAAGGTTTCAAAGGTGTACTTAGTCACCTTGCTAAATTTCTCTAAGGTGTCCTTGTTCTCGAACGGAAAAGGATTTCTATCTAACTTATACATTACCAACCTCCATCGTCGTCGTAGTGTTTGCGTTCGCATTGCTGGACCCATGCACAGTATTCGTCTTCGGTCATGAACTGTACGTCAGTGTGCCAGTCACAATACTCTTCCGGTCCACCAGTCATGGCTGCCAATCGAGCAGGCGTTGAGCCGTAAGCCCAGCACTCTAAGCACACAACCATGTCGTAGTCTTTCTCCATCACTCACCTTCCATGTGATACTGGTTCGGAGTTACCTCTACTTGGTACCTCCACCCATCGACAACCGACTCCTCATCAGAGAGGAGGCCGTTGTTTGCTAAGTGCTCAACAGCGAAGTTCAGCGCACGCTCTATGTCTTTGTCTGACGAGGACTGTGCCTCATCGTAGTCAATTGTTATTGTTACTGTCGCTCTCATCACTCACCTTCCATGTGATAGGGTCGCCAGTTGTCTTTCCAGCCATCCCTCATTGCTCGGTTTATGACAAAGGAATCATCCATGATTCCTCGCCAGTTGTCCTTGCGGATACTGCTGGTTTTTAGCCCTCGCTTTGCCAACTGTTTGACTTCTTCAGGCACATCCATTTGCAACAGCCTTCGGTGGGCATCTTCGTAGCGATCAATGGCGTCCTCTACCTCACCGGCAGCGGTGTAGATTTCTTTCATTAGTTTGTGCCAGCCGTTCGGCAAAGCCTCTTCAGGTGGGAACTCCTCACTGTCTCCGAGGAAGAAGTCGATGAACCTTTCTTCTGTTTCTTCTTGTGTGTTACTCATTGGTTGCCTCTTATGGTTGTGTGGTCCATGGGTTTGGGTTGACTGTGCTCCAATCGTCTGGGTCACAGTAGAGCCATCTGCTGTACTCTGTCTTGACTCCGAGTTTGGAGATGAAGCGCCACCTCTTGGTGTACTGCCCTACTCCATGGCATTTTCGGCAGTGCGGTGGTGCCATGTCTCCGCATCCAGGGTGCCATTGCTCACTGCCTGAGCCTTCGCAGTGTGAACAATCGTGAATCTCAAACTGTCTCTCTCCGATGATCGGGTCGATCTCTTTTACTGTGTACATGGTTGCCTCTCTTGTTGGAACGGGTAGAACATTGGGTGGATTTCGTCGGGCTCAAGCTCGCCTTCATCGACAAGCTCAATGCAGTAGATGCAAAGGTTCTTCACATCCTTGTGATATGAAGTTCCGTCTTTGATTTCTTTCTTGATTGCCTTCTCATTGCAGGCATCACAGACAATGCCGCAGTAGTTACACAACTCAGCATCGCCATCGTGATCCATGTCATCCTCGAACAGATGCTCGGAACACTCCTCACACCGGGGATGGTCGTGAGGTAGCTTCGGTTCGTAGTAGGCTTCCCATTTTGCCCAGTCGTGATCATCCATGGTTGCCTCTTGGGTCTGGTGTGTTGGTTGAGGAGAATGCGATTGTCATAAAGATTGATAGTGCGTAAGCAGTAATCATTTGGTTGCCTCTGTGTTGTATTAGTGGTTCGCGAACTCTTCTCGCGCTTGAGCGAGCATGAATCCCATCTCTTCTTCGTGATTGTAGATGGCCTCCTCCAAGTACTCCGGGGCACTGACGTAGCCACAGAAGTATCCGTGCTCTCCGACAGTGTAGAGTTTGAAGTAGCCTTCATCCTCGCGCAGTTCGTAGACGGTGTTTCCTTCCGTCACAGTTTCTACGATTGTTCCTTTTCGTTCTGATTGATTATCCATTGATTGCCTCTTTGGGTTGGGTGTTGAGTCGGTATGCTGCGTAGGCTGACAGTGCAGCCCAGCATGCAAAGGCCAGGTCACAGCGTGGACCCCAGTGCTTTGCCCATGGCATGCCGGGGTCAATCCATATGTTGATGGACATGATCACCCACACTGGAAAGAACGCCATGCCGATGTAGAATGCTGCGAATCGTGTGCAGGTGATGAGCTTATTCATAGCTCACCTCCCACCCCATGGCTTCGTTGTATGCATCGCA
>TARA_R100001594_G_scaffold4587_3_pt1 | contig 20895 bp, 8 predicted proteins | sample TARA_R100001594 | Tara Oceans TARA_R100001594 (sample SAMEA2622752) | marine metagenome | biome: marine biome (ENVO:00000447); feature: marine epipelagic mixed layer (ENVO:xxxxxxxxx); material: "saline water (ENVO:00002010), including plankton (ENVO:xxxxxxxx)" | depth 150 m | reverse complement strand
AGAGGTTCTTATGACTTCTATAAATCTGATTGGAAATACTTAAATGATTTAGCTACTAGAGGATTGATAAATGCTAAAGATACAGTTAACGCTATCAGAGGGGTTATGATACCTGCTGGTGTATCTTCAGTTTATGATCAAACTTTAGGTAAAAATCTAAAACGTCCATTCTTACATGTTAGATATAGAGCTTCGCAAACTGATGACAGACGATACAAAACTTGGATCACTGGTTCGGTTGGAGCTGTAACATCTGATTTAGATGCGATGGAAGTGCATTATTTATCTGAAAGATGTTTAGTTGTACAAGGAGCTAATAACTTCTTCTTAATGAACTAATCATTATTATATTAAAGAGGGTGGAGTTAATCTCCACTCCTCTTTTATTTTATTAATTTTATTATATATTATATTATGGCAAAGAAAAAAGAAACAAAAAAAGAAATAGCAACTGAAGAAGTTGCTCAAGTTGTAGAACAACCAAAGGTAGTTATTAAAGAAAAACCTTTACCAACTCCAAAAAAAAATAAATGGGAAGTAAAAGATAGATTATATATCTTGAAATTTGGTAAAAGTCCTTTATCAAAAACAATAAGATCTTCAAATGTATTTTATTTTGATGAAGAAAAAGGTTATGAAAGAGAATTAAAATACTGTGAAAATCAAAGAACACCATTTGTAGATGAAATGGTTGGAGATCAAAGGTTAGCTCATATTATTTTTAGAAATGGTACACTACATGTTCCAAAAAACAAAGTTACACTTCAAAAGCTTTTATCGTTATACCATCCACATAAAGACCGTATTTACGAAGAGGTTAATAATGTTAGAGATGCAATAAATGAAATAGATGTTTTAGAATTAGAAATAGCAGCTTTAAATGCTGCAAAAAACATAGATGTAGATATGGCTGAGGCTATAATGAGAGTAGAGATCGGTTCTAAAGTATCTAACATGAGTTCTAAAGAGCTTAAAAGAGATTTATTACTATATGCTAAGAGAAACCCTAATTTATTCTTAGATTTGGTTAATGATGAAAACGTAATACTTAGAAATTTTGGTATTAAAGCAACGGAAATGGGAATATTAAAACTATCAGGTGATCAAAGAACATTTACATGGGGTTCTAACGATAGAAAATTAATGAATGTTCCATTTGATGAACATCCATACTCAGCTTTAGCTGCTTGGTTTAAAACTGATGAAGGTATGGAAATCTACTCTAATATAGAGAAAAGATTAAACCAATAATTAATACAGTGGTTACCTCTTTTTAAGGGGTAATCACTTTATTTAAAAAATACTTTATAATACCATGAAAACAAGTGATAATATATATAAAGCAAAAGGAAAGATCGAGGTTGGTAAAACTATAAAAGTAGAAAAATCTAAAGGATTGGGTGATACTATAGAAAAGTTTACACATATGACTGGATTAAACACCTTAGCTGACATGACGGCTAAATTTATAGGTAAAGATGATTGTGGTTGTGATAAAAGAAGAGATAAATTAAACGAAATGTTTCCTTATAAAAAATAAATAAAAATGGCAATAGAAATTGATGTGGTTTACCAAAGAGTTTTAGCAATCGCTAATAAAGAACAAAGAGGTTATATAACTCCTCAAGAATTCAATTTATATGCCAATCAAGCACAGATAGATATATTTGAACAATATTTCTATGATTTAGACCAAATGGAAAAGATTAACGGAGATCCACAAGCCTCGTTATCAAACATGGTAGAATTAATTGGTCATAAAATATCTCCTTTCACGTCAATACATGATGTTGATTGGGGTAGTACATATAAAACAACTCATCCTGTAAGTTTATTACCTATATATAGAACAGGTAGAGTTTTTGTTAATGGTTATTCCGCTAGAAAAGTCGACGAAAATGAAGCTAACAGTCTGTTGGGTTCTACATTCCACAAAAAAGCATTAAATAAAAATCCTATATTTAGAGATAGTATTAGTACTGGTGAAGATATAGAGGTTTTTGATGACACAGGTCAATTAGCAACAGGTATCACATGTGAATATATAGTGAAACCTGGTAAAGTAGAATGGGGTTACACGGTTATTGGTGGAAAAGCTATGTATAACGCTAATAGATCTACAGATTCAAACCTACATTCTTCTGAAGAATCAGAATTTGTTAATAAAATATTGGTATTAGCTGGTATTAGCATGAAACAACCAGATGTATTACAAGCTTCTTCAAGTTTAGAGCAACAAGAGATTGCACAAGAAAAATTAATGAACACACAGAGATAAAATAAAACATGGGATTATTAACAGGAACACAACAAGATTACTATAACGGACAAGATGGAGTACCTAATTCTCAAGAAGAAAACCTTGGAGGTTATCAATTTATTTCTTTATCAGATATTATAGATAATTTTACAGCAACTTATGTTGGTAAAGGTAAATTATTAGCTATGACAAATAGAGCTGATATATCTTTTCATGCACATAGAGCTTTACAAGAGTTAAGTTTTGATACATTTAAATCCTGTAAAACACAAGAAATAGAATTACCAGCATCTCTCACCATGCCTATACCTCATGATTACGTTAATTATGTTAAATTAACGTGGACAGATGGTAAAGGTGTAGAACATATTATATATCCAGGATTAAAGACGTCAAATCCCCATCCTGTTGATCAAGATTCAGATGGAGATTATATAATAACAACAGTTGGTTATTTTACATCAACTAACCTTGGAGAAATAATTCTTCCTGGTGATCTTATTTTAGACGGCGAATATCCTAATATAACTATAGGTATGGTAGCTAAGGGGGCTTTATTAGAAAAAGATAATTTAACTGTAAGTGATATATTTACTGATAATGGAGTTACTAATATAAGATTAGTAGATTCAGATGGTAATCCATATAGCGATCCACACGTTGGTACTAATTCTTTTACAGTATATTTTAGTCCTAAAGATGGATCTATTTTACAACAAGAAGATTCTTCTTTAGTACTAACTAACGTGCATGAGTATTCTTATGATAATGCTATTTTTCAATCTCCAACAGTTGAGTCAGATATAAAGATAGGTATGATGATATCTAATGTTGATTGGCAAGAAGGAACATACGTTATAGATATTGGGCCAGAATATACTTCAAGTGGTGGGAGAACTGGTCGTGATATATTTTTATCTACTAATAGGTTGTCATCTTCACCTACTTATGACCATGCTTATTTTACGTCTTACGAGCATTTATCAGATACCTGGAGTAATTATAAAACCAATACCCCAAGCGAAAATGTTAATTTAGACTACGACACTAGAGATGATAGATTTGGTTTAACAATAGGACAAAGATATGGTATAGAACCTCAGCACGCTCAAGTTAATGGTTCTTATTTTATAGATTGTAAATCAGGTAAGATACATTTTAGTTCTAATTTATCAGGAAAAATAATAACGCTAAAATATATAAGTGATAGTTTAGGTACTGATGGGGAAATGCAAGTTCATAAGTTAGCTGAAGAAGCTATGTACAAATGGATAGCTTATGGTTGTTTAACAGCTATAATGGGTGTTCCAGAATACGTTATTAATAGGTTTAAGAGAGAAAAAATATCTGAAACTAGAAAAGCAAAAATAAGATTATCAAATATTAAGATCGAAGAAATAACACAAGTGTTAAGAGGAAGATCAAAATGGATTAAACATTAAAATATAATATGCCAGAAATAAAACATAATTTCACTAAAGGTCGAATGAATAAAGACCTTGATGAAAGATTACTTCCTAATGGTGAATATAGAGATGCTAAAAATATAGAGGTTGCTACTTCAGAAGATTCTGAAGTTGGAACAATACAGAATATAAAGGGTAATACTAGAAGAAGTAATACTAATGACATGTATTGTAAGGTCTCTTCTAATAATTGTTTTCAAACTGCTACCTCTAATAATACCTACGGTATAATTCATGATGATTGTGTTGTTGTTGGATCTGTAGTAGATAATGCTAATGATAAGATTTACTGGTTACAACATCATAATGTTAAGACGGTTAAAATGGCTGCTGGTAAACTTCATATTAGAGAGTATGATAGAATACTAGAGTATAATACAAAAACACAAACAACAGAACCTGTTTTAGTAGATAATTTCAAAACATCTACAACAAATAGATTAGCTGCGAAATCAGCGCAAATTGGTTTAAATAAAAATGTATTAAACGCGTCAACACTTGGTTTTAGCACAGCCGGTATTAGACCTGGTATGACTTTAAGTTGTTATCACTCAAATAATGGAAGTAATTTATGGACTGATAGCGCGAATACAACTTATTTTGTTCACCAAGATTATGTTGCTACGGTAACAGATGTTATTGGTAATAAAGTTTATATATCTGGTACTAATCATAATGTTAACGGTGCTTGGACTGAAGATGGTAAAGGTGGCGATGTGTTATTCCCTATAGGTTCTATATTAATTTTTGAAGCAAATAAAGTATTAAATTTTGATACTGATAGATTAATTACAGGAATAAATATAATCGATGGGGTTTTATTTTTCACTGATAATCACAACGAACCTAAAAAAATACATATAGAAAGATCAAAAGAAGGAACAGTTGGAATGCTTACCCATACTAAAGTTTTTAGTAACGGTATTCTCCAAGATGGTACAGGTGGTAATCCTTTGACACATGTTGCTGAAGAGCATGTTACTGTTATAAAAAAATCTCCTTTATTTCCCCCTACATTACAACTATCAAATACTTTAAGAGGCGACGGTGGTAGTATTATTAATACTACATCAAGTTATCACCCTATATATGATTCAACACATATCGTTGCTTCTGCTACAATAACCACTAATTGTAATAGTTTTACTGGTACTTTTGATACTAGTTATTCTGATTTTGGATTTTTATATAACCCAGTGACTGGTTTTGCTTACGAAATAATAGATGGTCAACCAAACCCAAATATATCTATATTAGTTCCAGAAGACACAGATTATCTTAATAATGATAGAATAATTTTAACAGCAGTATCTGTCAGTGCGGGATTAGCTAAGACTCACGAGATAAACGCTGTAGTACAAAATGTAGTAACACCTACAGGTAGTACAACTAATGATCACGAGTGTTTTGCTTTTAAAAATGATTTAATTGAATTGCAGATAGAACTAGTATCTATAGCAGCGGATATACCAGTAGATAAAAGTGAAATTATCTCTTGGGATATAAAATTAAATCAAGATAAAGAAGCTATGTTTAAATTCAAATTTCCAAGATTTGCTTACCGTTGGAAATACGAAGATGGTGAATATTCTTGCTTCTCACCTTTTACTGAAACAGCTTTTGTTCCTAGTAAATTTGATTATATGCCTAGAAAAGGATTTAATCTAGGTATGACAAACGAGGTTAGATTGCTTAAATTAACAGATTTTATAAATTCAGAGACACCAGAAGACGTTGTTGAGATAGATATATTATACAAAGAATCAAATTCACCAAATATATATTCTGTAAAAACTATTAAAAAAGAAATACGTCATAGTGGAACATTAACGTTAAACGATATAGAATGGGACAATGATTTATTAGATATAGAATCAGATTTAATATATGCTACTATAGAATCTAATCAATTAAATAGACCTTGGGATAATGTTCCTAGAAAAGCTCTAGGTCAAGAAATAGTTGCTAATAGATTAGTTTTTGCTAATTATCTACAAGGTTATGATTTAAAAAGAGAGAACGGTCAAATAGCAACACCAAACTTTAGTATGTCGGTATCTGATGTTTTATACGAAAACCCAAGTATACCTAAGTATGATATAGATGGTATTCCAGATGCTAAAATGCCGGAGAGATCAATTAAATCATTAAGAACTTATCAAATTGGTATTGTTTACAAAGATAAATATGGTAGAGAAACACCTGTTATAACTAGTAATAATAGTACTAATATAATGTCTCTGTACTTGGAGAAAGATAGAGCTGAATTTTACAATCAAATAGTAGTAAATAAAAGTGTTGCTGATCTAGAGCATCCAGAGTGGGCTGATTCATTTAAATTTTTTATAAAAGAAACTTCAAACGAATACTATAATTTAGCAATGGATAGATGGTATCCAGCTGAAGATGGTAATATTTGGTTAAGTTTCCCTTCATCAGATAGAAATAAAGTTGATTTAGAAACTTTTTTAATTCTTAAAAAACAACATGATAATGATACACCTGTAAAAGATAAGGCTAGATATAAAATATTAGCTATAGAAAATATTGCTCCAGAGTTTATAACAAAAAAGAAATTTAGTTATGGTAATGTGGCTACTACTTTCGCTGCTACAGGTTTACCAACAGAAGAAGCTACATATGTAGATATTGATTTTAACTCTTTCTCATCTACAGGTTTACACGGTAGTATATATCCAGATAAACAAGTTAATTTATTAGTAAGAATATCATCTTCAGATTCTTCATCAATGTGGTATAAAGTTAGTGATATAGTAGAAATAGGAAGTAATGTTCGTATAACTTTAGAAAAATCTCTTGGTGTAGATATTGCTTTCACGGGTGATGGTACTGGTACTGGAACTGGTAATCCATCTTTATCACTACAGATAGTGCAAGAGAGAAAAGAGGCTACCAAAGAATTCCAAGGAAGATTTTTTGCTAAAATACATAGAGATGTAGATTTAGAAACTAATGTTTTACACCAAACAGAAGAACAGAATTTCTTAGTAACAGATACTTTACGTTACACAGCTTTAAATATAAATGAATTGGATGTAAGTCGAATACATGGTTATGAATCAAATCTAGTCAATGCTAATGTTGCTACGGCTAAATATCCATATGAATTACTATCAAATGTAGATGCTGGTTCTTTAACAGTGGGTGAGTTAGGGCATAAGAATTATTTAGATCCTATCGATCATCAATTAGTAAAACAATTCTGGAAAGGACCTGGTAGCGGTGGTGCTGGGGCAACTTCACCTCACTTTAATAGTCCAGCTATTGCCGCTAATGGTTTAACAGGTACAGGTTACGAGCATGGAGATTCTTGGGAGAGATTCTCTTGGTTTATAGATGCTCAATGGGGTGAAAATCCAGTAAGAAATGGATTGTCAGATGTTATATCTAGAACATATGAAACTGGCTTAGATTTAGTTGTTTCTGAAATACATGCTTTTGATAATAACAGTATTTTTGGATGGAATCCTATATCTGATCCCGCAGATACCACTTTAAGTGAAACTACTGTTTATCAAGGACACGGTTCACTATCTCCAGGAAGATTTATAACTTCTAGTAGTATTAATGATAACGATGATAAGATACTAGAAAACGTAGATTATGGTTTTAGAGTTACAGATGGAGGTTTTAAAGATTCAACAGTTTCACCAAATTATGATCATATAGTATTAGGACAACCACAAATAATAAAACCAAGTGCTGGAGGTAATGATTTCTATAGAAATTTAGATAGAAATACAAATGATAACACTTGGAGAGGTTTTACAAATCCAGACCTGAAATTAAGTCCTGGTATATATCCAAAAGTAGAACAAAATATAATTCAAACAGGACAAATCGGTCCTGGTTTTGATTTTGATTTTACAAATGTAGAAGGTAATAATTCTTATTTATCTGGTAAATACGAAACGGTTGATGTTAATGACTACACTCCACACGCTGGTATAAACGCTTATAAATTTACAGCTCAACATGACGGTACAATCGTTAAGATAAATACGCAGTTTCAAGTTAGACCAGCTCTTGATTGTGATCCTGATAACACGATAGGTACTCCATACGGTGAGTATGTAGATCCTACAGACCGTATTGGTGAGGTGTATAATCAATATTTTTATGAATACATAACAGGTGGTAATAGTTTTGAGGTCATGCATGATTTCTCAACATTCATAACGAGTAATCACTGGTTCTCTGATTCTACTAATTCTTCAATCAATGATGTTTGGCCAGCTGCGTTCGCTGGAAGTGATCAACATGAAAATCATTGGAATGCGTTTAGAAATAAAGGCGCTCACGATAACAGTATACTACCTTATGTTATAATGGATGGAGCGGATGTATCCATTTCAAAAGCTAATCACACTAAAAAGAATTTAGTATTATCATATAGTGGTGGGGCAAGTGTATTACTTGGAGTTTCTCAAAAAATAGAGAATTTAGTTGTACCATCACAACAGAATTCAGGTAGTGTTCATGGTAAAAAATACACAGTAAGCGTCAAGTTTAAATTACATGGTAGTGATACTTCCGCTTACAACGATTTATACATAAGAATTGTTGATGGTGATGGTAGTACCATTATACAAACAGATAGTGTTTCTGTTGACAATGGTGCTATCGATTGGTATACTAAAACAGTAGATTTTTTAGCTGGTCAACCAAGTGCTTACATATTAGTTTGGATGGTTGGTGGTAATGGTAATGGTGCTGAAATTGATTCTATATCTGTTAAAACAAGTCACGAGTGGGGTCCTTTATTACACTCGAAACCAGAATTGCAAATTGAAGTTGACACACCTTTACCTGGACAATGTGGGAGAGGTAGTCTACTTGATCTATCTTTTTATAATCTTTATGGAAATCCAAAGCAACAAATACCCAACCATATGTTCGATAATTACAACACGGAAGGTGGTGATTGTCCTGGTTGTGCTTTTACTGGTAATATTAATGGTGATTCTCCAGCTGGTATGAGCGTTCTACCTGGTTATCCAAATGTTGGTGGATTGACAGGTATTAACGCGAGATTAGTATTAAGACATAATAATACTTCACATGCAGCAACAAATTTAGCTTCTGGAACTTATTTAGATGATCAATCAACAGGTTTTGTTCCTGAACACCGCGGAAACGCTCCTAATTTCCAGAAAATAGATATAAACTGGAATCCTTCGGATCCATTTCAAGTTGATAAAGGGATCGTGATAAGAGGTGATCACTTTTATGCTAAAAATGATTATCATTTACAATTAGTGTTAGCTGGTGAAGCAGAGATAAAATTAGATCAAGGGGAGTCTGTTTGGTTAGAAGTAGAATCTTATGAAAAACAATATGATTATAAGCATTATATTGGAGAAAGATATTTTAGAGTAATATATGATCAAGTAGCTCTAGGTGATTTAGATACTAGTCACATAAATAATATAATGAAATTAAATTGGGATTTGTCATCTCATCCTTCTAACCCTAGTGTTGGTGATTTTCAAACATATTATGAAAACTGTAATGCTTATTATAGATATAGAGGAAGTTACGGTGGCCCTATACAAATCGTAGAGGGTAATGAAACTGAGTGTAATTTAGATCAAGATTTTGTCCATGATTTAATAACACCAGCTATGCAAGCTTTAATTGATGATGTTAACAACAATAATATATTACAGGGTGATGCTACGCCTATGTTGTTGGGGAAAGTAACAAAACCAGTTTGGGGAGATGCTCACCATCCTAGTAACAAATGGGATAACTTTAATAAAGTTAATGAAGAGAAAATGTCGTATTTCACCAAAGAAGGAGTTTTTCCAGACAATATCTTAACACCACCAAGTGTTAGTAATATATTAAATAATAACGCGGGCACTTTTTGGCATGGTACTTTTTTAACAAAAGATCGTGGTAGTAGACTTTTTGCTGGAGTTGCTTTACCTGCAGGTTTTGGAACTAGTAAAGATGATAAAGTAACAACTTCAGCAAACTTTAGAAGTTCACCTTTTAATAGTGGTAATAGTGAGCCAGCAATTATATCAGATTTAAATATAAGCACTGCATCTTTTTACCAACACTTTCTTTTTGGCCAAATGCATCAAATTAGCACAAAAATAGCTTATAATGCTGATGGTAGTTTATTTACGGGTGAACATGAGTTAACTTTCCCATACAATGTTATTAGCGAGGATAATGAATTAAATAGAATACCTAAAAAAATGTTAACTAAGTTAACACTTGATCAATGGCATGAAAACTCTACCGCTTTACGTAACAAAGGAATGTTAAGTATTAGTGGTGAATACACAGCGATTACAGCTAGTAGATATAATCACAAACATCCAATTATAAGTTCTTTAACCTACACTGATGATTTAACAGCTGAAGACATAGAGTATTTATCAGGTAAAAACTTTAAAGTAGGAAATGGATTTACTTTCGATGCCACAAGTGAACAATCGGTAAGTTATGAACTAACTGATCATTATGTATTTAAAGCTGCTTCTGCTGGAAACTTTATAAATTTTTCTTTCCAATGGGATCCTTCTGACATTTCGCATACCTACAAGTATCCTTTAATGTTCCCATTCCATAAGTTTAACAATGGGGCTCAATATAACTACGACCCAAGTGGTATGAGTGGTATTGGTAATTGGAATACAGCACCTACAAATCATGAAGATATTGCTGGTTGGATAGGAACCAGAATAGGAACCAGTGCTTCTACTCTATGTTCCACATGTAACCACACTTATACAGCTGAAGTTTTCGATTCTGAAATTGATCAATATGGAGATCTTTATAGTAGTAAAAATACATCTTATTTAACGGATCATTTTAGTTCCTCACTTACATTATCTCAAAATCCAGACATTATAACGGTTAAATGTGGGGAGTTAGCGACGCAAGATTGTATAGATTCTAGTCACGTTGGTTGGCAGATTTTAGAATATAGTGACGGAGGTTTAAACCCTACTGGTGGTATGTTTAAAAACAATACGTTAGTGACAAGTGTTAGTCAGCCATACTTCTGTGGTGCTTTTTCACCGGCTCAATACTGTGTTGATTTAACTTTAGATAAACTTCCAAACATGACAACGCCTTACGTTGGTTGGGCGACTAACGACGCTAGGATAACTTTTGTGAATAAAAATGCAGATGTGTTTTTACATCCAATGCCTTGGAAAGATGATTTAAGAGGTATTTATTATCCACCAGAAGAAAGTGGTAAAATAGATAACGGTCAATCCTGGTATGATGATTGTTATCATAATATATCAAGCGCTATCCCAGGGGTTGCTAATGGTAGAGATTTTTCTGGATATGGACTACATGATAATGGTAAAAAATTACATTTATCTTTTAGTGGTATAAATAATGCTGTAGAGAACTGGAAGAAAGCGGCTTATAATTTAATGGCTTCTCACCCTGAATTAGCATCTAATCTATGGAATCTTAAATCAGCAGGTACAATGTTTAGGTTTAAAGACGATCCTAACAATTGTATATATAAGATAAAATCTTCTATAAATAGTTACGATCAAAATACTAATGGTATTGGTATTAGAAATTACACGCCAGCCTATACAAATCCAGGAGGACATGATTGGGATCACCCAAGTTTTGACGCAACACATGATTCAAATGATGTTAAAGATCCATATAGTAAACGTGTTAGGTTTTATTTAGAAGTAGAATATACTGGTTGGAATACTAATTATGGTGAAAGTCCTACAACAGGTATAGTTGGTAGTTCTTCTACTGGAGATTATGTTTACAATCCAGGAGCTGGAACTCCACCAGAAGATTTAGGTATACCTCATTTAGATGGTTCAACCTCTTCTAATCCTAGTGAGTTTCCTGAATTAACACATAATCCTGTTTTAGGTAGAGTTACCGCTTCAGAAACAAAAGCCGTAACTAGTAATTTCTTTAGTGAATCTGTAGATCAAGGAGAACTTTATAGTACTATAGAGTTTGTAGCACCTGATTGGGAAGGATCTGAGGATTTTACATCGGCAAATCCAGCTATATTTGAAACAGAACCTAAAGAAGATTTAGATTTAGATATTTATTACGAAGCTAGCCCTTCATATCCTGTTTCTTTAAATAATAAAAACGCGGAAAACTATTTTAAAGGAAGTTCAACAAGCCCTTCTTTTGGTTACATTCAAGTTACAGACCCATCTGGTACTATAACTCAAAATATACAATTAGATACAGTAGAAGAAGATGGTGGAGAGATAATACTAACATTTACTACAGGAGCTATTCCAAAAGCCACTATAACTACAACAACGGTTCCTAAGTTAAGATTTACCTCTCAAGATGGTAGTTATGTTGAAGCGAAAATTAAAAGATATTATTACGGTATTGTTAATTGGGCTAAAAAAGCTAGTGTTTATATAGATAGTCCAATTAATCAAGATACAAAATTTGGTTTACCATATTTTAACTGTTTTTCTTTTGGTAATGGGGTTGAATCTGATAGAATTAGAGATGATTTTAACGCTGTTAGAATAGGTAAAGGTGTAAAGGCTGCTACAACAATAGGTGAACAATACAAAGAAGAAAGAAGAAAACATAGTTTTATATTCTCTGGAATATATAATAGTAATAGTGGTATAAATAAATTAAATCAATTTATAACGTCAGATGATATAACTAAAGAATTAAATCCAGTATATGGAAGTATACAGAAATTACACACTAGAAACACAGATTTAACAGCATTTTGTGAAGATAAAGTTTTAAGAGTATTAGCAAATAAAGATGCTTTGTTTAACGCTGACGGAAACTTCCAATTAACATCTACTAAAAACGTTTTAGGACAAGCGGTACCTTACGCTGGTGAATATGGAATAGGTAAATATCCAGAATCTTTCGCTAGTTATGGTTATAGATCATATTTTGTTGACCAACAGAGAGGTTGTGTTTTAAGATTGTCTAGAGATGGAATGGAGCTTATATCAGGCTATGGTATGAAAGATTGGTTTAGAGACGCTCTTGATACCTCTAATTACGATATACAGAGAATAACATCTGCATATGATGAACATTCTGGTAATTTAGATGTTTTTATAAGAAAATCTGGCTCTGGTATTAAAACAGTATCTTTCAACGAGCAAACAAATGGTTGGGTTAGTTTTAAATCTTATTTACCTGAAAATGGACTTTCTATAAACGGAGATTACTACACGTTTAGATATGGTGATTTATTTGAACACTATTCAAATAATAAGAGAAACAATTTCTATACGCACTTTAGTGATGGAAATGAGTTACACTATTCTTCAACTATAAACTTTTTATTTAATGACAGTCCTGAGATAGTTAAAAATTTCCACACAATAAATTATGAAGGTAGTGTTGCAAATATTACTATGGATGCGCCAACTTCTGCTCAAGAATTACTAGATGGTATTTCTTATTCTAGCCATGATGGATCTAAACCTCCTTCTGGATTTGGAGAGTATTTTAATAATTCTTCTTTAGCTGGGTGGCACGTTAATAACATATTTACAAACTTACAATCTGGTACAGCTATAGAATTTAAAGATAAAGAAGGTAAGTATTTTGCTCCTATAAAAGGAGAGGCTACTATTTGGGAATCAGGTAATAGACCTGGTAACGTTGATACTAGTGAATTTTCTGTGCAAGGTATTGGTAACGCTATGAAAATAGAGGATGATACAGCTGCTACAGGTGCTCCACAAGAATACGCTTTAACATTTACAGCAGATTGCTGGGATGGTGGTCGTGTTTATGGGTGTATGGATCCAGCTGCTGGAAATTATAATCCTTTAGCAACTATAGAATATCCAACTAGCGACTGTTGTTACGATATTGGGTGTACTAATCCATTTGCGTCTAATTACAGTGTAGACGCGTGTATAGACGACGGTTCTTGTTTGGGATTAACTGACGGATGTGTAGATGTAGGTGCTTTTAACTACAATCCAAACGCTAATAACCCACTTTTCCCTATACCATGTGATGATGTCGGTGCGCCCGCATTCCCTACCTGTTGTTGTTATGTGGCGGGTTGTACAGATAATTTAGCTATGAATTATAATCCTAACGCTTGTCATGATGATGGTTCTTGTTTAACAACAGTTTACGGTTGTCATGAAGATGGTAGTAGTCCAAATGTACCAAATATATATGGTATATTTTGGCCTTTTTATTCTGATAGACCATCATGGCACGTTGGATCATCTTTAAATCATTCTCCTGCCGCTAATACTCCTGATCCTAATAACCCATGTTGTTATGTAGCGGGATGTACGAATAATTCACCAGGATTTAATCCAGATATACATGGTCACGGTGTCAATGCAATATACGATTTCCCTGGTGATTGTACAGGTTACAACGCTGGTGATTGTACGCCAGGTACACCGGATGCTTGTGTATATCCTTGTAGTAGTGATGGTACGTTAAATGGTACTCCACAGGGTTACGCGGTAGAAAACTATAATCCTAACGCTTGTATGGATAATGGTTCTTGTATTACTAACGCGGGTTGTACAGATGTTTCAGCTGTGAATACGACTATTGGTGCTACTTCTGATGATGGTAGTTGTTGTTATACGCAGGGTTGTATGGATGATACAGAAGGAATTTGGCCTAATTACATGGGTGTATGTAGAGATGGATTTGTTCCAGGTGGTAACGTTTTAGGTACAAATCCTTTAGCTGTAAACCTTCATGATTGTGATTATTCTTGTACTGCAGATGGGGTTAACTATAGTAAATGTGGATGGAGTACTTATTATACTTTTAATCCAGAAGCTTGTGATAGTGGAACTGGTATTGTTTCAAATCCTGGAAATATAAATTACGATATACAATACAAACAATACGATCAAGTAGGATTATTTATTGGTAATCAAACAACAAATATAGTTGATGATTCAACTGTAGCTGGTTATGAGAATGAATCTTGGTGTTTCACTCCTTCAGCTTCGGGATGTACAAGTTTCACTTCAGGAATTCATTCTGATGTTAATAATAAGTGTGCTGATGGTAGTAATCCAGTTGGTTCAATAATAAGTTACACTGGTAAACCATCATGTATAGATCCTGGTACTGGTCTAGAAGTAGGATATGAAGCTTCTAACGTAGATATACCTAGTTGGTGTGATGATCCAAACACTCTATTATTCCCTTATGAAAACGGTATCCCTAATACTGCTATTACGGAATATAAAAATGATTACAACATATGTCCTGGTTCTAATGCTTTATCTTGTATAATTCCTGGGTGTATGCAACCATTAGCAGGTAATTATAATCCTAGTGCCACTGTTGATGACGGCTCATGTGTCGTACCAACATACAACTGTCCAACAACAACTATATATTGGGATGCTAATGAAATTGGTGCTAATGGAGAAACATTAAATGATGTTAATTCCCAAGCTTACGAACCACATACTAATACGCCTATTTCTAATTTCTACGTAGGTAATAATAACGGTCAAATAAGTACCTTTATAGATGTTAATGATCCTATATTTGAAAAATATATGGATGATATATGTATAACTGATGGTGGTTTAAATGTCGTAAATTACTTAAACGTTACGCAAGAAGGAACAACGTGTGCTTCGTGTGTTTATAAGGGTTGGGATGCAGCAACTACAGATATAAGTTATTGTAGTGATTGGAACAATATAAACGCGCCTGTTGGTTGGGCTTATAATAGCACTATGAGTAATTGTAACACATATGCTAGTTATAATCTAGTTAAAGGTTATGATGGTGAGGACTTAATGACTAAAGACAATGAATTATCTATACCATATTTTGATAACAATCAAACTGGTTCTCAAAGACCATTAACAATGATTGGTTATGATCCTATGCAATACGATGTGTCTAGACCTGTTATGCTAGGTGATGTTAGTGGTATACTTCATCATTTGGAATATTTAAACCTAGATGGACATATGGCTAATGAAGATTTAGATGTTTCTAATTTTATAAGATTAAAAGAATTATCATTAGTTAATAATGTGATAGGTTTTTACAGGTTTAATCCTAACTTTGTTGGAGCGGCTAACCCAAGAATATTAGATCTATATAACTCTGTTAGTTTAGAAAAAATTAATTTTGGTAACACTTGGTTTATGCGTTTCGAAAATGGTGTTAGCGGTAACAATGCTGCTGGTAACCCACTTTGGTATGGTTGGAACGCTGCTGATAACGATACATATTTAGGATTTTTAAGATCAGATTTCAATTCTATTTGTTTATGGGGTAGTGAATCTGATTATCCAATATCAAATAACGTTGGTCAATCTATAGGCGTTAGTCCTAGTGATTATTCAGAAGGTACTAATGGTGATGCTACCGGTAAAAAGAATCTAATTGGTAGTTCTGCTGGTCAAGGTAGATCTGGTAACAGTGTTATACACGGTTTTGAAAGTTATAACAATGCTGTAGACAATGCTTTTCCTAATTTTGATAATAATATTATTAATTACATACTAACAACGTCTAAGCAATATACAAATACGTTAAATTTAAAATATTTAAATATTAACTTCCAAAGAATGGCTCAAGCTTGGAAACAATTCTTAGAATATAGTGGTAAAGACTATCTAATAGATTCTAATCCTTATAGAATACACTTAAATCATATTAGATTAGATTTATCAAATTGTACTAATTTAGAAGAGCTACACATGCAAGCTTCGCCTGTTGCCTCACTTTATTTTAATAATGGGTTTGAAAGCGGTTATTATCCTACTAGTTATAATGATGGCACAACTATACATAGTATTGATATCAACGATCAAAAACTTTTACACAATGATTTTGCTGTTAATAAAAATTTAAAAATTGTAGATACTAGATATTCACAATTATTTGCACATGTTAATTTCGCTTATAACGATAAACTAGGAGAATTATATGTAGGTAGAGGAGTTTACGCTAGTAATATTAATTCTTTTTCACCATTTTTAAACCTACCTTATGTTAATATGGTTAAAGAAGAGTTAAGAGATATTATAGCTAACGAAGTGTTAAATTCTAGACATGTTGATGATACAGAAACTATATTGGTTAGTAAAGATAGTCATATTATGCCTCCAGCGTTTGATTTTAAAGCAAACCCAACTAATTTAGAAAAACTAGTTATCGTAGGTGAAAGAGTTGGTGGTAGTAAAAATCAATATTCTTTAGATAGAAAAGGTAGTGGTGGAACTATAGGTAGTCTTGGAGATTGTCATAATTGTAAAGATGGTATGGAACAAATACATGGGCCAGTTACTGGTAATGATGGTAATAAAATACTTGGCTCAACAAATCTTGGTCCCGCTATGGATATCGGTTATCCGTTGGAACTTGTTAGTATGGAGAAATTAAAACTTATAGATTTATCTATTTGGACAAATGGAGCTATAGCTGTTAATACTATTCCAGCGGCTGGTCAACCTGACAATACAGATAAAGGTAAATCTCACGTTTATTTTGGTAGAGCAGATGTAACGTTAACAGGTTCTACTCATTCTGGAATGTATTTCACAACTTATCACTATGATAGAAGTAATAGTAGTATAAATACTTCTATAGATAGTCAATCAGAAATATATGGTTTAACTAGTGCTACATTAAAAGCTACTTCTATAGTTCCTGGAGCTAAATTAAGCGCTATAAGTGTAACTGGTGGAGCTAGTTGGGAAAGTTTAGATAATAATAACGTTGATTGTTATGTAGTTGCTGTTACTGACACGTCTATAAAGCTTAGTCGTGATATAGGATCTGTTATAATAAGTAATTTTACAAAACCAGCTTATCAACAAGTTAATTCAACTAATATAACTTGGGCAACACATGGTAGTAGTATTAACGATGTTATAATAACTGGAACTAATTTACAACTTAAGTTTACAATGAATAACCCTGACTGGTCACGCGCAGACATGCGTTTTAGTATAGCACACGCTGGTGGTATTGACGCTTCGCCTTGGCAATCTACATTACCAAATAATCCAATAGTGAAATCTAGTATATTTGAAGCTGGTGGGAATGTTCCAAATAATAAATATGAATATTATCACCCAGCAACAATAGGTCAAATGCAAACTCCTAGTGATATAGTTCTACATTTTGGTAGTCAATCTAATTTAGATAACTTCCTTGGAGAATCAGGAATAGTTATTGAAACTAGCACTGGAAAAGTTATTAATATTGACAATATAGATAGTAGATATAAACTAAGAAATTGGTCTTTAAATAAACAGGTTGAGTTTAGACAAAAAGGAGATCTTCAGTTAAATATACCTCAATCAGCATTTTATACTATAAATATTTATTGTGTCATTTAATTTAAAAATATAATTATGCCTTTTAATGTACCCTACTGTAATATAACATCAAAATCAACAACTGAATTAGGTAATGATTCTATTGCTAACAACGGTATTACCCCAACCCATACATTAGTGATAACATCGATAGATCCAAACTTATACGCTATTACTCCTAATGATTTTAGAGTTGTTGGTGCAACTGAAACTGGATTTGGTGAAATAACGTATACAAATATTCAGCATCAACCTGATATTGATAATGTTACGTTTGTTACAAACGCTAATAATTCTGATAAAGTCGATGTTAACATTACACTCGTTGGAACGTTTGCGATGAACGATCAAAACCACACAATAAACATATGTATTGAAGGTTCACCAACAATATCAACAACTGTAACTGGTAATATATTTAACGTAACAACAAGTTTATAAAATGAGTGATATAATAAAAACAGTTAATGTATTTAATGGTAAAGAGATTACTAATGTAGAAATAAACAATAATTCTAAAAAACAATATGCTAAAGGAGATGTTGTAGAATTATATTCAAAATCATTCACAGCTAATCCTGGTACTTATTATATAATACCACCAAATTGTATTATAAAGTCAAAAAATAAAGATAGATATATAGTTAACTCTAGTTATGGAAGAAATGATAAAGGTCAAGTTATAAATGCTAGTATTACTATAAGTTACAAAGTCCATAAGAACAATATATTACCTAGATATACTGGTGATAAAGCTGTGGTTGATTTTAAACTTTCAAATGATAGAGTTTCTAAAATGAGAATAATAGAGTTTAATGTAGATACTAGTTATGTATTATCATCAGGAGAAACTAGATCAATAAAGGTTATTGGTAATCCAGGTTCTCAATTTGGTATTATTGTTAAAAATGCCTCAGGGACAATAATAAAAAGATTTGACAACTTAAGAATACCTAGATCAAAAAAACAAACATCTCAAGGTATTTTTCGAACTTCAATAGAGATTCCCGTAGTGTCAACAGCAACTACATATACAGTTGAAATAATAGAGGGAGCAAATACTAATTTAGCTGAAAATATTATTGATACTCACACTATAAATCAATATGCTCCAAGTGGATTTAACGTATCTTACTCAGGTACAACATCTATAAGTTTGTTGACTACTGGTACTACACCTGTAGCAGCTAACGGCTTAACGCCTGGACCTGAAGGATACAATGAAAGTAGTATATCTTGGGCTATAAATAAATCTGGTCCTACAAAAATATACGCGCATAGAGCTCCAGTGATGTCTGGTTTAATTGCTTATAATACCGATGGTACTAGTGATTGGACAAATACTGTAACTAGTGCTAACAATGGTTGGCATATAGATTCTATCGCGTCAATAGTTCAAACTAGCAATACTGTTGTAACTATTACCATGACAAATACAGTAGAAGTAGCTGGTACAGCAAATGTTTCTCCAGTATTAAATTTAGATAACTTTATAAAAACAAAACCACCAGCGTTTAACGTAACCATTGGTCCTCTTTCTCCAGGACAAGCTTTTATCATAGATTTAGCTTCTGAAAACAATACTATATCAGTAGATTCGGATTTCATGAGTGGAGGTTGGTCTACAGTTGAAGCACCTGGAGTTGGATCTATCGGTTCTTATGGGGCTTATGATGGAGCTACACCGGGTGCCGTTACTTATACGGCTGCAAGTACTGAAGACTGGATAAACGCTGGAAGACCAAGTCAGGATTTTTTTGTTTATAAAGTCAATGATGGAACAACAGATAGTGATACTGCAAGAGTTACAATTAGATTAACAGAATAAACAAACAAATGGCAAAAACTATAAAAATAACATTTGATAAAAAAGTAAATATATCTGCTCAAGAGGGAGATATAGTTTACTTTTGTAATCCTACTAATAACCAAGGTGAGAGCGACGAGATATATGAGGTTGGTGAAATATTAGATATATCTAGAACACCATTTATAAGCTCTATAAAAGGAAAACTAAGTGCTGCAGGAGTATCATATAGTTCTATTGATTTTTACACGTTTAACAATGGTGTTAATAACGGTATGGAGATAGATTGTGTTGTTAGTGGTAATCCAAATGTTTTAGCTAAAGATGTGTTCGCGGCTGGAACTACTATAACCTCTGTAAATAATCAAGGTAATTCTGGGACAACATGTCAAACTAGTGTGCCCGCTTTAGATGTTGATGGTGGTCATAATTATACTTTTAAACTAGAAACTCCTGGAGAAACAACTATGGAGATAGAAATGGAAGATGCTGATTATACTTCTTATCTAGGTAATCAGTGTTCACCTTGTTTAAGTGTTGCGAATGGTAGTTTTTTGTTATTCAGTAAAGATAATGACGCTAACTTATCTAGCATGCTTGGTTATTATGCTAACGTTCAATTTAAAAACCACAGTACAGATCCCGCGGAACTATTCACCGTTGGTTCAGAAGTAACACAAAGCAGTAAATAACACGCGAAAAGTGTGATTATAAAAAAACAATATATTAAATATGAATAAATCAAATACACAATATAACAATAAATCCCCTTTAAATTTTGCATTGATGGGTGCAATTCCTGCGCTTTATAAAGGAGTTAAGAAGTATAAAGAAATGGAAGATGAATTGAACAACCCAGAAGAAGAGGTATACCACGAAGGACCTGAATGGGAGTCGTTTGATATGTCTAGTAATCAAAACTGGCAAACAGCACAAGGATACATGCAAGATGTTGCTGGATTTATGGATAGTAAAAACATATGGGCTGGTCTTGAAAATCCTTACGCTAATATTGGTAATGCTTGGGGTGGT
>TARA_R100001594_G_scaffold31359_1_pt1 | contig 20903 bp, 14 predicted proteins | sample TARA_R100001594 | Tara Oceans TARA_R100001594 (sample SAMEA2622752) | marine metagenome | biome: marine biome (ENVO:00000447); feature: marine epipelagic mixed layer (ENVO:xxxxxxxxx); material: "saline water (ENVO:00002010), including plankton (ENVO:xxxxxxxx)" | depth 150 m | reverse complement strand
GCTGAGCCCTTATAATTATGAAGTATGATAAAACAGCATTTCAAGAGGTATTAGAGCCTCATCATCGTACTTATTGGAAGATTGCTTATACCAAGCTACAGAGGAAAATGCAAAGCCTCAAATCCTCCCTTAAGAAACGATCAGAAGATTCAGAAGTAATATTTGATATTACAATGGATCAGCTTCGTGATATGTTTTATCATAAATACGGTAAATCATGTAAATACTGCAGAAGAAAAATGACATTAAGAAATATGGTTTGTGACCATATCATCCCGCTGGCAAAAGGTGGAGATTCAGTCATAGACAATCTACAGTTAATATGTAAATCATGTAACACCAGGAAAGGCCCATTAGATGAGAAAGATTTTGAAGAACTTATCTTATGGGTAGAAACATTAAAAGATGAAACAAAAGAATATGTGCTGCGAAAGCTAGCAAAAGGAGGAAGATACTAATGAAATTAGATCATGAACAATATGAAATTTTAATGACAGCTCTACAAAATTATAGAGGAGAACTTTATATAAATAGCGGTGACACTACAGTTTTAAATAAAGTTAATGACCTTTGTCAAGCAATTGAAGATGAGAAAAAGTCAATAGATAAAGGCCAGAAAAGAATCCCAGTAACTGAAGATATGTATAAAGTAAAAGAAACAAAATCAATAACAATGGCTGAGGCTGTAGAGATTAGCCCTGATACAGATGTTGGTTCTGAAACTGGTATAGAGCGAGATTACGCTAAGCAAGGTAAGCCTGGATGTGAGGTTTGCGATGATTAACGATGCTGACTTATCATTTAAAGATAGAAATATCAACAGAATAAATAGAGCAGAAGAATCTGCTATAGAATACTTTGATAAAAATAATATAAAATATGTAAGATATGGTTTTGATGAAAAAAATAGAAAAATAGAATCTGATATTTGGTGGAACTTACCTCAAATAATTAGATCATCTCCTGATTTTATTGCAAAAAACGATACTACTGTATTCGTTGAAGCAAAAGGATATAGGGGAGATTTAAAAATAAAGGTAAACGACTTAATAGCATATGAACATTGGAATAGAATATTGCCATTATGGTTATATGTTAAGAATTTCGACACTAAAGAAGAAAATATAATACAATTTGAAACTATGGAAAAGAAGATATATCAATGTGAGACTGGGCAGTACCAAGATAATGGAAAAACATATTTTATATATCGTTAGGAATAAAAATGAATAATAAACAAATACTAAAAAATAAAGTTGTACATTTAGAGCAAGCTTTGATAGAAGCTGACTTTGCAATGAGATCAATGGCTGTCAGAGTAGATGAAATGCAGTCAAAAATAAATAAATATAAAATGACTGGAGATTTATCTCATCTTGAACAAAATAACGATTTAATCCTCGATCTTATCAAAGAAAGATTAAAAATAGGTGCAAAAAGATACCATCAAAATGTACCTATCTTGCCAAGTGATGACATCACAAGAGACAATTTCTATGAAGCAGTTGAAGAAGCACTAGATTTATCCGTATATTTAGCTGCGTATATGTTGAGGCTGATGGAGGAGAAGGAGCGAAGAGAGGGCGAACCGACTACAGCAGACGAACATAATAAAGAAATTCTTGAAGAGGTTAAAGATGACAAAGCTAAGGAAAGCACAGCTTGAATGTGCAAACTGGAATGTTGGGAATTGCCTTGGTTGTGATCTATATATTGATAAAGAGTACCTAATAAAAACTAATTGGGCACCAGTTTTCCAATCTATAGATTCCAAAAAAGCTGGTAAGCCCTGCGTTGTAGAGAAAGGGTGTAGATATTTCGATAAATTCGTAGCGCGATAAACTGCATGTTAATCTTAGTGTTCCTTTCCACTAAGGTAGTTTATCACACTTCCCAACGGGGGAGGACAATATACTATAGGGTTTTGTTATTGGCCCTAGTCCTCCCCTATCTATTCTTTAGAACGAATATCATGTATTAAAGCAGCCATAGCAACTACAGCTCCAACTGCTCCAAGCCTGGATACAAGAAATTTTTTCATAAATTGTTTAGGAAGTTTACTTCCTGTCCTTGCACCCTTATATTGTGAATACATTTCTCTTTGTATATTTTTGATATCTTTATTTCTAGGGTCTGTTAATTGCTTTGGCTTTTTAACATGTTCATATTTTTTACGAGGTTGTTCAGCTTTAGCTGCTTTTTTAGCTGGGATATCTTTTATTTCTTTTATTATTTGAGGTATTCCAATTGTTTTTGGTTTTACTATATTAAGAACCCTTCTGTCACCAACTTTTATTCCAGCCCAATCTCTCATGTCATTTGCATGCAATCTTACTTTACCAGGCTTTGTACTATCCCATTCAACTATACCTTGATAACCTCCCCAGTCAAGATCAGGTTTCATCTTAGGAGATAAATGAAAAAATATTTTTTTACCTCTAGTCTCATAATTCCATTTATTCTTATCCAAAAAAGCTTTTATTTTTTTCATCTTAGGCAAGTTATCTTGTTTATTCATATCTGCAAATAGCCTTGCAGCTCTAGGATCAAATTGCAATCCAAATAAAACATCACCAGTTGCTATATTTTTTGTTTTTAAAGCGTATAGTGTATTTTTTATATCAATACCTTGATTCTTAGTAAGTATTCTTGCTATTTGATCACTATTGTGACCTAAGTGTTTTCTTGCTTTAGAGTAGTTTAAAACTTTTATTTGATTTGTTCTACCACCGTAATTTTCTACTATAGTTCCAGTACCTTTTACATCACTAAACATTGAATAGTTTACAGAATCATTTATTAATTTAGCATTAATCTTTTTATGCACAGATTTTAATTTAAGATTATAATTTTTAATTGTACCTTTTGTAGGGTTTTTAACTTTATTAAAATCGTCATATATTTGATTTATTTCAGCTTGGTAATCTTGGAACTCATTCCAGGTTTTCTGAGTCAATCCAGTTGCTTCATAAGCATAGTTAGACCAAGGATTAAAATAACCTGTGACTGCACCACCAGTACTTTTTACAGCTTCTTTTGCAAAGGCACCCATTTTTGCAGGCATTTCCTTACCAAAAGCCTTGCCGTAGTAGTTTTCTAAGTAGTTACTCATATTATCTAAAGCCTTTTTTTGAAAATGCTGAGTTTTTTCTCCGCGCATAGCTAACTTTACACCACCAGCAGTTGCTGCTGCAAGACCTATCCTATAGGCATTTGAATTACCATCTAAGGTATCGTCAATCTCTTTTAGCCCAGCTAAATCTATCTGATCTGCTTCATCGATATATTCCATTACAGTATCCTAGGTTTTAAAGTTTTCTCATCTTTATATTTTTTAACTTGTCTTGGTATTTGTTGATATGGCAATCCAGTAATCTTCTCTATAGCCCTAGAGGGATTTTCAACTAAACCACCCTTTCCACCTTCAAAAACATTTCCAAAGACATCGTATCCCATTCTTCCAAATGGTATCATGCTCCATGCATAATATCCGCCAAGCCTAGACCAGTCATCCTCTATCATTGCTTTCATTGTAGCTGGTACCATTCTTAGCGAAGGAGGTGTTATCATTTGAAGAGGAGCTAAAGCTGCTGGATAATTACCAAAGAAAGCCCTACTCCTCTCCTTCTCATTTCCAAATGCCCAATCAGCCCAGTCCTGTATCCATCCATACGGCTGGGGAAGAGCATTTTCAAATAACGAATACATGAAGACATTTGCCAACCCAAACATGAGCAAGTCCATAGTAGCCATCCGTTTAAATCTTTCAAATTCAGGCGTACCCTGTTTCCATCCTCTAAGGGAAGCCTCTTTTATAGTTTCATTTCTAAATCTTACAGAGTTCCAAGCCCATAATTGAAACCTAGTCATAACCTTACCCATAGAAGACCTTGCAAAAGCTGGTCTAAAAGGAGCTGAATATAAAAATTGAGTAGACTTTACCCCTTCCATGCCCATCTTTATTAATACTGGATCATCAAACCTTGTAATAGCACCCTCAAAGTTGTTTCTAGCTTGCAGATAATGGGCCATAAAGGCATCTCTACGGAGAGTTCTTTCAGGTCTCCGCATAAACCATGCAGCTTTATTAAATACAGAGTCTATAATACCATGCTTATTGGCTATATTTTTTAGATTAGTATCAGCCATATTAGGGTCTTTTCTTAAAGCAGATGTTGCTTCAGATAAGAAATCTTTAAACCTTGCACTTTTAAATTTAGGATTTAATCCAGCTTCGTACATTATAAAGTCTTCTACAACACCAAGACTTTGTACCCACTTCTCAACATCCGTCATAGATTTCCAATCAGGATTCACACTTTGTAAATATTTTATACTTCTTGCGTTTCTATAATTCCCCATACCAGTAGATATAAGAGTATGGACAGTACCACCATATAAATTTGCAACTGCACTCTTAGGATGTGCAAGTAAAGTAGCTAACTGATATTTAGCCTCAATATTACCCCATCTTGCCAGTCTTGCAAAGTCTACTCCTTTTAATTCATCTTTTTGACTCTTAGCCATTCCAGAAAGTAGAGAATCTATTTTAGAATCTTTTTTCTGTCCTATGCCAAGCATTTCTCTTATGCCATTTACTCTATTCTTAACATTAGTATCATTCCACCAAGCATAAGGAGTTCCTTTAATTTTCATATTAGGATTATTCAATATATGCTCTGGTAACTGCTGAGGATATCCTAAAGCATCTTGAGCATAAAGATTAAAGAAATCAACCCATTCTGAAGTATGCTTAGCATCTCCAGTTTTCTTTAAATGGTCACTATGAAATTTATGTATATCAGACCTAACTTTTATTTGAGCAGCATGCTGGTAAATGTTATCTATTACATTCTTCATATAAGAGGTATAAACTTCTGGCTCTACACTCCAGCCAGGAATATGAGCATTACGCTTATGTTGATTACCAACTCTTCTGTTTTCTGTAAAACCTCTTATTAATTCTTTTTTCTTCCCACTTCTAGTAGCTATATCTTTTAATACATCAGAAGCTAAATTATAAACATCGTTCAGCTCTCCAGTAGGAGCCCAGTCACCAGTAATCTGTCTATAATGATAAATAGCTTTTGCTAATTCTTTTTTTCTTAATTCTTTATCTATAAAAGGGTCTTCAGTTAAACGCTTTATAAAATCTTCCAATCCCTTTGCCGCTACTTTTGAATTACCTCCCATATGAGGCCAATAGCCCTTTGCTCCAAGATCACCAGTTTCTTCAAGATGCAATCCTTCCTGTATAGCTTTCTTAACATCTGAATGTGCTCTAGAATAATAAGATATCAATTGACTTTTAGCAATGTGTCTAAGTCCGTCTATACCTTCAGTTAGGTCAACTCTCTTACCTTCTAATATAGCTTTATCAAACTTTTCTAAAAACTTTTCAACTATATAATAATCTCCAGTATAATCTTTTCTTCCTTTTAGAGGACTGTATACTCTATCCCATTCATTTATACCGTTTTCTCTACCACCTGTCATCCAGCCATGAACTTTTTTATTCCATCCATTAATAATTTCATTTATATTATCTACAATTTTCTTACCAGACATTTTTACTACACGACCACCGCCTAGTGTAACACTAAATGTTTCATTCTGAAGTTTTTCCCAATTATATTCTCTCTGTACTTCTTCCCACCTATCATAGTATTCTTTTGTTTTTATATTAAATAAAGACTCAAGACCTTCTTCTTGCTTTATCCTAGCGGGTTCATTTTCAACTTCACGCTTTCTTATCGCAATTCTCCATAGCTTTATACCACCATCTAATCTTTCAACATAAGGAGCTATATCTTCATCAAACTCCCGTTTCTTTTCTTCAAATAGCTGAGTAGCCTGTTGATTCATAGTGTGGACAGCTTTTTGCATCTTAGACATCATGTTCTCAGGTGTCATTACTCGACCAGTAACCCATCCATACTTATCCTTATAGGGTTCACGAGCTTCCATAAGAGATAAATCATATCTCATTAAATCTTGACCAATAGCCTTTGGAAACATCAAATGATGCCATCTACTGATTTTAGGAGAGCTTGTTAATACTGGTCTCATTATTCTCTGCCACCAAGTTCCTTCTCTTGTCATCTTAAACCATCTGTCTAAGGTTTTAAAATCTTCTATTGAAGCATTATTTAAATCTTTTCTGACAAGCCAGCGCATTAATCCATTTAAATCTTTACCTACTATATTATTATAATGAGCCAAATGATTCTTTATGCTATAAGCAAGCTCAGCCTCTTCTTTATTCAGCTTACCTTTGTATAGTCCTATAAACGGAGCATACTCATCCAGATATTTTTTTGTAGTAGAATCCATATTAGGGTCTTCAATAACTTGGCCTTCAATTCTTTTCCCCTTATCGTCTACTATTTTCATAGGCTGATCTAATTTTTTAGATTCTTTTATAACCTTTTCTGCAGCTCCAGGCTTTACAACTTCAATGCTATAATCAAATAACTTCTGATATTCGCTAAGCATTCCTTTAATTGATGCATCTGGAATAGCTTCTGAGGCATAGCCAACTCTAGATAAAGTAGTTTTCTTAGAATCTAATATCATATCTTCTACTTCTCTTCTAACTTCTTCTGTCTTAGGCTCACCTATTCTTTTGTATAAAGCATCTAAGTCTACTTGTTTACCACGCCATAAGGTACCAAGCATTAATCCATCAAATAATTTGCCTTCCTCAGTAGATAAGTTCTCTTTATATTTCTTAATTCTAGAATCTATGGAAGCTTGATTCAATGCTCCAGATTGTTTCTCGCCATAAATCTGCTCTTGAGCCTTTTCTAGATAAGCTATCTCTATAGGGTCTAAGGTTGAGTTAGTATGGTCAATTTTCCTTGACTGATTGGATAAAACATAGCTATTTTTCTTTAGATAATCAGCTGCTTCAGCTAATTCTTGTATCCTCTCAGAGGATATACCTTTAGAAAGTTCAGCTATTCTTTTAATACTAGCTATATCGGAGAAATCATTAACAATAAAATCCTCAGCCTTTTTGACGATATCGTTAAGATATCTAGATCGTTGCTCCAGATTATTTGGATCAAACTTCTCACGCTTGCTCTTATTATAAGAACTAAATTCTTTTCCAGATAATAAATTTTTAATATACCCTGTATTATTAGGGTCTAATTGAACTTTCATCCCACTTCTGGTATGTAAATTATATTTTAAAACTAAATCTAAATAGGGACTTTTAGGAACAGCTAAGGATTTTCTGCCTAATAGCTCTTTTAAAGCATCTAATTCTTTGAGATTACCTTCATGTGATTTATACAGTTCATTTATTTTTTCTATATTTACACGCTTTAATATTCCATCACTCCAATCAAGACTCTGTAAATCAGATGCCAATCTTGGCAAAAAAGTATTTCTATTTTCTAAAGGAACTCCAGTAACGGGATCGTTAATTCTACTTAATTTATCCTGTATCTCCCACATATGAAATCTTCTATTTTCAGCCCAGTTTCTACTATAGATAGCCTGGTTTATTTCTTTCATAGAATTAATTACTGCTCTTTTCTTATGACCAGCGTGGATAATTTTATTTAATTTTGGTATTGGCTTATTGTTTTTATCAACAATAGAATACTCAAATAAAGCATCAGTCTGCTTATCTAATAATTTTTCACCATATTTACCAAAGTTTAGTCCTGCTTCATCCATAGGATCAGAAGATAAACCAACAGATGCTCTAGAAACCCCTCTAAAAGAACGAAGATTCTTATCTCCTGTTTTAGCTCTAACTTTCATTTTCAAAGGATACTTAAAATCTTTATGATATATTTCAGTATAATAAGTGCCATCTTTCATTGACCTTATAGCTGAATAAGCAGCCCTAACATAGGCGGATTGAGTAACAGCGGTACCAAGTTGGTTCCTACCTTGAGAAGCCGCATCTGAAGCTATTTGGCGAGTTATCGGAGAATATTGAAGTGCTGGATTAACAACTTTATCTTTCACATCTCCTTGAGTTGTTAGCTCAGTTCTATATGTTTCACCTTTTTTGCTAAGTGGATTGACTGTTTCTTTATTGTGCTCTTCAAAGCCATTCTTAACAAATTCATTCTTAGACCAGTCATAAGAGTCTTTCCATTCTTTCTTAAAGCCTTCTCCTTTTCCAGAAGATGATCTACCTCCAAAGAAAACAAATGCTTTGTCACCATCTAAGTCAGCACCACCTAATGCTTCCATTGTTCTGCCATGTAGAAGAGAGCCAAATCCTCTTATCCCAGTAAAGCCAGAAAATTTAAGGACATGAGCTCCAGACATAGAATCCATAGGTACGCGAACTACTGCAGCTCTAAATATCTCTTCTAATTGCTTATCTTTCTTTCCACCATCAACATACTCTTTCCAGAGCTCACTTAATTTCCTTTTTCCCTTTTTACCAATACCAGAAACATCTACCATCATTTCTTTGAATCCATCATCTAGGAAAAAGATATCATCTTCTTTCTCTAGTCTTTTGGTTTCACCTTCTTTGGACATTCCAATTTCATATGGTCTCATTCTGGTTGAACCACTGTTCCCAATCTGGGGTCTTGTTATTCCATTAACAATATAGTTACGGATAACTGACATTCTATAATCACGGCTAAATTTATGTAAAAATCCTGCTAAGCTATCTGGAACCAGAGAATTGATTCTATCATGTACGGTTTCAAAGTCAACCATCTCATTCTTTATCTGTTCTATCTGCTTATCTGTATATTCTCCATCAGCTCTCATCTCTTCAATAATATCTCTATTTGTTTTTTGTATTTTAGAATAAACAGCATTAGCAAATGTTTCATTCCCCTTAGACTGAACAGCTGCTAATAACTCATGTACACCAACCCTGTCTAAATTATTAATTATTTGTGGAATATCTGGTTCATATCCTGCTGGATTTTTAGCTAATCTTTCTACTAATTTATTAAATTTTGGATCACCCTTTACTCTAGCCTCGCTAAGAGTAGAATACATATCCTTAAAGATACCATCCATAGCTTCATTGTATTCAGCTTCAGTCTTAAAAGGAGCTCTCAGTGGATCAAAGAAAGCATAAGGAGTAAAATTTGTAAACATCTGCTTTGGCATATGCTGAGGCTCAAGACTGTGTGTATCTGTTTTTTCAGACATAACAACTTTAATATCTCTTATTGGCAATTGATATGTATCTGCATTTACTACAGGATTGTTACGAACCCAAGAAATCTTACCAATTTTTCTCTCACCTACCTGCTTAGCTGCTGATCTAGGTATAATTAAATGGATATTATTCTTTTGCATGTACTTTTCCATCTTAGGAGTGACGGAATGTATCATATACTTGCCCAATAGAGCCCCATATTGGGGGTCTGAGGACACGATAAATGATTTATTGACTCCACCTTCGATAGGTAAGCCTCCCTGCCTATTTAAGCCATCTATGACATCAGAACGCCCATATATAGCCCCATCTCCTGATGGAAAATATTTACTATTGGCAGTGCCAAGCTTATGGGGAATTTCCTTCCCAATATCTTCAATCAGTTTTATATTTAAACTATCATTTTCTATATCTGCTTTGCCTTTTCTAGCTTTCTCAACAGCCAGAATAATATCTTCAGGACTAGAAGAGTAACCAGATGTGAGCCAAATTTGAGCCCTTTTATTAAACGCTTTTGCATTGTTTATGTACCCCTTACCTAGAACTTTAGCTATATCTTGTAAACCCCTATACCCATTGAGCCTAGCATCATATATAGCATTAGAAACATAAGCTTTGTCGAATATTTCTCCTGCTCTTTCAGCGTTTCCTATACCAGTTCCATAATTTTTTATAAATTCTTGTCTACTTTTGTCTATTTCTTTTATATCTTTATTAGATATACCAGCTTTTCTCATTGCAGCTTTAATTTTATTTAGAGATTGTTTAATACTAGCCTTACCAACTGGAGTATCTGGATGATATTTAACAAAATAAAGCCTGGAAGCGTCGCCTCTACCACCATAGTAATACATATTATTTTTACGACTATTCATAAATCCCATAAGATTTCCAAGCTCTTTATTGTATTTCTGTTTTCCTGCTTGCAAATCTTCTCTATTGGGAGAATTTCTTCCATTTTTAGCAGCTTCTTTTTGTGCTAAATAATCTGGATATTTACTTAATTCAAATTCTCTTTGACCAGTTGGAGTTCCCTTTACAACATGATCTAATAATGCATACACTCCACGAGGTTCTGTTTCTTGTAATCCAAACTTTTTATTATAATCCTGTAAAAATATCTCTTCAATAAGCTTAGGCTCTTGACTTAGCTGCTTTCTGTTCCCAGCATCATTTATAGCAGAACCAGTAGCATCTGTTCTCATAACTCTAGGCTTACCATTATTTATAGTAAGCATATTAACTGGTCTTTGCTTTATTCTCATGAAGCCAAGCCCTCTCCAAAAAGCTCTATCCTCTTTTAAGGGACTAAACTCTGGATGTTTTTCAGATATATAGTCTAGCATTTCTCCTGATGGATTCTTCTTGCTCTCTCTTCCTTTTTGGATAAGTTCTAACCATTTATTATTTAAATCAGAAGCAACAACTAATTTTTCACCAGTAGTAGTACCTTCCATATACTCTGCCATATTCTTCTCAACAAATGACTTGGCATTTATAGAAAGTCTAGCTGGAATAATCTGAGGGTCTACATCTCCACCACTGTCTTCCATCTCTTTTAATTCTTCTTTTGTCAAGTTTCGAAGGGGTTCGCCTTCTTCAGTAAAAGTAATGGATTCTAATTCTTTTTGTTTTTTTAATATTTCAGCTGCTCTAATCTCTGCTTCTTCTGGGGTAATACCCTTAACGCTTCTATATATTTCAGCTGCTAGTTTATTTACTGGAGCTTCTGCTCTCTCTATCTGCTTTATAACCCAATCTTGTCCAGGTTTATCTATTCTATCCCAGCCTTCAATTAACTCAGGGTCTTTTACACCTTTTTTACCAGTAGTAGGGTCTGTTGCTCTCATCATTTTTACAAGATGCTTCTGCCCCATCCTTCTATGAACTGGCATCTCGTTCTTACCGAAATAAGCACCCAATAGATATTGATATATTTGCATTGGAGTAGTTTCCCCTCTTAGCGTAGAAGGTAAACCAGTAAACAAAGAACCAGACAATGTCTTTAATACAGTATCTGCTTTAGGACTACCAGTTTGAACAAGATTGCCAATACCTCTAAAAGCGGCACCAGCAACAGCTCCATGCTTTAAAGAATCCATCATTTCATCTACGCCACCCTGCCAAGAGCTTACAGCACTAGCAACACCTAAATGAAATGCACCAGAAGCTAAGTCTTGTACTACATTATTTTGTAAGAATCCTGTAGCTGTTTTACCAGCTGCGGCTCTAGCCTCAATAGCTCTTCCATAAATAGGATTAACAATTTTCTTTACTCCTTTTTCAGCATATTTAGCTGCAACCATAGGAACAGACCTACCTTTTATAGCTTTGGCTGCTTCAGCTAATCTATGTGCGCCCATAAGTTTTAATGGAGCTGCTGGTACATATCCAACAAATCCTGCTAAGTGCCCTATATTGCGAGCGATAGCCTCTGCGTCATCCTTTGGAGGGTCTCCAGTTTTAAATGTAGTAAAGCCTTCAAAAAATCCTTGTCCAGCTTGCTTCATTACACTTCCAACCTTACCCATAAAGGATTCATTGCTTTCTGCAAAAGGAAGTTTATAATATTCAGCGTGTTGTTGTAACGCTTCTAAAGTTTGATCATTGAATTTATCTGGCTGTTGATCATACAGCCTTTTATAGTCTTTTACCTGCTGAGGAGATAAGCTAGGTCTGAATCCTTGTGGAGTAGCCACACTTTATTTCCAGCGACTTGTTGTATCGGATGGGTCTTGTCTATTTAGATATTTTATTAAATCCATTATAGTCCAAGCACCTGTTATAGCCAATCCTAATGGGCCACCCATCATACCTAAAGCCCTCATTCCTATTCCTTTTCCTACTTGAGTTCCAAGAGTTTTTCCTACTGATTTTAAAGCTATATTAGTTGCGGCTTTTCCAGTAGTCCCCTTAGCTCCCTTAGCCAATGCTTGTTTACCCATATAACTAGCTTCTCTACCTTTTGTTGTTTTAACAATCTCTTTTGCGCTTGCTAATCGCCTAGCGTTCTCTTCAGAAAATTCTTTAACAGCTTTATTATATGCACGAGTATTAACTTTTCCTGCACTTTTTCCTGTCTTATATTTAAAATCTTTCTTTACAGGTTCTTTCAAAGGCTCCTGGTCTAGCTTTAAAATATCTTTAGTTGTCATTCTCTTAATACCAGGACTCTTGCCACCTTTTTGATATTTATATCCAGCTTCATTCAATGCTTTAATTTGATCTCCTGTAGGCTTTGGGGTCTGCCTCAATTCATTTAAAAGAGTACCTCCCCTTATAGCTCCAATAGTTCCACCAACTTTAAGAGCAGTTTTTAATGGAGATGTACCTGTTAATTGAGGTGCTAATATTGCATTTTCTACTGCATATCTTCTTAACTCTGGGTTTTGTTGGCCTAATGTTTTCCATATTTTCTTATCAGAATACCCACTTTGCTTCATCATATTCAATTGATTGGCTAAGCTCATATCATACATCTGCTTGCCAGCTTGATATTTCTCATTAAAAACAACGGGGTCTACGCCTCTTCCTCTTGGCATAGCAGCGCTCATTTGGTCAAAGAGTGTCGAAGCATCGGTAAATCCTTTGCCAGCTCCAGCAATTCCCTCTTTATTTATAGAGCCATCAACAGATATCATTCTTCTTATAGGGAGAGCTTCAGTCATTACTCTCTGATCAAAAGATGTATTAACTTGTTGCTGTTGCCAATCTGATCTTGATTTTCCAGTCCCAACTGCCTCTAAAAGTGGACTATAATCTGGTAATACTCTTGTCATTATCTAAAACTTCCTTGTATATATCCTTTAGCTATTTGATTTGCTCCAGGGTTAGCTAAAGCATCTGCTTTATTTCTTTGGAGCCTATAATAAGGATTATCCTTAGTATCTGTTATATATTGGTTAATAGCTTTCCATCTTTCTGGGTCTAATTGTCTTTGATCCCCTTCACCAGCCATAGCCATTTTCATTAAGGTTTCTTCATTGCCCTTAGCATCTGGACTAGCTAAGATGCCCATTTCATAGTTATCCCACATATCTCTTGGAATATCTTTTACAGTCCAGGGCTTGTCTAGTTCTGGCATCTCTGGAGCATAACCACTTGCGGCATAATTTTCTTCTAATTTTTTATCTAAAGCCGAAATACCTTCTTTAACTTTTCCACCAATACCTTTCATCTGATCCCATATACTACCCATAGCTTTTTTAGGGTCTCCAAATTGACCAAACATTGAAGCCTTTTGTTCAGTAGCTGGTGTTGTTTGCGCTGGAGGTGGGACATTAGCTGAAGGAGGAGGAGTACTGCCAGGGGTATTAGGAGCTGTTGTAGCTTCGCCTAATTTAGTTTGTGCAGGTGGATTAATTTGATCCCATATGCTCTTATCTATAGTATCGTCTGGAGCCCAATTTAATCTTTTGTATTTCAAAGCTCTCTGCATTTCTGCTGACTTTTCAGGATTGCCAGACATTAAATTTTCACTAGTTACGGGTTCTTCTACTGTTGGCTCTTCCCATCCGCCAGAAGCTAAAGCATTATCACTAAAACCAAGTGGGTTACCTGCTCCTTTTTGGGTTGGAGCTGGGGCTCCTCCGCCACCAATTCCAAACATATTCATAATATTAGGCCACATTATTTCTTTATCCCTATTCCGCCAAGAACGCTTTGGGTAAGCCCAAGCAAACCATCCTCTCCTAACATTCCTTGACCCATTCCCATCATAGCATTCGCCTGTTGCATCTTTATGGCATCTTGATATTGTCTATTACCTTCTAACTGACCAGATATATGCTTATCCATTCCCATTTGATGAGTTAAAGCATTGCCTAGCCCTGCTTGGTGAGTAGCATAAGCTTTATTTTGCATTCCTGCTTTTAATCTATTCCTAATAGCATTAGCCTGGCTTCCTCCCATACCCATCATCATAGCATCTTGAACGCCTTGATTTCCAGCTTGAGTAGCTAAGTCCATGGCTCCACCAGAGTACTGATTAAAATTAGTCATCCTATCTAATAGTCCTTGAGAACCAGTAAATGCTCCCCTTAAATCTTTTTCACTAGGCTGATTTTGCCCTACAGAGGACATCATCTTATTGCCTTTCATCATGCCATAGAGGCCCAAACCGCCAGTAATCAGTGTGCCTAACATATAATATAGTCTCCTAAAGATGGTTTAATACCTTGCAATTTACGAAGGTAATTATTAATTACAAATAGTTTTTTCATCAAGGGCCATCTCCAATTGGATCATCTCTTCTTCCACCATGGAAATCAGACATTTGAAATGGAGCACTATCATCTCCATTAAATATATCCCAGGCAGCAACTTGTCCAAAAGCTCCATTCTCAGCAAATTCACATAGCTTCTTTAAATCGCTATAGCCAACTCCAACCTGTTGAGTTGTTGGAACATCAGTATCTGTATAATCACCATTATACTGCTCATTAAAGATACCTTTTATAGTAATCTCTCCGCTTGACGGACAAGCCATTATAAAGCCTCCAAATCAGTCTTTAATTGCTCATAATCTTCTTTTTCAGAAGTTAGTTCAGTAATTCTTGATGTTAAGTATGATATTCTATTTGTTAGATTAGTTATATCAATATTTAATGTTGTATCTGATAGTTCAGTTCCAATATCTTTATCATAGTTCTTTTTTACCATAGAATACTTATCATCTGTTTTACTAACAGTAACTTTACTTGCCGTTTTTGCTGCCTTATACCCTTTCATTTTTCATATCCTCAATTTCTTTCTTTAAGGTTTTTATTGATTCAACTAAAATAGGAACTACTTTAGCATAATCAACAGTAAGGAACGAATCATTGTCATTCAAACCTTTTACTTCTTTTACTAATTCAGGAATAACTTCCTTTACTTCTTGTGCTATAAAACCAACATCATGATGATCTCTATCTTTTCTATTCCAATCAAAATCAACTCCACGAAGCTTTACTATATCGTCAAGTCCATACTTTGTATCAACAATATTTGTTTTTAATTTTCTATCAGAACCTATGGTAGTTGAATATGCAATAACATCTTGATCGCAATGTACATCTCCATCAGACTCTATCCTCATTCTTTCAACTAAGGCTGAACCACTATAGGTGTGAAACTCTAAATTGTAACTGGCTTCTCCTATAGTTGCATTTCCATTTGCCCAAGTTATATCATATCCTGTTGACAAATAAACATGAGACTCCCAAAAAGCTACATTCTGAGGAGTCTGACTTGAATGATTAACAGTTAACTTATCGGCATATATTCTACCACTAGTAGATAATGTTGCAGCACTCAATGTACCTGAGAAAGTAGGGCTTGCAGAACGAACATTAGACCCAGTGCCAGTCGAAGCTAAATTCTTCCAGTAAGAACCATCTCTATATAATGTATCTCCATTTGATAAGCTAACAAAAGCAGTATCAGAAAGACCAGCTACAGACAGTGAAACACTTATCTCATCAAAAGTTCCATTATGAGACAAAAACTCACCAGCGTTACCAGTACTAGGAACTAATCCCTGATTGCCATAGCCAATTGTACTCCTTAACTCAGACTGAGTTACGGCAGAAGTATACTGAACATTGGGTTTATTTAAAATATGTGCACCACCAGAACCTGCATTCCAATCTGACTGAACATTTGGGGTATCGCAAGTAGTACTAATAGATGATGTAGCATTTACTGCTGCAACTGCTTCTGAGTCTGCATATCTCGTATGATGAGCCGTAGAACTGTTTGCATGATCATAAGCCCAATTAGAAGAAATACTTTGATCAGTTACGCCATTAACTGGAGTATCGTCAATATCTCTCCAAGTATTAGTTGTATAGGAAGGAGTTGCCCAAACAGCTACTCCACTAGATGAATATTTTAAAAATTGATTAGCACTACCACCAGAAGGTATATGATTTTTACCAGCACCAGTAGCATGAGATATAACGCCAGTGCTATTATTATAACTAATTGGATCAGAAGCACTTATCTGAGGTCTTACAGCGCTAGATATAGTTTGGTTCTTCCATTTATTATTAGCATGTCCTTCTGATACATAATTATATAATAAAACATGATCATCATCTAAACTTTGTATCTGTGTGTCGGTTAAAGTAGCCATATCTGTAACTGTAGTTGGCTCTCTAAAAACACCAGTGCCAGCAAGAAACATATCTGCATCACCCCCTGCAGAACTAGCCTCTGCAACAATAGCAGCTAATTGGGTTGGGGTTATTTCCTCTACAACGCCAGCACCACTACTATTTCTGCCAAGTACTCTATCTGTAGCAGACACATTCTGTAGCTTGGCATAGGTAACATTACTATTTAATATCTCATTTGTACCCACAGAATCATTTTGCATCATTGCTAGACTTATTGCATTATTAGCAATAGTTGTAGCAACTCCAGCTGCACCAGAAGTTCCACCAGTCACATTTCCAGTAAGTTCAAATGCAGTGGCATTAGCATCAACATATCCTTTTGTAGCTAAATGATTTGTATTTCCTCCAGCTGGGGATACCCCTATTACTTGTCCAGTAAAAGAAACACTTCCATCAGGTTTAACATAGGATTCTGTAGCGCTAAAGTTTATAGATTCATCTTGACCAGCATCATTAGTATCAGAGAAGATAAGTTCTCTCTTAGCCCATCCATCTCCAAACTTGCCCTCTATAAAATACTTAGTACGATCTACATCTTTAAATAATCTAATATCGCCATCTTTACCAGAAGCACCATCCCTGCTCTCTACTCCAGATTTATTATTTACTGCCTTTATTATATCGTTTATATCATCATAAACTTGTGACCACGCCCTGGGGTTTGAATCTACCGCAGGAGCTCTTTTACTCTTTAGTTCAGACATTATCTAGGTGATCTTTTTGTTTTAAATAATACGCTTACGGCACCACACTCATCTCCAGCTACTTGTGGCTCTACTTTTATTTTTAATCTCTCAGCATTTGCATTTATTGTTTTTCTAAAATTAGAAGAACTAATATCTGATTCTCTTGTTTTTTGAACAGTTAATACGGCAGTATTCCCTGGAGTAGTACCATTTGTAGAGTGTGAAGCTTTTAAAGCTTTAGCTGTTCCATTTGAAGCTCTTCCAGAAACTATGATATCTTTTATTCTTTTTATTTGAGTATCGTTACCCATTGTCAAGTCTTTTGATACCCATGACCAGAGTCTCTTTGTACTAGCATGCCCAAGATATTTTATTATAGAAGTTCCATTGCTAATATTTATACTATTATCATCTAGTAAAAAATATCCTTTTGGTTGTGTAGTATCAGCTGTGTCTCCAATAGACAATAAATCCCATCTCTTTCTTGGAATATTCCAAGCCCATGCAAAGTAATTACTGCCAGCTTTAAATGTAAAATAAACACTTCTACGCTTGGCATCATACATAGCTCTAGTATAATAAGAGGTGTCCCTATTCTGCCAAGAATATGTAGAGTCACCTCTTACTATAGCTTCTCCTATTGGCTCAGCTGTTTGCCCATTATGCTGATATATATTATTATTATCAGCAAAGAACAGACCAAAATCAGTAGAGACAATAGCGTCATCATTCAGGCAGCCAACGCCCTCGAATATATCTTCAATATATAAATCATTTCCACCCCTTACTCGATAAGTATTTGTCTTATCAAAAGCAAATATTCTTCCAGCAAAAGCCTGTAATGCTGTTGGAACAGTGGGTAATTTTATAAAGTCTACAACCCAATCAAATACATCAAACTTACCAACTTTAGATACAAATATATATGAACTAGCATCATCTATGTAGCCACTATGAGTGCAGTTGCCTATATAATGTTGATTGTTTAATTGAGCAGATAAAGAATAATAGGGCAAAGTTCCTAGCAATGTTTCTGGTAATCCAGACTCAGCTTCGTATGAAGCTCCCTTTGTGCCTTTATCTACCATTGTTTGTGTCTTAGCTGTTGTTCCGCTATCAGCCCAACCAGACGCAAATGTTAAATATTTTACTAACCTATAAACAGAAACTGGCGATGTAGCGCTTGAAGCACTATTTTCCGCTCTATATATTTTTATACCAGAAGCTCTATCTGGTATCTGATTTTTATCGTTTATTGTTATATCAATTGATGTATCGGTTGTAGTACCAGCATCTATAACTGTTTCAAGAGAAAGATTTGATTCTTGATATCCATCATACATCATACTAATTTTATAAAAATATGTATACCCAGCCAGAAGCTCAGAAGTGGTAGAGCCTACATCGCTTGGCGAAAGAGATATAAGACTATTATCTCTGAAATGAATCATAGTAGAACTTGATGTAAATGTTTTAGGCAGTTTATCAAATCCAGAAGTTCCAGTCTGTCTTAATATAGCAAAGTTTGTTCCATCAGCAGAATATGTATTTCCAATAGCAGCCGTTGTAGGTACCCATCCAAAATGACAACTTACTCCTGTTCTAGCAGATTGCCCACTAGGAGTTACATTGTATAGTATTTCAGCAGTTGGGCCTGTCGCATTCGCTGCTGTCAAATAATATTTATTATAATTACCACTTGTTTCACTAGTAGTCCAGGTCTCATCTAAATCTGTAGATAATTTTTGTATCGCATCTCCCTTTGTTAAGTATATCTCACCATCAGTATTATCAATACCTATACTAGTTATATCGCAAGTAGTAAACGGGGCTAAGCCCTGACCATTTGCAGTTGCAACTCCATTTGCATTATTAGGATGATATACACTAGTAATAGGAACAAAATCTCCTCCAGAATTATTTGTTCCAGTGCTATGATTATTCTTAATTCTATGCAAAGCTAATGTCATTGCTGTACTCACAGATAATACCTTAGCCTCATTATCTGCTCCAGTTAAATCATCTCCATCTCTATTTAGCCACATATTAATATAATAATCAGCATTACTTGAAATATTCCCACTATTTTGATATCTTGCTAACCAGTATATTGCATCATTATCGCTAGGATGTTTTAATAAACTCCTAGGGAAAGTTTCTTTTATATGGTTAGATGTAGGATTTATATTATTTACATCATAAGCACCAGCATTCTCCTGTTCCCAATCAACCCAAGTACCAGGTGTATCCTTATTCCCACCAGACATATTTGGCATCATAACTGTTGGTGTTACAGTAGCCGTCCCTGTAGCTGGAACTTTAAATAAAAGCTTATCTGTAGAGTCTCCGCTTCCTAGTTTATCATCAAAATGGCAAGCTAACCATAAAGTTGTATTTGTAGAAGTATATTCTATATCGCTATAATTACTTCCAGAAGGGCCAGCATAAGTACCTAAGGTATAAGTTTCTGCTTTAGTATCCAGATCGCCAACAGCAACCTTATAAATCTTTCCCTCACCCTCCTTGTCTAAAACATATAAATTGCCAGAACCATCTGTACATATAGACCTTAAATTATTAAATGTACCTAATGTCGAAGTTGCAACGCCTTCTCCAGTTAATCCATTTATCTTCCAAATTTGAGTTCCCCCAAGCTCAACACCATAGATATATCCATCACTATTTTGAGCATGCACAACCTTGTACATATATGGAATTGAAGAAGGATATTTAACTTCTGCGTCTTCTATAATTAATTTTTTAGCACTTTCATTTAATCCTTTGTGATTTGTATATCCAATCCACTTTGGCTTATTTGTGCTACCAAGGCCAACATGCACCTCTTTATTATTAACTTGCATAGCAACATTTTCTAATGGTGTATCCTGTACCTGTATACCATTGTCAGTTTGGCTATCAGAATCTTTATTAAAAAGTGAATCAGCGGGATCATAAGTAGGATTTGTAGCTTGAGCATTCTTTAGAAAATGCAATTTATTGGAATCATCCTCCCATGCAACTACATCCTCTGATACATTACCACTTGAATCTACAGATTTTATTACTCTAGCTTTATCTATATCTACAGTAGCTGTTACTAAAGCATTGTCTACAGTAACCCTAGATGTTACTGTAGTATTTGTTGGAGCCCCCTGCAAAGCACCATCTTTATTAACACAGTCTAGGTTAAGAGAGTAAGTAGCTGATTGCTCTGGTATATCAGAAGCATCAGGAGTCGTTACTGTCCCATTCATAAACTTGTTTATTTCAAGCAGTTGCTTTGCCATTTTATCCCTCTATAAGCTTACCCCACAATGAAGTCTTACCTTCTATGATATTTATTACATGTACTGTAAATAATCCCTTGTCAAAGTAATCCACCACTGCAAAAGCATGTGACCAATTATGTTGTCTACCACCTAGCCATGAATTTTGTTCCGATGTCATATCTTTCAAACATCCTATTGACCAAGCTGACTTCACTCCATCAAGATGAGTAACACTACTTTGCTGTAAGTCATGGTGATGTCCATACATTACATTAGCACCTAGTCTAAGTAAGTGATTTCTTGTATGGCTCACTCCAGCGAAATGATGTCCGTGATAGTAATTCATTCTACCTATCTTTAGATACTTCCCAGCAGGATAATATTTATAACCTCTTTCGTCAAGCTTGACTGCTTTCCTAAAAGTGTAATCCTTCAGGTATGGATTCTCGAATACAAATCGATTAAGCCAATCATCGTGATTACCTTCAGTTATATACTTCTCCTTACAGTTGACTTTATCTAATGCTTCGTCTATAATATCCATCCCAGCATTGACTTCTTCAATTTCCTTGTCAACAAAAGGTATTTGGTATTCTAAAGGTGGACGCTTCTTTTTCTTCCACTGCCAGTG
>TARA_R100001594_G_scaffold143924_1_pt1 | contig 20915 bp, 8 predicted proteins | sample TARA_R100001594 | Tara Oceans TARA_R100001594 (sample SAMEA2622752) | marine metagenome | biome: marine biome (ENVO:00000447); feature: marine epipelagic mixed layer (ENVO:xxxxxxxxx); material: "saline water (ENVO:00002010), including plankton (ENVO:xxxxxxxx)" | depth 150 m | reverse complement strand
GCACCTGCAACTTGAAATATAATATCACCACCATTAGCAGACCCTTTTCCTTTTCCACCAGCAAGTGTAAGATTACCTCCTGCTATATTACTCGTGGTTCCAGCAGTTGTACTGCCACCCTCTATTACTAACGCTGTACCTGCAGCATTATGAGCCGAAGCAGAAGTGGTAAGTAGGTCTAAACTAGTGATTTTAAGATCACCACTTCCAAATGAAACATCCGACAAATCATTTAGGGCAGATGCACCTCCAGAGGCAGTCAATTGACTAGAAGATACAGAAATCCCCGATCCGGCAATGGCAGTCAAGAAATCATCAATACTCTCCGCTTTGGGTGCGCCTGTAGCACCTCCATCAAGGAAAATGATATGGTCACTTGCTTGAGCAACAGCGGCAGCAGGTATACTGAATTTAGTTACCTGTCCAGAGCTATCAATAGTAATAGCGGTATTCGTTCCGTGAGTGGTACCGTGACCAAACTCTAGTGTGTCTGTACCATCATCTAAACCAATACGAAAATCTTGTGCATTTCCGTCGAATATAAGCATAGTGTCTTCAGCAACACCTGCTCCTATGGTTATACCTAGTGGTGCAGTTGAACTGAACTTTCCAATAGTAGCAGTACCATCCTTGAATGTTATATCTGCACCATCAGCATTAAGTTCGATATCACCTGCTGCATCTAGTATAAGATTTCCACTTTCTGCAGTGGCGATTGTTGTATGTGATGAAGCAGCAACACTTAAGGTAGCGAAAGAATCAGAATCGAAACTTAATTTAAGTTGATCACCTGCATGAAAAATCTCAACTTTTGTATCAGGATCAGAAACACCAAAACCTGTTCTATTGGAAGAGTCCACATAGATAAGACCTGCATCGCCAACATCAACAGTCAAATCTGGTAAAGTGGTTTCCGCTTTTCCTCTATTGATACCCATGTCTACCCCTTACTTAGTTCGAACCAATGTAATCTTGCTCTAATGACTGGTGGTGTGGTGTCAGTAAAGTTTGTTGTTTGTAGCCAAAGATAAACTCTACCTGCTTGTCCTGTGCCATCATCTGTAGATACAGGAACAGTGGCTACTTGTGGATACAATTCGAATACAACCATATATCTATCTGTATCATTCCTACCAGCAACCAAGGTCGCTTTAGTGCTCGGTCCGGCACAAATATTATCACCTGCTGCATCCCAACTTAAGAAAACAGAGGCTGTTTTATCTATTGCGTTGGTTTGTCCATTATCTTCTAGAATTAATTCTAAATGACTCCAATGAACTCCACCACTGGGTAAACCAGTGTCAGATGGAGAAGCAACTCTTGGAGTACTGATCAATATACCAGAACCCCAATTGTTAGAACCTTGACAAGAAGATGTTGGAGTCTGTGTAGAAGCAACATCTATAAATCCACTAGCCATAATGACCTCCTTTTGAGATTAGAGGTTTATGACATTCTATTCTGATTATTTTTAATTACTCGATAAAACATACGGCATCTTGCAACTTCACTACCAGACCCTAATGAACCACCTGCCTCAATTGTAAAAGCAACATTTGGTGGAATTTGATGAGTAGACAATGTTCCATCTCCATCGTCACCAACAAATAAAGTAAACGTATCTAATGTGCCTAACGCTTCAGCTTGGGATACAGCTACAGCAGTTGTACCTTGATCTAAAGTATAAGCTCGAGAGGTTAACACTGTTGAAGCATCTGGATTACTTATATACACTTTTTCTGGAATGATTGTATAGTCTGCACCAATAGCATCTGCAATAGCGGTGGCTGAACCAGCTACTGGTATTTCACATGTGCCTACAAATACATCAGTAGTACAGAATGGTTTACCGTGAGCAGGGAATATAATTTCAACACAAGAGTCAAATCCTACTCGCGCTACAAAAGTTGATCCATCGCTTTCAAAAATTGTCAAGTCTTCAGAATACCCATCTGCTGAATTATGAATAACAAGTTTCCGACCTTTTAATGATTGTGAAACTCCATCTGTGTCGCTTAGTTCTGCTGGTAGAAGTACACTTCGATCCGCACCACCTGGATCAATACTAAGCACTGAACACTTAAGTTGCGTGTTAGATTCATCAAACGACAGTGTAATTGTACCTGCGGCTGTTATTGTTTGTACACCATCAATAAGACCACTCATCGGGCCGCTACTTGAAAACTCAAAATCGTGTTCAAGTGTTCTACCACTCATAAGTTCTGGAAGTTTTGACATAATAAATCTCCTATAGGTTGTCGCTTATATAGTAATATAAATATTACTTCTTATCTAAATCCTTTTGAGCATCCAAAAGTTCATAGTAAATTTGTTTTTCTACTGTGTTTAGTTTTGCTTCGGTCATACCGAGAGAAGCGCGAAGCAAAGTATCTAAAGTAGCACCTTCCGGCACTACAACTTCTTCACCCGAAATGGCACCCTCAAGAATTTTACCAACAAAATCATAGTAAAATTTCTTTTGTCTACCATAGTAAAGAGAGGTGACTGGAGCTGATTTTGCTGCCTCCAAAAAATACATCAACATATATGCATCATCAAGCGATGTTGGATAGTAAAAATAATTTTCAGTGACTATAAAGTTATCTGTTTCTGGTACATGGAGAGTCATACTAATTAACCCACCGCTTTCATTTATATTGAACACCTTGTCCATTCCAGGTAGGTTCATAAACTTACTTTCCACAACATCTCTAGGCACACGAATTTCCATCAAATCTCTTTCCATGAAAACGGTTTTACCTGTTGCTCGTTGTCTTGCCAGCGTAATGAATGGATTAGCACCAGACAAAAGGTGACTTGCTATTTCTTCCGCTGATCCAAATAATGCTCTTATGAGAGATTCATTATTTTGTTTCGGTGTTTTATTTTCTGTTTCATTCAACCAATCTCTAAGATCGCCAGTCAGTCCTCTACCCGATCTAATTAACTCTTCAGCAACCAAGTAATAAGGTGCCATGTACAACACGGTATCTGCAACACCAAACTGCGGAGCAAAATTTAAAAACTGTTCATATTCATTTTTGTATACTTGTTCTATTGCTCTACTGGAATAATCACGATCTCCTCCATGAAGAAAGTATCTCAGTTGCATCCACTCAGGAATACTACTTAAATTTCTTTCTCCTAAGTGCTCTTGTTGTGAGTTACGTATCATTCTAAGTTGCCCCATCACCCTACTTGGATTATTGACCAATGCACGAAACACTTGAACTTGATTTTTACGAATGAAAGAATAGAATAAGAAAATCCTACGTAAATATGTCTTTTCAAATTCCGATAAATCTGCATAATCAAAATATGTTTCTCTGGCAATTTTCGCAGCAGCAGCAGCAGACTTACCTCTTCTCATATGGTCCATAAACGAAGCCAGTCTGAAAAAGTTATCAGCAGTTTGGGCCGCTTCAAGATAAGCATCAGCAGCCACATTTAGCCTCATGAAACCCTTTTCTTTTGTTCTCATATCCTCTAGGAACTGCCGACCTAATTCAGCAGTAACAAATGAAGAACCCAACCCATGTTTGTTTGCCTCCAAGGCTAATGTCTGTGCATTATATATTCTACCGTCCACAGTTATGAAATGTCGTTCCTCCGGTTTTGTGCCTATTCTTTTACCAACCAAATCACCATCATGCAAGTATAGTATTGTCTCACTAAAGATACCCACATCTTTTCCTATTGTTTGACCCAGTTTGCTTGGACCAATGAAACCCTCTACTAAAAACGCTTGTAACACAGCCCCGATAAAATTGTTGAAATAATATGCAAAGGTAGGAGCCACAAATCCAGTAGTAACACTTTGCTTGGTCATATTAATTGGCTTAAGTATAACTCCTTCTATTAAAAATTCCCCTACCTGTTTAACATCTCTACCAACTGACATTGCTGTAGCAGCCTGATGTAAATACTCTTGTACACCAGAAGCCCTTTCAAAATTTTTCTCAATGTTAATCGAGGCACCCTTAGAAAGTTCCGTGTCTTTAAAAATATGAACAGACTCCACTATTTCAGTTTCATCAAGTATTGCAGCAAGTGTGATTTTGTCTTTCTCAGAGAATATTTTCTCACCATCATCTGTTACATATTTTCTTTTCTTAATAAGTTCTTCTAATTTTTGTTTTTTAAATTTATCAATCTCAAGCTGTAACTTGGAAGGTTTTAAAATTCTTTTTGGATTATCCGGATCAACTTTTGGCGAAGTTAAAGCACGAAGTTCTTCTGTTGTTGCTAAACTCGGTTCTGTCTTTCCTTCTGGAAGAGCATCTTTAAATTCATTAAATAAATTATTATCCAAACGCATTTGTTCTTTTGATGTACTCAGAACATATTCTTCAACCAACACCATCGCTTCACCTAATGTTAGTTCTGTTTGATTTGCTATTTGTGTAGCGACCTTTTCTTTCATTTCTTGATGGAGTTGAAATGTGTGGTAAACTTTTCGAGCGTGTTTTTGCCTGTCTTTGTAATCATTAAGATGCACACCAAGATTCTTAAATGCTTTTCCGGCAGGAGCCAATAACTCTAGTTGTTGATCGTACATGTCCTGTACACCCTTTGGTACCAAGTATACTCGACCTTGCGGAGATGTATATTGAACCATTGTTCGATCTTCGCCTGACTTACGTGGTTTTATTTTGTACGCATCACAAATACCCTCACCGATTTCTGCTGCTATCATTTCAAATGCATTTTTGTAATAATACTCGTCATGTGGTCTTATGTGTTGACCATTCATTTCTGCTTGTACATATTCAGTAACAGCCTCAAGAAGTTTTTCCGTTTCAGTTAATGGATTTAAACTATTCTCAATTAACTTCTCTCTAGATACTTTTTGTATGTCACCGTACATGTGTGTTTCAACTAATTTTCTTGCCAATTCACCTTGCTTTTCAACAGCAATTAATCTCATCATCATCTCTACAAGTACCGCTGCGTAATCTGCTCGTTTTCCTAAACCATATTCACCAAGCTCTTTCTGAAAAATAGAAACATCCTGTTTTCCTTCAGTAACTTTTAAACTTATATCATTGCCTGTCAGGCCCATCAAAGTTAATCGGTTATCACTGTACGAACTAGTAATAATCTTGTTGGCTACATCTACAATTTCATCTTCGGTGCTCAAGTCTTTTATTGTTACACCAAATATTGTTTCGTGTATTTTTCCAGTATCAGAAATATACCCATATTGTTTTGCTAATTGATTTAAGTGGGTTTTTGTCCATCTAGGCCCTGATGGAGGTTTGCCTTTTTCGTACCTAAATGAACCGACCCCACGTTCATTTAACTTCCTATCAGAATTTGCAATGTAACCCATATAAAATAAAGTATAGGCAATTTGTTGTTCACCACCTTTTAAGTCTCTTGTTTTTGGTAAACAATCTAATATATTTTGACCATACAAAATTACTTGTCTTTGTTTATTTAAAACTTCATCTGATACAATGCTGAGATTTTTTAAAAACTTCTTTTCTACATCAGAAAATTCAGTTTGTTTTAAATTTGAAACAGTTTGTGATTTAAGTATCTCTTCTAATTCAGTCAAAGCATTTTGTATCGACAAAGGTGAATCGTCAAGGGCCAAGGCAAAACTAGGCAATAATGTTTTTAAATGCTCAAAATCTAATATATCACCAGATACAAGCTTAGCCTTTTCTTGATTTAAATAATCAATATCTGCTTCCGGAAGTTTCCCACCTTTTTGTTGCTGTGCAATAATCCTTTTTTTAGCGGCTTTTGCTCGGGTAGTATCTAAACCATTTTCTTCAATCATTTGTATAATTTCATTAATTTGCTTAGTAGTAGACTTTACACTGTCAAAACTCATTACAGTATGCAAATTTTCACCCTTTATAGTCTGGGCTAAACGATTTACTGTAGAAACCAAATATGGCCTTACCGGTGGGTTCATTAGCCTTGGAAACAATTGTATAATTTGTAATACAGTTGGTTTTAATTGATCGGTTAAATCATGTGGTACGCTTAAATCTCCTAAGAGTCGTTTTGCTTCAGCAATTTCTTTTTTGCTTTTCTTTCGAACAATTTCATCGAATATAAATCCAAGATTTTCTGAGGCACTACGCATGGCATTACGAAACTCTTCAAAATGTTCACGTACCGCTGGTTCTTCCAATAAAGAAAGTTGTTCGCCCCGTTTACCAACTAAGTATGATAATGGTTTTGTACTTTTTTGTTTTTCAATATCTAATTTTCCTTGAAGATAACTTGGGCTTTCATTTTCAAGTATTACATCTGTAACTCTTCTGGCTGCATTTTTTAAACCTTCTGCAAAAGATTTACCAGACTCTCCAAAAAATGGTATTGCGGCAAAGGCATCTACAAGTGCAGTTACACAGTGAGTTGCAAAATTCTTATTGGCTGTTTCCAGTTTGTAATTACGTCTACTCATCGTTGGAACAGATATATCAATTATTGTGTCTCTCAGTTCAATCAACTCGTTTTGTCTAAATTGTAAAGTCGCTGCTTTTATCTGAGCAGGAGTAGATTTATTTGTCACTTCCTCTAAATTTACTTGTCGTATTCTTAATTTTAAAGATTCATTGAGGGTGTGGTATCCTGGTGTGTTTTCAATTTGTCTTAAAAGACTTTTCAAATTGGTTTTTACCTTTGTGTCCGTAATATTCATTATTGGATCTGCTTTGCCTTCAACCTCTGTAATATCTAGAATTTCTTTCATTTCTTCTGGTACTTCATTAAAGTCTTTCGCAATTTCCTCTAATGATTTACCAAATATTTCTTGTATTCTTCTTCCTGTTGCACGGTAGTAAGTTTCAGCATCTTTCACAGGAACAATCGTTCTTTTTGTTACCGCTACTACTTCTCCTTTAATAAGTTCAATGTTTTTTCTGACCTTAGTAAATGCTAGTGCTCTTACAATCAAATTAAGTCGATCAACATTTTTACCTTCTTCTATTTGTTTAAAAAATGCCTGATCAACATCTTCTGGTGTAATAAAGAAATCTTTTTCTTGTATTTTCTCATTGATCATTTCATCCGTGATATTGGCAGCATCAATGTTTTGTTCTTGTTCAATAATTCGTATTGCCTTGTCTCTTCTAGCTCTACTTTTCTCTGGCCGTAATTTAGATGGGTCAAATATATTAGGGTACATTGAGGGCTTTAAATCATTCAATAATTCATCATTTAAAAATAGCCTGTCCGGTGTGGCTGCAATTGCGGCCTCTTCTGCTTGTTCAAACTCTTTTCTTTGCTGACTTAACTCACGTTTGTAACTACCAGACTTTCTAATCAAAGCCTTAAAACTTCTGTTTGGATCATCAGCAATATCTTGTAAACCCTCTAAATCTCTTGCTATTGGACCTTCAAATAATTTTGCAGCATTTATGAAATTTTGAGTAATTTTATCAGCGTTGGTGTCTCGTGCAACCGCCTCTAAAGCAGGAGTAGCATTAAAATATGTTAGTAAGATTTTATCCGCATTATCTGGATTTGGATTACCACCATCTTTTGTAAGTTCTTTTGTTGCTGCCAAACTTAATGTATCACTGATAGCTTGTTTCAACGGTACCATTACATTTATGGCTGACGTACTTACCTGACTTTGATTGTTGGTAATAAAGTTGTAGGTATATGCAAGTATTTGTTTACCTTCTCTTGTTATTTGTCTTCTACCATCTACTACTTGACTAGGTAAAGTATCTAACAATTTGTCGTAATCTTCTTTGCTTAACAACTTTAATAAATCTTCAGCGTTATCCGTAAGAAAACTAAGTACATCATCTGCTTTAAAATACTGGACTATCTCAGGTCGATCGCCTATCAACACCCTTTGGTTTTCAACTACCTTGTATCTTAGGTTATTAAGTTCTTTGTGGGTGTATCCACTTAGAAGTTCAGACTTGGGCGAAGCAGCAATAAGTTCTGCCTTTTCAGCCTCTAGTATTGCTAGTTCTTCACTTTGCTCTGCTAGAAGAGACTCTTTTGCACTTTTTAAATCCTTTTTAAATTGCTCATTTTGTGTTCTAAGTTCTTTAATTTCAGCATCAAATTGAGTTTTTTCATTTTCTAGTCTTTCTACTTCGGCTTTAAATTCATCAATTTTTGGACTTTCTGGGAAGTCTTTTTCGAATTTTTTTAATGCTTTTTTAGCACTTGTTATTTTTGCTTTTAATTTTTGAAATTTGTCGTAGGTTTCTGTAACCAGTGCTTTGTTTTCTTTAATTTTGTTATTTACAGGATTTTCAACTAGCTTTTTATTTGCAGTTAAATTTTTACGATGGGCTGTTTTAAGTTTTTTAATTTTTAAAGTAACTGCATCTATTTTCTGTTGGGTTTCAATTGTCTCTTTAGGTAATTCAATCTTCATGCTTGCCGGTGCTATTGTTAATCCCATCTTTCGTAAAGCATCTTTGTCTTGTTTTTTAATTACCAAAACATCAAACTCTATTCCTGCTTTGTCCACATATTTAAATATCTCAGGCTGTATACCTGCTGACTTAAGTTCCTGTCTTAATAAAGAACCCATGACAATGTTGTTTGTTGGATGAGCAATCCCTGTGCCTTCTAGTTCTTCAGAAGTAATTAAATCACGGAGAACCTGTCTTAGTGGATGCTGCACGTTTTCTAATTGTGCAAGATGCTCCATAGCACGAATTTTTGTTGCAAACTTTCTCTTATCTAAAGTTGGAAGAAACTTACCAAGTGTTATATCTTTTGCTGCATCTTTATATAAGTTTTCAATTTCTCTTTCTAACTTAATAATTTTATTTTCATTCTTCTTTTGGCCTTTATTAAGTTCTTTTCTTAGTTCATTATATTTTTCAGAAAGTTTTCTTGTAGTTTTGTCTATTCTTTCTGTTGTAATGTTTTGAATTTTATTTACGGTAAATGTTTTTTCTTCTTGGTGTTTGGCATTTTTCCTTAGATTTATTCTTTCAAAAGATACTACATTGCTCGGTCTTTGTTTGTTACGAGCGATATATTGATTTTCAACTTGACCTTGAAATACTTCTGTTATATCTCCAACCTTTTTAGATTCTATCCCGACAGTAACACTCTCTTTGTTGGTTTTATATTTATTATATTGTTCATCAAGTTTTATGTTGAGTTCTTCGGCATTGCTTACTTGATTAATTATACTTTTTTCTGAGTCAGCAATTTTCTTTTCTTGATTTTTTATTGCATTAAACTTTCTTACTTCAAAGTCATTTACAAAACTTGTTTTAATTTCGTCTAAAGTTTCACCTTTATCAAGACGATTTGCAAAATTATCCTTCAGTAGTTTTTTATCGGTATCACTATACAATAAAAAGTAAACATCAAATATTTTTTCAAAATCATTAACTGATTGAACCATGTCTAGTCTTACCTTCAAAGCCGAAAGACCATAATCCATTATTTTTAATTTATTTTTATTTGCATTTTCTATTCTTGTTTCTTGAGATTTAACTTTTTTCTGTACACTTTCTTTTGTTATTACAGTTTCAGAAAAACCTTCAAGTTCTGTAGTTTTTATATCAGATACTCTTCTTCTAAAAAGCACTGTGTTGTCTACAGGTATATTGTGTATTTTTTGTATTTCTCTTACTACTCGTCTATTTATTTTTGCTGAATTTTTTGACAAAGACTGTAAATCATTTTCAAATGTTTTGAAATACTCATCCAAATTATTACTGTATGTTCTCTTTGATTTTTTGTCTGCCGTTTTTAATTGATGGAATACATCATCTATGTCCCACTCAAACTTATTATTGCCCTCTTTAATTTTTTCATAGATAAAGTTTTTAGTAACATCCAATCTAAATTGAGCATCTTCTTCTGGAGACAAACCAAAATCATCTTTTAAATGAAGTTCTCCAATAGAAACTTTTTCATCTTTTTCTTTAAAGTATACAACACATTCCTTCTCTTGAATTTTCACCATTACTGTTTTGTAATCTTCCATTTTACTAGAAGGATTATTAAATTTTGGTTGAGATACGTCTATGCTTGTTTCAATATCTTCTAGGGGTAACGTGCCTTCATCTTCTATTGAGCGTTTTGCTGGTGCAGGAACGGCCTCAGTATAATCATCTACAACTTGATTCAATTCAAAACTTTCCAAGTATTGTTTTATTTCCTGACCAGAAATCTTTTCTTTTCCAGAGTTTTTAATATAATCATATAATCCTGTTGCTTTGTAGTAAGAGTCGTAATCTGTTAAAGACAATTCTTTTAGTTCTTTGAAAAGACCATCGGTTGTGTATTCTATGTTTTCTATTTTTTCGTGTGGTTTCAATTTCTGATTGATATCAACAACGAAATTTTTAAAATATTTATTTGGATCTTCAGAACGTAAAGCGTTTCCACGGTGATAAATAATCTGGTATTTTCCCATTTCTTGAGACAAGTCACCACTTTTGACAAGTGCATTTATTTTTTGTTCAAAACTTTTGTATCCATCACTAGTGATTACACTTAAGTCTCTACCAATCAAAGTGTCTATTGAAACTGTATCGTTATTTGTTTTTGCAAACTTTTTAAGATTTTCTATTCGAGTGACTGATTTTGGAAATTCTATTTTTTCTTTTTTTACTTTTTTCCTTTTATCTTTTACTTTTTTATCTTTTTGTTTTAATTTTTTATTGTAATCTTCAACTTTTTCATTGTAATCTTCGACAAACTCTCTGAGTTCAAAAGGATTTTTATCTTTGTACTCTGCTTCATCAATACCTTGTTTCTTGAACTCTGTTTTTAAATCATTGAGTTCGTTCTCTTGTTTTTTAATGAGTTCATCTGTATTATCTATGACTCTTTTTACAGATAAATTTGTTTCATTGGCATTTTTAACTCTTAAATCGTTTACTCTAAGTCTTGCTTCTTCTGGCCTTATACCTAGTCGTTCTAATATGTTGTTAAACATTTCAGATGCGTAATACGCTTCCCTTCCCGCACCTTTAGCTTTTTTCTTTTCTGCATCAACTTGTACGTCTTCAATTACATCCTCGCCATTTCTTATACGCATTTCTAAGTTATTGGCTTCTTCATTAAGAATACTATACTGAAGATCAGCCTTTCTTCTCATGTATGCTGGTCTTAGTACTACATTTTGCAAACCATCTGGCAATTTAAGAGCCAGACCTGCTGCTTTAAATTTCATAGCAGTAAACACATCAAGTACTGCTTGATTTTGAAATAAAGCAAATAATTGAGCACCGACAGAACCCCCACCAACAAAAAATCCCGTCAATCCTGACCCAACGGTACTTCCTAAAAACCCAACTAATTCTTCGGCAGCAGGAATTATACTAAAATCTGCATTTGCTTGTATTTCAGAAGTTATTTGTTGTATGGTTTCAGTGTCATTCATAGGTGCGGGTGCAAATAAACTGCCCTTCTTATTTGATACATCAACTTTTACTGTTGGGGCATCAGGATCTAATTTAGGTACTTCAAACTGATCTACGTTTCTCGCATATGCTCTTTTTGCAATTGCTTTATCTGCCTGATATTCGAAGACCCTAAAAGGATCAAGACCAAGGGTTGTGGCTCTAACTAGTGTTGGTGTTTTTAGTTCACTCAATGCACCTTTAACTGCATATGGAAGTCCAAATTTAGTTAATTTAGATGCTTTTATCAGTGGTTTTGCTATAAATGCTGGTGCTTTTAATGCACCTTCAAACGGTGCAGTATTTGATGTAAACAGACCTAATTGATAATTAGTACTATAAACTTTACCATCGGTAAATCCCAAGCCTTCTGCTGTAAACGCAGTACCCTCTGTAAAACCAGGTGCTACACCGTCTACGGCTACAAAGTATCTAGTTAAAAAATCACTGTCTCTTGGATAAACCCCTGTATATATATCGGGTAAATTATCTTGGTAGTAAAAATCAAGACCTGCTGGTGTACCAATAACAAAAGGCACTTGTGACAATTCATCTGTCAAGGTTACTGCATATGCTTTTCCAAAGGTAGTTTCGGCATCCCCAAATATGCCCTCTCTGTAGTACTGATCTATAATCCCATTTTCTTGGGCTTTTTTAAGTGAATCATTATTATATTTGTCTATTAATTTTTGAGCCTCTTCCTTAGAATATAAAAAGTTTCCTACGTATCTTTCTAAATCATCAAAACCAATCCGGTCCTTGTTTTCTAATTTTTTTTGCTCATCTATGTATATGTACAATTGTTCTTGAAGTCCTCGGTCAAAGAACCACATTTCTGGATATAAATTTGTGGTTCTCAACAAACCCTTGCGTTTCTGATCTTCAAGTTTTCTATATTCTTCCCTATCTTTGCGACCTCCACCATAAAAGTCTGCTTGAGTTCTGTAGAGAAATGCTGGGTCTTCGTCATCAATGCCAAGAGTAAACTTACCTGCTTTCTTAAAAAGATATGTACTAGTTGAGATTGGCGATAACAATGCTGTTGCACCGTATGGTAAATCATCTGTGGTTACAGGCATTTGAGCAAACAGTTCTTCCATCACTTGAGTAGCTTGTATTGTTAATTTTCCTCTACTATTCATCCTAATTTGAAGGGTGCCATTTTGTGCAACAGTTTGATCATTTGCAAAGATGTTAAATATGTGTCCGACATTCCCTGACATTTCTTGCAATTCCAAAGAATCGTTCAAGAAGTTTGCCAGTAATAAAACCTCATCTTTATTAAACTCTTCTTTCTCGAGAATGTCTCGTATTGTTTCACCTTCTCTACCTGGAAACAACGATCTAAATCCCGGATCATCTAGGGTTCCTGCAGGTATGGTTTCATATTTTTTGTCAAGAAAAAACTGATCCATTTGATCAATGTTGTCTTTACTAAAGTTTTCTATAACCATTGTTGCAAACGGAGCTGCTTCAGCAAGTTTTGTGTCGTTTACTCTTTTTACTTCGTCTGCCTGTTGTGCAGAGCGTGTTAAATAATCTGTTAAATCATCATAAGTAGCATCAGGAAAACCTTTCATATAAGAATTAATAATTTCTTTTTCAAGATTTTTATATCCAAAAAGTGGATCATATAGTTGTTCTTTTTCCTTAACCGAACGCTCCTTAAGAACCAACATTAAATACTTTTGTACTTCTGGGCTATTCCTGTCGTATTTTTTATTTACATCAATGTCGGCATAATGGTTATCTTCCGGATTTGCTAGTTCCGGTAATTCTGGTAGATGCCTAAAGTTTCCTGCTCTTTTTTTGAGTTTTTGATACCTTTCAATATCTGCAATGACTTCTTCTTCAACTGCAGACAGGCTTGCACTTGTGCTAACAAAAATTTCACCCACATCTACTTGTGAACTGACTGCACTAAGGGTTCCAAAAGAAATATTGTCTACTATACTATACACTCTATTTTTTATAGACTTATTTTCAGAGAATAAAGCCTCTTGGACCATTACGGACCCCATGAGTTCTCTTTCGTACCTTGACAATTGTCGTTGTAAAGTTTTTAACTTTTCTTCATCACCTTGTTTTTTTGCAACCTTTATTTGTGCTTTGATATCATCGATTGCAAGTCTAATTTCACCGGATGCCCTTTCACCTGCTATGTAATCAGCATCAGGTTTGATTGCAGTTATGTTTTTTAAACCTTCGAATTTATTTGAGAACCACCCTACAAAACCCCCGTCAGACTGAGACTTCACATAATCTTCTACTTCAGAAACAGTTTTATTAAAATAACCTTTTTCAAAAAGACTTAAAAACCCACCTTTTTGGTTTAAAGCGTAAACTAAATCAATAGTAAAGTTTGCGTTTTCCTCTGGCATTTGTTCAAATATATTACGACCCTTGTATCTTTCAAGCATTTGACCAACAGCGTCACCAGATTCAGCCTCTCTAATTTCTTGTAATTGTTGTTGGTCAACTGTTCTGTCATATCCTTTGAACTTTTCACCTGCTTTAAAAGTGGTGTACTTACGAACTATTGTTTCACTAGCTTCGTCTATACCATCAAAACCAATATCACCCTCTACATAAAACTGTGGATCAATTGCTGTAGCCAAATAAACAGCCTCTGTTTCCATCAAATGTTGTTGTGTTTGATTTGCTCGTTTTACTTGTAATTGTAAATCTTCATAAGTGTTTATATTAAGTTGACGCATAGAGTTAAAAAACTTTTGCCTATCTTCATCAAAATTTGGATCTATTTCACCAGTAAGTCGATCTATCTTGGGCTGCACCTGATCTGCATTTAGAAAAAAATAATCAATATTATCTGGTGCTGTTCCACTTTCCGGATCATAAGCATATTTACCTATAAAATAAAATATATTCTGTAGATTCTCTGCATAATAATCTGATGTTTCTGTCACCTCTTTTCTTCTGGCTAAATTGTTTGTAACAACTTCTTGCGCTTGTCCTCTAACAGGCTCTGGAACTGCCATTATGACTTCTTCAAACTTCCTCTCATTACTCATTAAATCGTCGAATGTGTAATCTCCAAACACATAATTTTGATACAACAAACTCTTTTGCTTCTCTTCATCCGATAACATTTCAAGTTCTACACGAAGACCAATAGAAATTGCAGATTCTCTCATATTTGGATTTGCTTCTTTTCTGCGCTCTACTTCTCTATTAAACAAAACATTTGCTGTTTTCATGTTCTGAAGTAATGTATAGGCACGTAATGAATTTTCAGTTTGACTAAGTAGTTCCATATCAGGTTCACCAACAGGAAGAACTATGTTTCCTTTCTTCACTTCTTTGCTGATGTATCTGTTGTATTCTTTATCTAATTTTTCATCTTCCTTTCTTTGTCGTGTGCTTCGTTTACGACCTTTTAAATACTCAATTGAAAAATTTAAATTTTCTTGCTGATCTATAAATTGTCTGTAGTCAGTTGGGTTTACCATGAAGTCGTTTACCATTAAAAACGCAAATTCATTTCTTTCAGTCAAGTTCTTTTGTATTATTGTCTCTCTGTGTTCTGCTAAACTTGCATCATCTAGAATTTTTTCATCAGCATATTCGGTGGCTTTTTCCATGTTATACTTATGCAGTTGTGGATAAAAACCTTCTTTTAAATTGTATGCTCTAACTCTTCTCTTTTCTTGCTTTCTTTTTAAAGCGGCTATTTTATCATCAAATATTGCTTGATTAATTTCTTCGTTTTCCAAAGAAGTGTTTAACTTTTTAAGTTCTATCTCATACTCTTCTGGCTCTATTTGACTTGTCTTTATTGTTTTAGGTAATAAGAAGCCTTCAGCCATATCCATATATTCGATATGATCTTGTTTTGTAACTGTAGCCTCTGGTATAATTACATCGCCACCAGTTGTAGCATTAACCAAATCATGAAAAAGTACTATGCTTTGTGGGTCGGGTTGTTCATACTTACTTACAGCCTCAGTAAGATTTTCTACAGTAAACTGGACACCTTGTTCTTGCATATCCAAAAAAGCTTCAGTTTCAACTGGGTACAAATCTTCTGCTTCTTTTAATTTTTTGTAATTCTCTACATTGACAAAACCAATTGACTCGTTTTCTGTGGGGTCCATCGTTACCTCTACATATTTGGATTCGCACTCAGAACTATGATAAGTTTATCATCTTCATCGTCTTGTGGCATCATAACATGTTCGTGCATTAAATCTTGGTTCATGTCGTTACGTTTCCGAGCAATCAAATGATTGCCTATGGGTGCCATTTCTTGCTGGTGGGGCAAAACAAAAGACTCTACGTCTGCTCTTGGTGGATGGTAAATTACCCCATCTTTTGTAACCTCTACAGTACCATCAGCCAATTGCTCACCTGTGTGAAGTTTCATTTCCATACCAATTTCTAGGTCTTTAATGTGAGCACAAAACCCCATTCCGGTATCGTGTATCATTTCCACAACAAATCGGTCCGTGAGATATCGTCGGTAGTGCTTGGTATCCTCTGTCGAGGACATGTCCAACACAATTTCTTTGTCTATACTATTGAACATTTTTTTGCTTCCTCATTTCTTCATATTCTTCTTTTGTCATAATATATGCGTTATCTTGATCTTGCTCTACACCGTTCACTTTTAAAGTTGCTTTTTCATTAATAAAAACCCTTCCTTCTTTAAATGTTACTGTTCTTGTGATTTTTAAATCAGTAATATCACCAAGCCTTGTTCCTTTTTTGTCAGGTACAGATACAGTGCCTAAATTAAATGATTTGCCATCTTGATACTCAGGCAACTCACTAACCTTCTCAAGTTGACTTGGATCTATGCCTACAGCTTCTTGAATCTCATCCATCTCTTGATAAAGATTGTCTTTTTGTTCTTTAATACTTTCTAGAAATATTTCTTGACCTATTTCTATTTTGTTTGGATCTTCTATTCCGTTAATTTCCATTAACTTTTCTACTGTTGTATTATTTTTATTTGCAATTTTACTGAGTGAATCACCTGCTACAACTGTATGTTTTTTTCGTTCTGGTTCTTCTTTTTCCGGTTCAACTGCTTCTTCCTCAGCAGGGGCTTCTTCCTCAGCAGGGGCTTCTTCCTCAGCAGGGGCTTCTTCCTCAGCAGGGGCTTCTTCTTCCTCTTCTGGCTCAGGTGTAAAGTTTAAGAGATTTTGCAACCCCTCTGGCAACCTTCCTAAGAGTCTTTGTCTTAGGGTTCTTTCATCAACTTCGAACTCTATTTCTGATTCTGGTGCAGGTTCTGGTGCAGGTTCTGGTTCAGGTTCTGGTGCCGCTTCTTGAATTTCTAGAGTAGGTTCATCTATATTAATATCAACTTGCCTTCCCATGTATGCATCATTGTATAGTTTACTAAATTCATTAGAACTATTTTGATCTAAAGGCACAATATTATTTTTTCCATTTTTATATTCAATTTTTACAAATTCTGGCATACCATTTTCATCGTATCCAGCAACCATGTACCCGCCTCTATCTTCTTTCTTTTGTTTTAAAATTGAACCTTTTGGTATTTCTTCTGGTCCATTTGGTGGGGGTGTAGCAAAATTACTTGATCTTTTATTTTCATTTAATTGACTGTCTGGAAAAGTATCTTTGTTCACTGCGTACACAGAACCATCTGCAAAAATCTTTGGTTCTTCTTCTGTATCTCCTTGAATAGCCTCTAAGTCCTCCTCAGACAATTGTATATTTTGCTGATCATTTTCCGGTATACTTGCGTCTTTAGCATTTCTCAGTTCCACTAATTGTTCAAAGCTTAAACCTTGCATTTCCTCTTCAGTAAAACCAGCGAGTTCCATATCTCCTTTTAATTTAGCAAGTTCTTTTTCCTTAGCTGTAAGCGTATCAGAGTCCAATGTAGCGTCAGCACTTGTAATTTTTGTTTGCGGTGTTTCTACATTTACATCAGTCTCTACCTGTGTTACAGGCTGTACAGGTGTTACAGGCTGCGTTTCACCTTTCATTTGTTGCTGTACTTCTTTATTTAATCTTCTGGTTTCTCGGGCTGCCTCTTTTTCTTGTTTTCTAATTTGCTTTTTTGCTGCCTTTTGTTGTTGTCGCATCGCTCTATTTGTTTCTAAATTTACAATGTCATCATCAATTCTCACACGTCTTTCACGCAATACTGGACTTTGAGTAAACGGATCTGTTACACCATAATCCTCTCTTAGCATACCCAAAGGATCTTTGGCTTTACCTTCAATCATCATTTCAACAATTGCTGCCTCATCATCTTGTGCTTTTGCCAAAAGATCTTGCTGTTGTTTTGTTTTTATATCAAAAGTTTCATATTTATTTTTGTAAAATGAATCCGCATTTGCTTGTATTTCTGCGTCCGATAATGGCTTACCAGCCTTGAACCCAGATTGATGTTTGTACGAAATCCTATCTTGCTCTGCTGAGAACATTGCACTTTGATTACTGTTTTTATATTCTTCACCCAATTTCCCTCTATCCGTTGTTGAACCTAAATTAAAATCACGAATCAATGTGTGACTATACTCGTCTAATGGTATGTCAGTGCCTTTAATAAAAATATTATTTTTATCTTGCTCATTTAAATACCTTTCATTTCTCAAACCTTCTTTAATAGCAGTTTCAACATCTAAGGCACTTTGATCTCCTAAAAAATTCTGCAAGTCATTCATGGATTCGACTTCTGCCGCTAGTTCTGGTGATTTTTTCCCTTTAGACGAAGCCTCAGCGATTGCTCTGTAAGTTTTTTCTCTTTGCAAATCACTTTGTAATACTCCCAATTTATCCATGTCTTTTTCTATTTTTCTATCAGCCTCTGCCTGAGACTTCAGTTGATCTTCTTCTACTTTTTGTCTAAAGTCTGCTGCTTTTTGTTTATCTTCTGCTATTCTTCTTCTTTTGGCTTCATCTATTCCTCTTCTTTCTGATTCTCGAGTTTCCAAATTATTTTCAAGTTTTCCAATGTTACTTTGGACGCTTTCGAGTTCATCTTGTAACTTGGCACCTTTTTTTGCCTTAATTTGCTCTTGTTGCATCAAAAGTTGGTTTTGTCTAAACGCTGCCGAAGAATGTATTTGTAAAGATTCTGCGAAGGTTGGTTTATATTGCAACACGTTTGAAAACATTGCGACTGTTTGTAATGCGGAGGCCATTTTGTTATTCCCTTAAATTTAATAAAACTGTTTTACCAAATGGATCATCTACAGGCTTACCTGCTTCTGTGTTAATTAAAGCTGCTGTTAAGTTTTTACCTTCTAGACTTTTATTCAAAGACTTTACTTGTTCACCAGTAAGAGTATCGTCAGAAGCCATTAAAGCTAGCATTATTTTGTTTGATACTTTCGCACCCTTACTACCCAGTACACCAGCCAGACCTTTCTGTACAGACCCAAGTGCGTCTGTCGTAGCCTTTAACATTGCTGCTCTCTGTGCCACGGCTGCTGCTTCTACATCTCTTTGTTCTGCTAAGGCTTGTGCTCGCCTCATGGCATCTTGTTGAACGACAAACTCCATACCTGCTTTTCTTTGTTGTGCTACAGTTTCTCCTACAGACCTTTGTATTGTTTGTAGTTCTTTTAAAGACTTGGTGCCTTGGTCTGCAGCCACAGCACCTTCCAATGCTTGTTTTGCTTGTCTACCGGTGGCTCCTGCTGCCTGCGTTGCTTTTTCAGCATCACGTCTAGCATCCAACGCTAGTTGTTTCTCATCAATACCTTCTCTGGCTTGTTTTCTTTGTGCTTTTAGTGTTGGGTCTAGAGCATACGCAGCCAAAACTGTACCAAGTTTTAATGCCTCACCAGCACCTAAAATTGCTATATCAGTTTGTACATCTTTCTTTTGTTTGGCTATTAGATCATCAAGCAGTACTTGTGAAGGGTCTGCAGGTGGCTTAACATTAGTGGTGACTAGACTTTTCATAAATTCATCATCGGCTTGTTGCGTTGTACCTGCACTTAAATATGTGTACGTTGTTTTACCATCTACATTACTTTTAATTAAATCTATTGGTTTACCATCGGGACCAAGCACGGTGCTCGTGTTACCAGATTTATCTATTTTTCCGGTTTCAAAAACCTGTTGATATAATTTTTGTCTTTCTTCTTCACTCATCATAATCTCCTATACAAAACCTTTACTGGCCATGAAGTTACCATATTGTGTTCCACCACCACCACTAGCAGCAAACATATCTGGTGGCAATTCCACTGTAGAAGGTGTTGGCACTCCTGCTCTTTTATCCATCTCTTTTGATCTTTTGGCTATTTGACGTTGTTCTCTGGTCGCTGCTTTTAGCATCTTTTCTTTTTGTTTTGCAGATCCATATGTAGATACCGCTTGTTGAAAGTTCATTGTTTGTTCTTGATCTTTTCCTGCGGCTCCTAAAATAAATCCTGCCGTCAACCCAATGGCACCACCAACTAAAGCACCGCCTACTCCTCCCCCAACTTTGAATCCAATTTGTGCTCCAGTCATGGCATACTCAGCACCAGTCTGAAGACCTGCCAAGGCCGTTGAACCAGGCGAACTGTAATCCTCTATTTTAGGTGCATCCGCACCACGTAAGTCTACGGCTTTTCCTGCTTTTAATTTTTTGCCTTTCGCTCTGCGATTTACATTCGTGCCACCGTATTCCATAGTTTACTTCCTCTCTCTCAATTTCTGAAGGTAATCTAGTCTTCTTTGGTATTCAAGTTGTTCTCTCTGTATATCGTCATACATTATTTGATCTTCTGGGTCATACTCTGGAATCATGAACTGTTGTGCTCTCATAATTGCACCAGACCCTAATGGGGACAGTTGCATGTCCTCAAATGTCTCCTCTGGTACACGCATTGGTTGTAGGTTCATTCTAGGAGTCATTTTTTCTAACTCTTCTGGTGCACGCATTGGTTGTAGGTTCCTTCTAGGAGTCAGTTTTTCAAACTCTTTAAACTCCTGCTTCGGAACCCTTTCAATAGACCGGGTATCCTCTGCCCTTTTAAGTTCTCTAGGTTCAAATTCTACCCTCTCTATTGGCTCTAGTCTTTCTAACTTTTCAATATATCGGATATAGTCTTCCTCGTTCATCTCAGGAGTTGTTGCTGAATATGGTACGATTGAAGAAACCATTAATCCTGTAGGGTCTTCTTCTGCTTGTCTCTCAATTTTCATAGTGTGGCGTATACGGTTTGGATGCACATTAAGTTCTTTTGCTTTTTGCAACTCCTCAGGAGTATATGGAGGGGACTCAACACCCAACGTTGCCCTATTAAGTTCTCTAGGTTCAAATTCTGCCCTCTCTATTGGCTCTAGTCTTTCTCTCATTTCAATAGATCGGATATTATCTTCCTCGTTCATCTTTGTGGGGTCTGCCTCTTCAGGCAATGGACGTAAGTATTTGTTTGCTTCTTTAAGTATTTCCTCTAATGTATTCACAGTTCACTTCCTTTTTTCCGGCACATTCCGTATAATTAATTCGTTATTTTGTTTTTTCTTTTTATCTTCTTTACCAAACGACTCGTAAAAGATTTCATCTTCATCAAAGTATTCTGGTATTTCACCCTTATACTTTGGATCGTATTT
>TARA_R100001594_G_scaffold149284_1_pt1 | contig 21036 bp, 5 predicted proteins | sample TARA_R100001594 | Tara Oceans TARA_R100001594 (sample SAMEA2622752) | marine metagenome | biome: marine biome (ENVO:00000447); feature: marine epipelagic mixed layer (ENVO:xxxxxxxxx); material: "saline water (ENVO:00002010), including plankton (ENVO:xxxxxxxx)" | depth 150 m | reverse complement strand
TATCTGTTTGTACATAATCTTCTAGTTGTTCTTTAGCGGCTGCTTTCTCTTCTGGTTTCGCTTCGGGGTCAATCATTGTTTTAAATAGTTCTGCTGCATTCTCAGATGTACCGGACTTGCCTGGCAGACCTAGACCTATTGCTAGGTTATTAAGATTGAAACTAAGGAATTGATATCCCGCTTGGGCGTACTTATTAGATGTATGATCTTTAAGTATCTGTAGTGTATCAAAACTACGCAACGCAATACGAGCAGCTTGCGACTCTGACTTAGCTATGTATCCTAGGGTTAATAAGTCAAAAGCATTACCGTTATGTGTAGCTATCTTATAACCTTCTGACTGTAGTTTATCAAGTCGATCTAAGATTTCTTTAGCCTGTTGTTGTTGATTGTTGTTGTCAGGTGTCCAGGTTTCGTTTATAACTGAAGTAGAGTTATTAGCACTTTGAAGTGAAGCAGCTGATATTACACGACTTTCTACTGTGTCGGTAATATTGGTTTCGATATCTAGACCTATAACCTTATCAGTATCCGTTTTCCATCCTTCCTGTAACTCTGGCATAGAATCAATGTCTGCTGGCTTCATGCCAGTTAGTACTAACATATTCTTAAAGTCTCGTAGATTTGCATCAGGTTCTGTTTCGATTGTATATAGATTCTCAAACTTCACACCATCAGGAGCTGACATACGTTTCTGAGCGAAGCCTAATTTAAATCCATCCATCTTATGATCTAATTCAAATGCAAGATCTACTACAATTTCTGGGTTAAGGTTTGCTAAGTAACCAATAGAAGATCTTAATATGTCTGCTGTATCTGCATTAATATATCCGGAAACTAACTTTCCTTTTTTATCGTATCTCTTAGTCATCTCTGTAATCTGATTTGTTATTCTTACCATGTGAGGATATATTAAATGATTACCTTGATACTCAGCAAGAAGGTTCTTGGTGCTTCTTAATCTTTTAACAGTTTCAGATGTTACACGTTGGGATTGTCTCCACTTGTCATCTTTCTTTTGAAGTATGGATTCATTCTTTTCTGTACTTTCACCGATTCGAGAGTCTTGATCAAACATAAGTGAAAGGCTATCATGGAAAGCTACTGTTGCTAGAGCTTCAAAATGTTTTTCTATATAGTTAATAGCATCTTCATGTACGTCAGCTAGATACATTCCTTTGATACTAGTTTCCCAATGGTTTCTCATCCAAGGTAAGAATTTCTCTTCAAAGTATAAAGAACCTTCTTGTCCTGCAAGATCTATATCAATACTGTTCCAATGTGCTCTAGCTAGAAGATCCATTGGATTTAGTTTACCTTGCCAACCTACAGTACCGGTTGCGTTTTCACCAATAGTTAAACCATGTAGAGATACGTCACCAGACATCTCTCTCCACTTAAGATGATTAATAATAGAAATAATAATATTCTCAGCCCATGCCATCTCTTCTTTTACAGCAGCTCTAATTTCTGCTTCAGCATCTTCAGTAGGTTTTAATTCATTAGGTCTTAGTCCACCATTTTCTACTTTCTTACGTAACGAAGGAATAAGGATTAGTAACTCATCTACAGACATCTTTCTATTTCTTAACAAAGAACCGAGAATCATTAAACCATTATTATCAACCTTGCTTTTATTTATAATAGCACTATTTAAATTATAGACACCATAACCATTCAACCTAGCTAAGATTTTTTGAACTGGAACAACTAAAGCTGCTTCATGTAGAGGCAGAGATATAGCATCTGTTCCTGGGACTAATACCATTTCAAACTTACCTGCTAAGTAATGACCAGCATCTACAAAGTTAGTTTTTGTATTGTTTACAGCAGAAGTACTAGGAACACTTTGAAGACTGCCTTTTGTTTCTTCCATCAAATATTCTAAAGCTTCAAATAAGGCTTGCTCTTGAGCATGTTGTTCTTGGAAGTTGAATCCATCATTTGCTCTCATATTATCTGATAAAGCTTCTCTAGCAAATCGTTGAGTCTCGCCTTCTCCATGTACAGCTCTAGTGTTTATAAACTGACCAGTACGTATAGAATATTCCATCATCTCAATTTCAGCAAAGTTTGATAATGTATTGATTGCTTCAAACATTGTTTCAGGTGTGAGAGCTATAACCATTTTTTCTTTTCCTGTATAGGAATGAGAACTAAGAGTTATACCGCTACCAAGAGGATCTCTCTTAACCATAGTAACTCCACCTGTTTCTTTCTTAGCTAACTTTAGATCGATAGGTGTAAATACATTATTATCTACTTCGCCCTCAAGCACGAACAAATCATAGTTACTTAAAGATCCTTCTTGCTGAGCATCAAGTAAACTTTTAAGAACCATGTTAGAAAATTCACCAAGAGGTATCTTACCTTCTTCGATACCTACAACTGCACTCCATGAACCATCTTCAAAAGCGAGGATGTTTTCTTCCGGAACATTTCTTTTCTTTAACTGTGCTTTTAGATCTCCCATGATACCAAGCTGTCTAGGCATTTGTGTGAATAGCATATTAGCATCAATACCCTGGTTAAACATTGTCTGTTCAAAAGGAATACTTTGAATACTATAGTCTCCTGTATTAGTTGGAGCTAATACCATGAAGTCTGCACCCTGTAGACCGCCTTGTTCAAGAGCGAACTTAATATTATTCTCACCAGTCATTCCTGCTAGGATCATATCTTCATAGGTTACGGCTTCATCGATAGTTTTCTTAATACCGTAAACACTACCCTTCTCTCGCATTATTATAGTATTTCGTTTTCTATTTTTAATACCTTCTGCTATCTTAGTTAGTTTTCTAAGTTCAGTAATAAATTCAAACTGTGCTCTGTAAATAGCTACAGGTTTATTTTCTTCCATAGCTAACTTAACATCATTAAGTCGAGCTATAACATTATAACTAAGAGGAGCACCTGGAGGTCGTACACCTGATGCCATGTATCCATACATCTCATCTAGTCGCATTAAGTAATACAACGCAGGATATTTTATCTTGTTACCATCAAGGAATGATAGGTCAACTCCTAGTTGTGATGTCCACGCATCTAGTTTAGATTTGAGTTTATAAGCGTTAGCTTGAACACTATAATGTCTTGGAGATAATAGACTGTATCCTATGTCTCCAGATGTTTCAGGGAACCTTAGGTTCATTCGTTGAGTTGCAAACATATTGACATCTTGTCGATCATCCATTGCTATGATATCATTTAAATCTTCGTTAAGATTTTCATTCATATCTAAGTTCTGTTTGTATCCACCTTCTACTTCATTAATAGCTCTCTCATAAAATAGATGACGCAGCTCTAAAGAACCCAACTGATCATAACTCTTTTGTTGTATCAAAGGTCTAAGTGCTGCATAACCACCAGGGTTAGCTGTTCGTAAACCTATGATATCTTTAATATTCGAAGCGTCTCCGCCTTGCATGACCGCTGTAGAAGCTTGTTCAGCTATAAATCTTTGCTGTGCAATTCTAGCAGTGATTGCCTTTTTATTCATTGTCTTTAATGCTTCAATAGGAATACCTGAGTTTTTGTTTATACTCTCAAGTAGATTCTGATATTTTGTAGCGTCATTACCATGTTTAGCTTTAGCTACATCTAGATCTGAAACCATATTAATCAAGTTATTATACTCAGCTGTCGCTGCCTCATCTGCTTCTTTCCATCTTCTTGAGATTGTTTCATACATAACCTTAGCATCTTCTTCAGTAAAGATCTCAAACTCTTGACCACTTTTATTTCTTACAGTCGTACCTCCAAGATAATCACTTGTAGCTATAGGACCATAGCTTGCTTCATATAACATCTCGTCACGAATTAGAAGATCTTGAATCATAAGCTGAGCTTCTTTTCTCCATGCTGTTTTATCATCCTCATTGATAAACTTCCCGTTCTCATCTAGATCATACTTCTCTCGTAAACTGTATGCTCGGTTAGCTTGAATTGTCCACATACCGAAAGGTGCTGAACCAAACTCTTGCCCCATTTCATGTAAAACTTGAATGTCTACTTCACCCAGATCACCATACTGTGGCGTATTATCCTCACCCTTAGCAACACGATCAGCTACTCTTTGCTTAAATACGTCAGAGTTTTTGATGTTCTCGATATTAGTCTGTACCTTAGATGAATCTATATTCATAGGATGTATGTTTAATGTGTCATATGCTGTAGGGAAGTATCGTTTAGCGTCGTGAGATCTTGCATAAGTGAAATGCACTAGATGGTCTTCCATACCCATAGAAACTCTAGGATCAAATGACTGACCACCCATACGAGCTTGTAGTTCTAACATACCAGGATCCATTTGATAAGATACAGAGTTCTGTAAGTTCTGCGCTCTTAGTGCTTCCATATCACTCCAAGCTACCTTATCACCCATAAGAATTTCATTAATCCTTTGATGATCTTCTTTTGTTATAGCTCCATGTACTACTTCTTCTTCGATGTATTTTTCTACTTCTTTGATTCTTTCTACATATCTCTTTCTAACTACTTCAACAGGAACATTAGTAAAGTCTGCAATATCTTCTAAACGAGCGTTTATTAACTTCATAATATCGCTGGTTCTCATTACTAACTTAATAAAGTTTGCGGTATCTTTATCACCCTGATTTAAACTATCTTCTAGTTTCTTTAACTCAGCTTTAGCAGCATTCATATTATCCAATACTGCCTGAGTAGAAGCACCACCAACACCGCCTATAGCTCCTTGACCGGTTGCACCACCAGTCTCTCCTCCGCCAAGGAAGTAATTCTTAAATACTTTGCTTTTGATTCTTGGACTAAAGTCCATAGCTTTCTGTAAGAAGGTAACAGCTTCAGTCTCCACCTTCCTATAAAGAAACTCACCCAATGCTTGGAAGTCTTCAAAAACTAATTCTGAATCACCCTCAAGTCCAAAGGCAGCATTCATCTCTCCTATAAGTGCTTCGCCTTTAACTCCCCGCATCTCTCCTAAGAATGCTTCTATACCGCCAGCATACATAGTACCCATCGGACCTTTCTTAAAGAACTCTCTTAGCTTATCTAAAGCAGGATCAGCCTTTTGACGTGCTTTAAAATCATCGTATCGTGTCTTGGCAGTAGTATCACTACTCATATCCATGCCAGCTTTTTCAAACAAGTTATACCACTTTACTAATCTTAACTGCTCATCCGCTCTAGCTTCATGTACAGCATAACCCGCCCACTCCATAGCAGAGTGAACATATCGATCTGTAAGATTGGTCTTCCACCCTTTAAAGTCTATACCCGTATCAACTGCTTCAGTTTCCATAGCTTCTACTAGGGCATCTAGATTTTCAGCTACTGCTTCAATAGACATACCTTGGAACCAGAAAAGGTGCAGTCCTTGCATGTGTTGGTCATAGTCATTAGAACGTTCTAAAGCTTCCTCAAATGAACCATACTTATTCTCAATACGTAAAGCTTGTTCGATTATGAAATGTACTAAAGGATTGTCCTTATTAGTTTCCGTAAAGAGTGCAGGTTGTAGTTGATGTAAGATACTCATACGCCCTAACCCTGACGCTGGTAGTACTACTTCAAAACCTGAACCAAATGATTCATGATCTGTAGCTTCTTCTGATCTATAATGTTTTCTATAAGATAGTAAGGCATCGTGTAGGTATGTTTCCATAATAGGATTCATATCTAACTGCAAAGTATACAATGCTTCTAGTAAGTCGTCTCGACTCATTACTTCCTGCATAGTTGATCTATTAGATATATAAGGCTGTAATCGGAAAGGAACTCTACGTCCTACATTAAACATAGGGTGAGTCTCAGATAAATCTGATAGGTTTCGGCTTTCCCATTCCGCTCTTAACTCAGCAGTAATTTCTACATTAAGAGCGTAAGTAATACGGTTTCGGAAGATCTCATCTTCCATAATCCTCATTAAACCCCAGTCTTCAAGAGGTGCAAACCAAGCTGTATCTCCTGTTTCTGGTGGCAATACCATTTTACGATTCTTGTTATTGAGATCTGTTGTTTCAGTATTAGTATCTTCTATGTTTGTAGGATCTGTCATATCAATCATACGTCTAGTAGTACCTGGTTGTTTACCCATTATTAGTTGAATGATACCTGCTCCTGCAGTTACAGCATCTACATAATCTCTATCACCATTACCTAATTCAGTAAAGTAACTTACATCTTTCATTATTACATGAGCTACTCTCTCGAATAATTGTTCTTGTGTTAATGGATTCTCAGGATCTTCTTCGACTTTAATCAACTCATAGAATGCATCCTTATTTTTTAGATGTTGTATTGCATCCATTGCTCTTAGATAGACGTGGTTTAAATATTCTGTCTGAGTTCCCCATGTTACTTCACCTCTGTTCTTACTTAACTTAAATCCCTTACCGCCATTATTCTTTTCATTATCTTTAAATGATCGTTGGTTTACTATAATAGCTGCGTCCCGCATAATAGTTACAATCTTAAAACCAGCGTATAGGCTATACCTACTAGTAGTATCATTAGGATTTTGTGCAGCTTCTCTTAATTGTTCTGCGGTATATTTAAAGCTTGCCCGTACATTATCGTCAAGTCTTGCCATCAAGATAGATAATCTCTTCTGCAGTTTTGCTATATCAAACTTAAGTTCAGTCACAGCAACACCATCAGTAGGATCCATCTCAGGTGAAGCTACGTCTTCAGCAAAGATAACTTCTATCTTAAATCCACGAATACCTTCAGGCAAAGCTTCCTTAAGGACAGCGTAAGAAAGAGAAGTTTCATTAGCCCACTTAGGACTTTCTATAATGTGTTGAAGTCGTCTAATGTATTGAGCTAATTCCTTAGCTACTTCTGCTTTAGTAGCTGCTTTAGATATCTCTATATCAGTTCCATTAACTAACGATTCTAATCGTTGTGTAGCTGTCATCTTAATCTTGAATGGTTTGGTTGGATCCCATTGGTCGATTAAAGTGACATCAGTATCAAGAAGCTCATTAGCCAGATCTTCAATCTGTTGATTAGTCATATCAAGCCTACCAAGCCTCATTTGCTTTAAACGTCTCTCATGAATCTTCATCTCATCATCAAAGAAAGGTTGAAGTTCTTTTTGAGTATAAGAACTCTTAGGATCTTTACCGCCCGTGATATTATTTTTTACTAGATGCCAATTCTCAAAGTGATGTGATATACTATCTAGATCAGTAATACTAGGTCTTTCAGCCCATTCCATAGCCCATGTTGTATTTTTTTCATCTATAGTAGCTTTCTGTTTTTTTATAGCAGCTGCTAAATCAGTACCTGTTTTGATTATAGAAGAAGTCCAATCTCCCAATCCCATTCTAATATGTAGGATCTCTGCTTTACGCTTTTCACTACGAATAGCTGCTATACTTTCAGCTTCAAGTTCTTTAAGCTTTCTAAGATCATCACCGTGTGCTCTATTTTGTTTCCTATATTTACCTTCTAGTTTATTGAATTCAGCTTCATTATCTTTTTGCATAGCATAGAATCTATCTAGACTATGTTCTTTTCTTAGCTTCTTTCTCTTCTTACCTTTATGAAGTTCTTCTTCTGCCTTCTCAATGAATGCTTTATCTTCTTCACTAAACTCGTAATGTTCTTTCCATTTCTTCTTACCATGCTTCTTTACTAATTTATCTTTGGCAGCGTTTATTCTTCTTTCTATTACCGCTATATAGAACTTTCTATCATGTGCTAATAAAGCTTCTTTAAACCCAGGTATAGAATAATACTTTTCTTCGGTTTCCTCCAGCCTCTTCTTTAACTCAGCAAGTTCTAAACTACGTTTAGCCATCTCTTCTGTTAACGGAATCAAACCGGTATTATCTTTCTCGAATATTTTCATACGCTCAACAAACATTTGAATTTCTTGAGCAAGTTTAGTATCTCCATTATTTTCAGCTATTACAGCTAGGTCACTTAGTGTATCGTATACAGATTGAGTGTCCATATTTTCTAGAGGTGCAGGTGGATCTTGATCCCCCGGAATATTCTGACCTTGTAAATTCAAGAAGTCTTCAAGAGTTTTATTTTGTTTAGTAGTACCTGGCTCAGCTTTAGGTTTAATAGTTCCTGCTTTTTTATCTACCCTTGCAACTGTATCTAGTCTTTCAAAATTATTATCTTTCTCTGTTACAGTTCTCATTATTCTTGCAAAAGGTGTAGTGTGATGTACTTCAGCAAAGGGTGGTTGTCCCCTCTTACCGTATCCCGGATTATACTCAACCTCAATAGCCAGTACTTCTATACTATCTATTTCGATGCCATGAGAGTTTTCTATAAGGATAGCGTATGCCGAAAGTTGTTTAGACCATTTTTGTTTATGGTCTTTTGTAATCGCAGTTCTGGTATTTCCACCCCGTCGACGTGTTTTAATATCCATTAGTCTATATTTATTTGTATTTTTATTGTAGATTAGAATATCTATTTCACCAGCAATCATGGTTTCATCATCCCAAACCTTAATAGGTTGTGCAACGATTATATCTCCATTAGCTTCTAGTGATTCTTGCCACGCTTTTACTTCAGCTTTAAAAGCTACAAACTCTTCCTTAGTTTCGATAACATAATTAGTCCCGTCATCAGTTCTATTCACTGCATCCTCGAATTGTACATCCTCTCCTAGAATTAATGCACGAACAATACCATCTATCTTACTACCAATACTAGAACCACTCTGTAAGATAAAGGAATCTGGATCATCAGGCGGAGGTAGTACTGCACCAGTAACACGATCATATCGTTTGCCGTTAAACATGTAATACTTTTCATCAGCAGATAAGTCAAACTCTTGACTTTTTTGGACAAGGATATCTACTACTGCTTTAAATTGCTCATCTGTTAAATCTCCATCACCCGGCTCTTCCTCTCCCGGTTCAGGTTCTGGCTTAGGTTCTGGCTTAGGTTCTGGTTTATCTTTAAGAACCCACTCAATTACTGCTTCACCTTGAGAAATAATATCACCGTCTTTATTAGTGACGTGTACTCTTTTAATTGTTACTTGAGCTATATGATCTTCAGTTTCTTCACCTTTTGTGTCTACCTCATATGCAGTAGAAGGTTCACCAAGATTGTTTAGATAAGGTGTTATCTGAATACCTAATGCTTCAGCTCCTTGTTGAATAAGTCTTTCGATTTGCTTTAAGTTCTGACTTAGTTCTGGATGATTGCGTAATGTAGAAGGAGCTGAGTTAGCATAGACTTGCCAGAAAACTTTAGCTAACTGCTGTAGATCTCCACGAAGTTCTGTTTGAACTGATAAAGCTTCATCAGTTATTTTGAAATCATCGGGATCTATTAAAACGTCTAACGCTGTACCTAGGGCTTCAAATGATTTAATATCTATACCCTGTAGCTTTGTATTAACTAGTTGTTTAATGAATGCAATCTTATCTGCATCTGTCTCAAGATTTTCTAGTACTGATGGATCGTCAATTAGAGCAGTTAAGTCTTGTATTAGGTTATCAAGTAGTTCTGTTAGATCCACTGACTCATTCTCTGTAGCTAAGTCTAGTATATGTTCAGCCCATTCTTTAGTTTTCTTCATAGCAGTTTCTCGATTAATCTGAAGAAACTTTGCTATCTGTTCAGTTACAACTGTACTTATCAACGTACCTAGTTGTGTTAAATCTTTTCTTCTTTGCTCTATAAGTTTGGATTCACTAATAACTCTATCCATAAATAAAGAACTTACGTGTCCGTCTTGTTCTAGATCTTTCATTACTCTGGCTAAGAATTCTCTTACGTCTTTAGTAATTTTATCCATAGCTTCAGCTAATGCTTGTGCTTGCTCGGCAAATACCCTTCCTTCACTTGATAGAACATCTTGCCAAGCTTTAGCAATATCTTCTCTTGAGGCGTTGTCAATATCCTTACCTTCTTCTTGTAACTTAAGATCAACTTTATTCCTCATAGCTTCATTAAAGAATATAGATACATCTGTATCACCGTCAGAAGAGAATACAGCATCGATAACATCACTACCTTGCCATTGGTTTTTCTTTGTCCACTTCTTACCGTTCCTTGGCTTTCTTTCATTATTCCATTCAGATGCTACATTATCAGCATATTGTATTAACCAAGTAGCTCCTACTTTAACCATTACACCTGCGGGATCAGCTCCCATACGTTGAGCATGTAGACCAGCTAGATCAGATACAGCATCCATAATAGTGTATGCTGGGTCAATGGTTTGATTCCCATCAGAATCTGTTATCGTATTGTCTGCAATAAGTGATTGTAAGTCTTGGTCTAGTTGATTGAATAAGTCCATACCCTCATTTTCACCAAGTATAGAAGATATGCCTTCAGGTCCTTGGGCAACATCATGTAAAATTAACAAGAGTATATCTACAACCCGTTCGTTTGTTAACTCGCTATCCTCGGTATTGGGAAGTAATTTAGAAAGTTGTCTACGTAACTTTAAGGAGTTCCTATTAACAATGAATTCAGCTACATCTTTTCCAATTGTTTTACCATTAACTCTGAAAGCTCTAGCTGCGTTTCTAAGTGAGTTTGTAAACTCTTGGTTGAATTTGAAACCAGGAGCACCTACTTTACCGTGAACCCAACCTGCTCCTTGCTGACCTAAAACAGATAGCTCGGTTGTTAGTTTGCCAGCACCTGCCATTGTACCTACGAATACAGGGTTGATGAAAGGTGTTAGGGCTGCTTCAGCTAATGATTGTTTAGCTACTAGCGACCAGTCCATCTCATCTTGAAATTCTAAATCAATTTTCATACGTTGGTTAAATATCTCTGCCAGACCGCCAGTGAAGGCTCCTTCTACAGCATTAAGATTAAATAAGTTTAGACCTTTATTTGAGAATGGGTGATAGTTTCTCCACCAGTGTCCACCTTTCCATCCGTACTTTATATTGTATGCACCCTTCATCCATGTGTGTGGTAAAGCTGATGGAAGGAATCTTGTCAACTGTTTTGCTCTTACAACTCCTTCTAGTATCTTTAAATACTTCTGACTCTCAACTGCTTTGCTAAACATTTTAGCTAGTCTTCCTGCTGTAACGCCTAAAGTCATACCGAAGCCTACACCACCTGTAGCTATAGTCCATAGAAGACCAAGTGTCATCTCACCCACCATGTCAGGTTCGTTTAATATACCGTCAACAGTAAATGAGTATAGGGCACCAGCTGCGTGTTTCCAATCAGAGGATGTAGTATCACTCCAAACAATTGATTGACGTGCATAGTTAGCTTGGATTAGCATATTAGCATGATACCGCCATTCGTACTTATTCTTAGCATCTTTAACTACGTCTCTATTAAGACCAATAGATTCTAGGAATTGCATATATTTAGGAACTACCCTATTCATATAATCGTACATAAAGTCTGGGTTATATACGTCGGGTACGTCGAGACCCTGCTCTACAATATTGCCGTCATCATCGTATATTGTTGTTTCTTTTTTGATCTGCTCTTTCTCTGCTTCAGAGAATTCAGTTGGTTTAACATTAAACAAATCATAAGGAGAATCAAAGTAGTGAACACCAAACGGCTGCCAGTTGGCTGCTGCTCCTAGTTTAAAGCCCTGCTGTTTATCCGAACCTGTAAATCCTTTATACCAGTTAACGTGTGCGTATTCGCTTATGTTTTGTTTCAAGAAGTCAGCAACGTCATTAATAGTATCGCCATTCTCAGCAGTAACCGATTCTCCTTCAATATCCAGCCATGTTCCTTGTAGTGCCTTGTTCTGGAAAAATATAGCATTGGCTGCTAAGTTTTCATTCTGAGCATTAGTAGCCCACATACCTCGCATGTGATGAGTAGCTGTTTGAATTCTATTACCTTCTAATAAAGATAAAGGAGACCAAGCTAGTTCGCCTGTAGTAAGGTCTTGAGAGATTGTCATAAAAGGTTCTTGGGCTCTATAAGCTTCTAGAGCTTCTTCTGGTGTCTCATTCCAATCCCACCATGAACTAGCCCAATCCCCTAGAGGATCGATTCTTACTTCACCACCTTCAAGCATTCGTCTTGTGTTTTCTCTTTCATGAGCAAAGTGCATAAATTTAGACTTTTCGCTATATCCCGGTAAAGGTACTCCCCAGTCATTACTTGCTCTTAAAGGCTTTGGCATTAATTAATCTCCTAAATTATTTCTTTATCTTAACTCTTACCATTGAGTAAGAACCATTCGTTGCGTAGGTAGGTTTCCATTTACTATGTTCATAGTTACCGCCCCACCTACCCTCTGGATCATGTATATAAAAATCTGCTTCGGACGAACCGTACAAAGAGAATAATGTACTTCTCTGCGTACCAGCGTTATTCATTGCTCTCCATTCTTCTGGTGTAAAGTATACATAATCCTGATCTTGTTGTTTAGATCTTATTGCTTCAGGTGTAAGATCACCCCAATCCTCATTAGCAGCAGTAAGCCAAGACATATCTATTGACCAAATCTCCTGGTCTTTATATTCCGCAGCTATTAAATTCATCCACGCTGGTAAGGTTGTCGCTTCTTTCATTGACAAGGATATCCTTACGTGGGGATTTTTAGAACCGCCTCTTGTGTCTTTACGTATATTTTCATCAAATACAAATTCGTATGTTCCAGGAAGTGAGCTTCGGTCTTCTATTAATCTTAAACCTATATAAGCAAATGCTTTAGTTTCAGGATCTGCGTCTTTCCACGAACCACTAGGATCTTCGAGATTACCTTCCTCACCACCTATTAGATAGCTTAGGGCTAACGCATGTCGTTCTGTAAGACCCACCTTTTCGTTAAGATTATTTTTTGCATAATGTTCTTTTATCTTATCTGCTTGTTCGTTAGCATAAGTAATGGCTTTCTCTAGTTCTCCCTGTTCAATAGGGGCTCCTATTCTTGTCGCCAGCTCATTTAAATTCCTAGTAAGTACTAGGGATTGATCCTCTAGTATTTCTGCAGCAGACCTCTTAAGTGGTTCACCGGGATCGGGTTCAAACTGTTTATCCCATACATCCCATGATGCTGTGTAAGTTGTTTCATCTACACTAAGGTTGTCAGGAGCTACATGATAACGATAGTCCGTATTAAAGGTTCGAAGTTCTAGATCACCTGGAGCTCCTTTTATCTGGTCTGAGGGGTTAATTCTAACAGGTATAAGTTGTCCATGCTGATGTTGTAGGATGCTATCTAGATGCTGAGACATAGCGTTAAGATCATATGGAAGACCTTTTGCTTGAGCTAAATATGCTGTCATTATAGCTCCTTTAAACATATCTAATCTATCAGGAGTTGATGATAATATCGCAAAGGCGTATTGATTTAAGAGTTCGTATTGCTGTCGATTTTCGGCACCGCCAGGCATATCATAGTCATGATCAACAAATCCCTCAGTATCCATAGCAGGACCTGTTTCAGCTATAGCTCCGTGTGTTTGTGCTAACGCAAGAGCTGACCTACCTAGATTTGTATTTTGTATAGATTTCCAAATGATTGCAGAAATAACTTCACTAGGATCGAGATTAACAGCAACCTTCTTAAGAAGTCCCTGACCCCTTGACCAAGTTATCCCTGCGTTCATTTGTTCTTGAGAAATTATAGGTTCTATAACTTCGAGAAATTCATCGTACTGGTTCATCAAAGCTGTCTGATATTCTAATCTTTTATCAGCACTTACTTCTACAGGATTTAGCTTCCAATCTATAGCCGCAGTATTGAGATCTCCCATGGAAGTTTTAAAGATGCTTAAGTTCATTACTACATCTGGATCAATATCTAATTCTCTTAGTACTGATCTTACTTCTGTATTACCTGTCAATTCAGTCATTTGTTGGGCTACTTGTGACAACGTTATCATAAGGCTACTTACTGAATTCAATGAACTAGTAACATCTTGTGGATTGAGGTTATTCCAATTTCCACCTGACTTCTCTTGTAAAGTTCTAAAAACAAAGTCGTAAGCCATTGCTTGGAATGTACCACCTCCTGCATCCGTCATGACATCATTGAACCATCCATAGTTACCCGTAGCTTCAGCTCCCGCCTTTAGGGAGATCATAAAGTGAGCAGCTCCTGCTAACATTTGAGCATCGAAACTAGAAGAAGCATTAGCAACAAAGCTCATAGCTGTTCTTACCTTAGTTGCAAGTTCATTATTTCTTGATCCACTATTAGGATTGTTTACCATTTCTTTAGCAATAGCTCTACCTGCAAACTCTGCATAAACAGGATCTGCGAAGAACGCTGATCCCTGTTGTTGTACTCTATAAGCCTGATCTGCAAAAGTTCCGTAAGATGCTATAAAGGCTTCCTGATTATCGGGAGCAAATAGCGTTGCTTTTTCTTTAATGTATGCATCCCAGTCATTAGATAATCTATCAAAAGCCATAGTCATATGTTTTGTAGGGTTGTTAGCATAGTCTGCCCACTCCTCATCACTCATTGAACCAAGTACGAAAAGAGTGGGACCTATCTTAGATGCATCATAATTATTATTATTATGGAAATTCCTTGTATTCTCTTCATTAGATGCAGACCCGGAACCTCCACCTGAACCTCTAGTTGTTCCTGTTCTTTGTATAACCATATCATACTTATCCATTAGCCATTGTTCTTGCATCATGGATAGTTCATTCTTAAAGTAAGCACCCATCAAATCGTTCCAATCTTCATAGTCAGTGCCTTGAACTTTATTAAACTGTTGAGCTATAGCAACTCTGTATTCTTGCATACTTCTAGACCAAGGACTTGTACCCAGTACTTTTTCCTGTTGCTGTGTATTCAATACACCTACTAACTCTAGAACATCTTTATACGTCTCTGGTCCATAACCCTCAGTTAGTGCTTTGAATCCAAGATCTAACAATTCATTAGCCTGATTCTCTAACTCTTCATCCTCTTCTGCTTGCTGTTGTTCAGCTAATTTTGTTGCATCCAAAACCATTTGTCGCATTCTTTGCTCGAAAGTCATTTCTATGGTACGATCTTTTCTCCACTTTTCCAGATCTTTAGCTGCCTGAGCTTCTGAGTATTCTTCCTCAGCTTTTTCTCGGGCTTTTCTATTATCTGCAATTTCTCTAATCCATTTCCATACAGGGTGAGCAGTAGGTTTACTGGACATTCCCCAGTCTTTAAAATAGTCATCTATCAGTTGTTCTGCAGTACGATCGGGCACCCAAGGTTCTATATCAACTTCTTCTTCATCTTCTTCTTCTGGCTTAGTAGTTACTCCTATCTGAGCTGCTAGTTCTTCTAGTGTTTCGTCATCCATATCTTCTATCAATTCTACATCGATTAGGGATAAGTCAGCAACAGACAGTTCACCAACTCCAAAAAGATCTTGACCTGCGGCTTCTAAGCTTGCTACAGTATCTGGATGTAACATTGATCGTGGCATGTTATTTCTTTTAAAGTCTTCAAAAGTCCAGCCAGCTACATATAGGAACCAAGATTCGATTTCAAGCCTCGCATCTAAAGACGATGCGTTTAACCAATTATTTTTTTCTTTCTTAGCTAGTATCTGTAGCTGCTCATTTCTAAGTCGTGGATCTTCGTCTACAGTTAATTGAGCTGTTTCTTTATCTTGAGTTTGCATAGGAGGTACAACAGGTACTTCATTACTTAAGTCTTCAGGTAGAACTTCTCCTGATAATTCTGCCCCTTTACCTAGCATCATCATTAGATATGGGTCTTGTCTCCACATTTCTTCAAAGCTTTCTGGTGTAGGTGTAGTCTTATATGCTGTGATTAGTGACCGTTGTTCTTCAGTTATATCAGCCATTGAAAGTACAGCGTCTAGGTAATCGTTTATCCAAGCATATCCTACAGTCTCTCCTTCATCGGTTGTTATGATACCATCTGAGTGTGTTGTATCCTGACGATGTATTATGTGGCTTACACGATTCCATATTGCCTTACTGGCATCAATAATCTCCCTCGCTGTATATATAGGAACAAACATACCCTTTTCTTCATCATACTCTACTCCTCTATTAACGTAACCACTTCTTATATCTTCATCTAGGATATCATCCATTTGATTACGTATAGGTCCTGGACCTAGCCCTACTTTAGAAAGTTCTTCATCAATCTCTGCTTGTTTAACAGACTTTTGGTGATCCCTTTTTAGTTGTTCTTGTTCCGATATATTTTTAAGAAAAGATTCCTTAAGCTGTTCAGACATCCTGTCTTGCTGCTCTCTTCGCATTTTCTCAATAGGATCTTCTTCAGCATGATCGATTATTGATTGTTCGTTTTGGTTTGGTATTTCAGTCATGCCGTTCTCCTAATTGGAAGTCCTTTAGGTGTTTCTGTATTCTCAGAGATTCGATATCTAATAGAATCTACACCTTGTGTGGAATTATTGTCTTCATCTAGCTGTTCTACACGATCTAGAAATTGGTTTACAGGATCATCAGTAGAGTACGGGCGGTGCCACTTTCTAAATTCTTGCCAATCTAAAGGATCTAATACATTATTACCTAACTCTAAATGTTTAGTCATTCTGTAATTACTTATTGCATGTGTAAGCCATGCCCCTACTTCCCATGAGGTCCATAAGTAAGGTACTTTATCAATCCTTTCTTGATCCTGTCCTGGAGTCGTAGGCTTTCCGTACATCATTCTAGCCCAAGCTTCTTGAGCTATATGTCGAAGTTCGTGTGGTATTACCATTTCTATTCCGAATCCTCCCCAATCAGGTTCACCCTCAAGAAACACTTTTTCACCAATATAGATAACACCTCGATCCTGTCCTAATCGTCCATAGCGTTCGACTAGATCTATTTCATTCCTGCCTTGATCATATAGATAACCCACTCCCTCTACGTCCTTATCTACGAATCCGCTAACCCCGGTACGCAGTCCAGTTGTGGTATCACCACGACTAGCGTAGAACGCTCGTGGTTCATCTAAGATATCTATATCTTTATCTACAACCCATGTTCGATCAGGTATGTCTAGTGGTTGACCACCAGGACCTATGGTTTGTTCAACCGCTGGTGATTCCTGCCCACGGAAAGGTTCATCTTCAGGTGTCCTTGCCTTATGACCCATTGCGCCATAAACATTAGGGAATATATTAAAATCAGCGTCCAATATGCCAGGAAGTGCCCACCCCTTCTGCCTTAAAATATCAGGTGAGTCAGTAGTAAACAGACGTGATAACCACTCTGTACCAGATCCAGGAACTTGTCCTTCGTGAAGATCTCTCTGTTGTAGTACAGCTTGGAACCACTTCTTTAACTGATCCTTATCTACCAACTGTGGTCTATCTGATCTATAGTAATTTGGATTTGGATTATATCTATCGTTAACGTTTATGCGGTCTGCCACTTGTCGGGACATCCCATATGGTTTTTCCATTTCAAGACCCATACCTTCAGGCATATCATATGTCATCATATGTATCCATGGATCATAGTCATCGCTTATCTCCATACCCATGATAGCGTTATAGTTAGAACCCGGTGTCAAATTACCATTAAAATCGTAAGTTAACATAACATCATCTCCAGTAAGGTACTCTGGGGCTTTGTTCTGATGCTGGAGATGTAATGCTCTATTGAATTCGTTTGTTTGTACACCATATATCATTTTTAACATGTCAGAATATTTAACCTTAGGAGCCTCTCTAAGCGTCTTCATGACAATGGGCTGTTTTCTCAGCGTATCATAATATGTATCATAATGTCCTTTAAACTTTTCCATTTCTTCTTTAAGAGATTTTTCATCCTCAGAGGTCCACAGTTCGGAATTAAATGTCCTAGTAGATGGATCGTAAGCATTTTGTTTTCTTATAGTTAAGCCCTTAAGATTGTTTCTAGTTTCATTAAGATTAAGAATAAAACTATCGTCGAGAGATACAGGGCTTGATAAATCTATATGACCTCCTGCCATTTTATTTTGCTCTAGTAATCCCTCAGCTCTTTCGGTTAGTGACTGAAATCTCATAACGTCCTCGTTAAACCATATCCTATTTTCATCATTAGCTATTCTAACTTCGTCTGCATATTCACCATAGACTGAGTAATTCGGAGTAGTTGATCCAGGAGTATATAAAGGTTCGTTATTTATAGCAGGTGCCATATCTTCTCGTGTCTTAATCCCCATGCCTCTAGGTATTAAAAATTCTCTACCAGGCTTAAGTTTTGTTGCATCCGTTTCGGTAAGATTATTTATTTTTAACAAGTCCTGCCAAGTTACATTTTTTAATCGTCTAGCTAGACCAGCAGCTGTATCACCCTTCCTTAAAACATATATACCATAAGGATCGTCTTCCTCTTCTTTTACAGGGAAATTCTGTAAGTTATCATTAAGTTCAAGTAGATCAGGAACTTTTGTAATATCCTGAGTTTGAAATAGATCTTTAGAATTCTGAAGAATAGGATTATCTAGATCTCTGTTTACGTCACCCATACTCATTAGAGCCACCCCATCTTATGAAACTGTTGGATATCAAAAAGTATTTCTTGTTTTTCTTCTTCCGTTAATTTCTCATCTTCCCTGAATGCTGTCCATTTGTTTTTTACCCTCTCAACAATTCCACGGTTTCGTTCACGTCTGTCTATATTTTCTGCTTTGCCAGCACTATCCTTAAGTTGTAATAAAAGATCTGTTTGATTCTTCTCGTTCTGGATAAACTCACCTTCTTCTACTAAGGGTCGATATATATTCATCACAGCCTGTTGATCGATTGCTCTATCTCCATCTTCCTTTTTCTTTTTAGCTTCTGCTTGTATATAAGCATCAGCTGTTTCCAGGATTGTACTTCGTAATGCTGTATAGGCTTTATAGTCTGCTTGAGCCTGTGAGTTCTCTACACCTTGTATACGTCCCTCTGAGTTAGGGTTTAATCTATTATTGTTTGCATCTCGAAACCTAGGATCAGTAGGTGTAAAACCTACGTTAGCTATCTTAGCGTCTTGTTGTGGGTCTGGTACATTAAGAGCTTGATTTTGATCTCTTCTTTTTTGTTCGTACATTATAGAGCACTCCTTTTATATATAGCCCCAAGAATATTTCCTGTAACTCTAGCAGCTACTCGTTTCTTATCTTGCTGAGGTGAGTTATCTAGAAGGGTTCGTATACCTTTTTGTACAGTCTTACCTGTATCATTATCTCTATAGTCTAGCATATTAACTATAACTGGTGCAACATCATGTTCTTCTAGTTTGTCTATAGAATTAAATAAAGCTGTATCAGCTTGTCTCTTACTATCTTGAGTAATCTTTCGTGATATATCAAGAAATGGTTTTACATGTCTTTGGATTATAGGATAACTACTTACCTGTGTAGCAAACTGTTCATCTGCATCAGGACTGTTAACTACCTCTTCGTATCTTAAGTTAGATCCAATGATGGGCTTCCCGTCTTTATCTGGTACTGTTACACGACCATTAACAATCTTAGCCAAGCTCAGTTTATCATATCTTTCGATAGTCTGTATATCCTTAGCATGTATAGACTCAGGGACAAGGGCATCTAAAATTTCTTCAGTATTAAAGAGACCTGTTAATGCTTGAGATAATGATTGATTGTATGAGATAGAACCCTTATGGGCATAATCTGTACTAAAGTATTCCTGTAGCTCGGTTAACATAGGCATGAAGTGGTCTACTACTTCATCTCTGCTTTCTGCATTTACCTCTTGTAGTATATAAAGCCTTTCATAAGGAGTCTGTGTATACTTTAGTTTATCTAATGTAGCAGTAATTTCTTGTTTAGTTGATTCTTCTGGGGTTAATCCTGATACGTTATCGTAATGTTTCCAAAATACGGATCGTGTATCCTCTGTCATATCCCATCGTATAGTCTCATGCCAGTCTCGGAATAAAGAGTTACCTTTATAGTTAGTTATAAAGTCTAAACTCTTCTGTTCCTGATATGTCCTGTAGTTTTTATCTACTATATCATTAGGCTTAGGGGATTTTAAAAAATCTAAGTTACTCATAATGTAGGTCCAACTCCTGCTGCTGGGTTAGGAGTACCTGTCATAGCCTGAGCTGAAGTCCAAGATCCAGCTGCAGATAATGCTGTTTGACCGATGCCTTGTATTAAAGATGTTCTATATGCTTGACCAGGAGTTTGACCAAAGTATTGTCCAGGAGTGATTTCAGATATCTTAGTAAAACCAAAGTCACGCATGTTTAATGTCTTTTGATACTCATCATCAATAACACCTTCTTGTAAAGCTGTATTTACATTCATAGTATCTCTAGCTTTATGGTAATTACTCATAGCATTTCTTAACATAGCCTTAGCTGTAGCTGAGTTACCATTCATTCGACCAGCTAATTGAGCTGTTAGATCTCCATAAGCCTTATGCATTCCGTTAGACATCTGCGACATAGCATTATTAGTACGTTCACGGTGCCAATACTTATTCTTTTCACGAATACGTAAGGCTTCTTCACCTATAGCTTGGTTACGTTGCCATCGCTCTTCGTTTTCTAGTGTCTGGAACCAAGTTTGATTAGCCCATTCCTTGGCTCGTAAGAGTTCAGACTCTCGCCATTGAGCTATTTGCATTGCTGCTTGTTGCTTAGCTGATCTTGCAGCTCCTAGTGAGCTTAAAATACCACCGCCTACTTGTAAAGCTATTCCTGTAGTTATAGCCATGTCTTACCTCCTTACCAGTATCTCTTGGTTGATCCAAATGGATTTTGTTTACGGGGCATATCTTCTTTTAAAATAGCTCCTGATATGTTGTTACCGAAAAGTCCAAGCACTCTATCATTAGATAGCCACTCCTGAACGACCTCTTGGTGTTTCTTCTCTGCATTTCGCTGTATGACCTGATCAATATCTATATGCATATTGTCATACCAGTACTTAACTGATGCTGCTAAGGCATCAACACGGTCATCTTTAGGTAACGCTCCTCGTACATCGTGTAGCCGTGTGAGCTGTCTCTGAGTTTCTTCGTTTACAATAGCCTTCCTATTGAATACTAGCCTGTGCTGAGCTAATACGGGCTCTAAAGCCTCAAGCATACGGGCTTCCTTCTGTCCTGCTACTCGATATTCCTCAATACCCACTCTTTGACCACATAAAGAGGCTACCACAGGGGCTAATAACTGCCCAAACATAGCATCACC
>TARA_R100001594_G_scaffold6008_5_pt1 | contig 21054 bp, 43 predicted proteins | sample TARA_R100001594 | Tara Oceans TARA_R100001594 (sample SAMEA2622752) | marine metagenome | biome: marine biome (ENVO:00000447); feature: marine epipelagic mixed layer (ENVO:xxxxxxxxx); material: "saline water (ENVO:00002010), including plankton (ENVO:xxxxxxxx)" | depth 150 m | reverse complement strand
TATCGATCGCTGGGCATAAAAAAGCCCCAGTCCACCTAAATGAACTGGGGCAATCCAAGTCTACCTCAAAGTAAAAAGGTTCACCTTGAGTTCTTCGAGGTAGTCACGGCGGCTTGGTCAACCGTTAACCTTACTCAAGGTGTGTGCTCTTTTTGTGCCACTGATGACCCTGTCGAAACGGTCGGAAACGCAGTGTCCTCGGACAGTGTTGTTTCTAACACAGACTGTGCCTCGTTAGCCTCTGCTAGTAAAACTCCATCGTTCACAACTAGGAACTCGTTGCGGTGTTTTCCTGGAACGCTTTTGAACTCTTTAAAAAACTCGGCGAACACCTCGCTGTCATAAGTGCGGTATTTCGGGTTTCTGTTCATCCGGTCTTTAGTGTAGTCTAGTAAATTATTCAACCACACTTGTCGAGCATTTTTCCAAACGATCGTCTGTACTGGGTCGAAGCCTATGTTGTCCACCCAGCTCTCGGTGATCTTCTCAACGTAGGGGTTCACATAGCTGTATGTAATCGCCATGTCGAATACGTTCGGCATAGCCGCTCGCATATCCATCAACACGCCAGTGTCTGAAGTGCATATCAGCTGGTGTGCTTCGTTCATACCGCGTGCGTAGCGGTCTGAAATGTCATCGGGCCACTTATAGTAATCCCTGAGGAATGGCATGATGATCTGAGAGTGATAGTTTGATCTATCCATTATCGTTCTCCTTTCTATTGGTTTTAGCTTCGTACTCGTCTACCCATTTATGAATCTGCTGGGCGGGGCTGCGATAGCCTTCCCTGCTGATTCGGTTCAACCGGCGGTAGATCTTCTCCGGTAGTTCGATTGTAAGTCTGTTACGCAAATCAATTCTCCTTTCTGTTAGTTAAGTGTTTCTTGGAGTGGCCTCGTAAAGCCACTCGCAGAAAAACTCATTAGCACACTCCGCAGTGGCGACCCGCAGAGTGCCGATCCCTCGTGATATTATGTCCCCTTCTGCTCCACTGACTTAAGGATCGGATGGAGGGTTTTCTCGGGACTAACTCTAGCCCATTGTACTATCTCCCGTCTGGTTAATACTGCGGTATAGCCGGTCGCGACTCGACCTCACCCGCAGCTCTTTTGTCCTAGTTCTCAAGGTTCTCTTGTCCAAAGTGTGGTTCTATTTGGTTATCGAGAGCCTTGTTAATCATCGCTTGTTCGTCTTCGGTAAACTTATCCCAGTGCTCATCTATAAGCGTTCCGTTAGCGCAGTTCATTTCGTACTGGCTTCCGAAGTCGCCGTAGTCAGTGTGCGTTCTTTTCGGCATCATGTCCCACAATTTCTTGTAGAGTTCTTTGCTCAACCCGTCGTAACACTCGGCCAACTGGTCGAGTGAAACAAACTCTGCGTCTTCATGCATCTGCATTTTCTCTTTCCTCCTTGATCTCTTCGAGCAGTTCTTCAAGATCGTGTATCCAATCTTGAATGATGTCTATTTGTATAACCGAGTGCATCGTAATAAATTCTCGATGTAACTCAACCTCACCCTCGCTCGTGCCTACGTTGTACTTTAGCACTCCCTCGTCGTTAATAATTCTAGCTGTCATGTTACGCTGCCCTCTGGTTAGCTATTTCCTCTGCGATCTGGCAAAACTTGCATATTGCCTGTGCGTCAGACCAGTGTATAACGCGCTGGAAGTTATCCGCGCAGTATTCGATGCAGGCCATCGCCGCATCGTCAATATCTCTGGTCAAGAGATAGTGGTGTGCGGTCGCTAGAACTAACTCTTCTAGCTGAGTCGGTAGTAAATTTTTCATGCTTTTCGTTCCTCATTCCATAGTTTCGTTGCTTTCGGAAAGTAAGCATCCTTTAGCTTTTGGATTGCTGCTTTGCGAATGTTTTTGGAAAGCTGGCATTCTTCATGCTCCCACCTCCCTTCTTCAAGCTCATCTTCGATGTAAACCGAGTCGCTCATCAATTTGCAAATTTCCCATGCCGTGAGTTCGACCGTGTAGATCTCCTCACCTTCGTTGTCTGTTATTCGGCTCATTATATTTCTCCCCATCCCGCAGATCGTAGCCATGCATTATCTGCTTCGGCTAACGACTCGCGGTGCTCTCGTTGCGACTCGCATTTCTCGCACAGGATCATCTGGCCGTATACTCCGGTCGATCCACAACGGTACTCAACGATCTTGTAGTCCCAGCCTTTCGGTACTGAGACTTCTATTCTGTTATCGCACATACAATTCTCCTTTCTATTGATTAAGTGTTTCTTAAAGCGGCCTCGTAAGGCCGCTCGGAGAACTACTCAGATAATCTTTGTTAAATATGGGTGACAATGGCTGTCGTAAACTAATCCTACCATTCGAGTACTGCGTGTAACAGGATCGCTCCATGATAGAATAATCCACTCTCCAGGGTCTGTGTCGTCTGTCTCAAGCCACTCTGTAACGGTGATCGTTTCGGTAGGCTTTTTCCACAAAACCTCACCTTTGCTTTCGAACCCCACTCCGTAGTGGTCTATGTAGTAGCCGTCTACTCTCTCGTCAAGATCCAGTAGCTCTGTGGACATGTCGTCAAATCCAGAACCTTGTTCGGGTAATACGTCGGCTTTACTCAACACGTCAACCAACTCCCTACTGAACTCGGAAGTTCTACAAGGTCTTTCGGAAAACATTCCAATAGTTATATCTTTTAGATCCATTCTTTCTCCTTTCTATCGGTCGTTACAAAATCCCGCGCGTACGCGGGGCTACCCCTATTTTAACGCGGCGATTACCGCGAAAAAAGTACCAGTTATAACGAATTACCGTTCTCTTCTTTCGGTCTGAAAACCACAACAAATATCCCGTTCAACTCCTGAATCACTTCAGGAGTGTGAGTCGGGCATTGTTCTAACCAAGCCTTCAGCTCTGCGTTAGTAAGATCCAAATCTTGCCTCCAGTTCTCTAACCAAGTCTCTCGGTAGATAGTCGTGCGGGTTGTCGTACCCCTTATCAACCTCTTTAGTGTAGATCGACTCGTCTTTTAGTTTGATGTCGAAGATCATATAATTATGGATTCCCCAGTAATCACGTTCGACTCCGTATCCGAGGCTCTCGATAAAGTCGGCTACGATATCGGTTCCGTTCCAACCGTCACCGTCCCCGAATCCAAACTTATCGAACGCCTCCTCCCATTCCCACTCGATTATTTCTTCAGGCATTGATCGACCTCCCAAGTCTAGCGGGTATCACAACCGAGTAATTGCAGCTCGTACAGCATCGTCCCTCGACCACTGGCATAGCGTTGTGGCCTTCAGTCCAAAACACCACTCCCTCGGGCGTCTTCTGTACGTCGATCGGGTCTTTACAAATCGCACACATTTTCATCACATCAACTCGTTTCATCAGTTTATCTCCTTGTTAATCTAATATTGCTTCTAAGTCGCAAATCCCTGCGTGAACTGTTAGGTAATTCAAACCTAAACGGTGAGACAGAAAATCTAAGCCGTGACCAATACCCTCCCAATCTTCAAACTCGGTCGAGTGAACAAATCCAGAATTACTTAAATAATATTCATGGTCTAGTGGCACATATATTGTTTTCTTCGCAGTTTTTCTCCACTTTTCATGATACTCAAGGTCTTCACCCCTTATGACATCAACTACTTCTGGACTTAGTCTTTCACGGTGTTCAGGGGATATTTCTAATACTAAACTCGCACCAGTCTCTTCACCCCATCCGGCAAGAACTGCAGGTAAATCACCGTCGAAATGTTCAGGAAGGCATTTAGTAACACTTTTTTGAAACTCTATTACACCTCCTTCGGCGAACAAATCTTCAGGATCTAGGTTAAAGTATTGAAGGCGGTAAAATTCATTGTGGTGTTCCTCTATCGCTTGCACTACTGGCTGTACATACCAGACGTATTTTTGTAAATTATTCATTGTTAAATTCTCCAAAGTCTTTGCGGTCAGTTGTTTCGTAGTAGCCTAAAAGATATTCAGCTTTTTGTTCGTCGCTCATATCTTTCTTGTCGACTCGATCCGACGAGTAGCTGGCTTTCTTGTAGTAGTGAGGGTCTTTTGGCCGATGGTAATACGCATCGGCCGAACCTCGGTCATACGGTGACCCGTGTCTTTTATCCACTCTACACCTACTGCTGTTGGTTAGAGTGTAGAGCCTCACGTCGAACCCACTCAGGGTGTAGCTCGTCGTCGTACTCTTCGACGTAGTGGAACGGCTGTCCACCACCGTGGCTAATTACTGGTAGAAGCTGTAATGCATCCTCTACCAGAGTAATTGCTTTTTCGACGTTGTAGTCGCCATTGACTTCTACGTTGTCTATTACAATTCGTAACGCTTCTTTTATATCCATCGTAACCTCCTTATTGGTTTTTCTTTCTGACGTCGCCGCCAGGGCTAGTTTTCAAACGCTCGCGTCCTTCGTCTGATATGTTCAGCGAACCGTATGTATCGGTATCTGCGTGACATAGTAGACAAAGTGGCTCGAGATTTTTTAATTCGTTATTGGTATTGTCACCATCTTTGTGATGTACTTCTAAGTGGTGGGCTTTATAATCCCAGCCGCATGCAGAGCATTTCAGGCCGTGTATTCGTAACACTAATGGCCGCAGACCTCGCGATCTGTATTTAGTGTCTTTCTTAGTTCGTTTTTTCACCGTGTGTTCGCCGGTGCACTGTCTTGAACAAAAGATTCCTCTCTTTTGTGAGTATCGGTATTGGAACGTAGTGCCGCAGTTCTTGCAGTCTGACGTTCCCCAGTACTCTGGATTTTTCGCTGTTTGCATATTATTTTCCTATGTGTTTAATATCTGACTCGGGAATAACTTGGTAAGCACCTTTGTTATACGCGGGTGCTACGGTAACTCCTGGAATCTTCTTGGCTGTACGTTTTTGCGTACAATCGACAGTCGGCACACGAGATGGATACTCGGGCCGGATCGTATGTGGTAACGGCTCGGGCCGTCTAAGAGGCCGGTCAGGTACAGGTCTAGCAACCTTACGGGTGCTATGCATCTTGTAGCGTCTTGGCATATCTTTCTCCTTTCTAATCGGTCTAATCGCTCCCGCAAGTAGCGGGGCTACCCCTATTATAACCCCGCGATTAAAGGGATAAAACTACGAATTAAAACGAACTTTAAGGAGCGGGGCACTTTCGGCAGATTCGCAGATAAACTGGCCACTCTCCCTCCTTCTCGGTTGTGTGAAACCTCCGCATCTCAGTCCACTCCTTGCAAACAATGCATTTTCTCATTACCTCAACTGTCTGTGAAGAAGTCATCCGGTCTGTATCTTTTATCGCAATCAGGACAGTAGAGCATCTCCTGCGTGCATGTTTCTTGATAGATTAGTTCAGTGTCGCAGTCTGCGCATTGCTCAGTGTTTTCCATTTTCTTCCTCTTGTTTCTCTATCCAGTTCTCAACTAACTTGCATCCGTCTAGCCAGTGTCTGGTCATAAACACCTCTTTCGCTTTCTGGCTTTCCGGTGTGAAGATCTTTATCGTCCATAAACCGTTCCGTCTGATCGCTAAAACATCTACAGCTTGTTCTTCGTCGAGCATCTCACTTCTCCTCTGGCTTGTGGTAGAATCTGCCGTAGCCTACGCTTTCCACATCCGTCTGTAAAAACTGTGCTATCTTGTTGATAGCCGACTCGAGCTCATCCTCGTTTCCCGTTTCGTTGAGGTGCGTCCAGAGTTCATTCAACCCCTCGACCGCTGTATCGCGTCTAGGTGATTGAAGATCCCAGATGTTAAGCGTTATCATCAGATTGCCTGTGACATTGTCCCGTAGTACATCGTAGCTCCACGCGTCGTCTTGCTCTCTTCGTAGAAAGTCATCGAGTCGAGCCATAAAATCGCCTGCTGTATTCATAATTAATCCTTTGGTGTTAAAATCAATCGTTCTTTGTCGAATCCTGGTCGTCTGCTAGACAACCCGAACAGTTTTTTCTTTTCACTCAGCGGTCTTTCTGCGCTGACTCCCGCAGGAACCTGTTCGATAGAGCCTCCTTTCTTGAGGAACTCCTCGATCTGTTTGTCTAAATCTTTACTATCCATATTTCCCTCTCTAGTTGTTAAAGGTGTAGTAGTCGGAGCGATTGTCGTCAAATTCAAGAGTGGATAACAAATGAGAAAACCACTCCCCGATGCAAACGAGCTTCATCGCTCCTTTTTTATCCCGACCAACATACTTCGATGGTAGGGTGGTTGAACGGCTGTGTTAGGCCGCAGGAATCCCTCACCGACGCTACTACCCGCCGGATCATATGACGCATCGGACACTTTATATATCCTTATTATCTCTTACCAATCTCCTGTGTAGATGCGGTGGTATTTCTGGTAACTTTTTCGATAACACCATGTACCATCCACAGGTGTCACAGTGTATCGCATTATATTTCGACTCGTCTGGTTTATCGAAACTAAACCACTCCGCACAGTGAAGGCATACTGTTGCATCGCCTTCCATTAATTCGTAGAGTATGTCTAGCTCGTCACTTTCCTCGTCGTAAAAATCATTAAAGACACTGTTCAAAAACTCTTCGTCCGAATCGTAAGAGTATCTGATTTGAGTGTCGTATCGTCGCACTTTACCGTTGTACCGAACAACGGTGTCGAGCGTTCCATCGTCAACTATTTCTGCTTTCATGCAGACTCCTTTCTTCTTTCTAAATTGATTCGCTTCAGATAAAACTAATAATTCTTCACTATAATCTGTTTTGTATTCTCCCAGAATCTCTTCATTCTAGGGTCTTTTGCTCGTTCTTGAGCTTCGCTAACTGCTTGAATCCATTGGGCTTTTTGCGTCCCGATATAAATTACGCTCATTGAATTCTCCATGCGCCTATATACATCTGACCATTATCTTGATCTTTTCTTAGCCGAGTGGCTATTTTTATGTGGCTGACGTCTTCTTTACTGTCGCGCTTGTGGTGTACCAAACATCGGATAATTTTTACCCTCATTTTTTCCGCAACCTTACTGCTGGTATACGGTCCCAATTCAAACGAGTCACCAACCTCTAACCGTTCGACAGCGACTCGTAATTTAGACTTTTTGCGTCCTGCATGAACCGTTCCTGTTGCACGTGAGTCTGGAAGCGGCACATTCTTTCTAATTTCTATATCCATGTTTTCCCTCTACAAGTGGTCTAGGGGCTTTCGCCCCCTTTCCACGTGTTTTGTTACCCAATCCGCTTAATGAAACCTTCTTCGATCCAACGCTGCTTGTAACAAGCAATAATGCGTTTTTTCTGGTTCTCAGGTTTCTTAGTGTTAGGCATTGACAAAATATTTTCGTCAACACATAAGTCTAAGCAGGATTGCAACGTAAAGTCCTTGGAGTTAAACTCTTTAGACTCTATATCCCCCGACATACCGTGTATCACCGCAACGAATTGTGGTGCCTTGGTTTTCGCGTCAGCCGCTAACTTACCAGTGTAAGCGAAACGCTGTAGTGCCCGACCAGTCTTTGAGACTGTAGGGGCAGGTATGCCATTCTTATTTGCGACAGGTTTAGCTGGCGCGGTTTTTGCCTTCGTTGCCGAGGACTTTTTTGCAGTTGATGCTGCCATGGTATTTCTCCATTCTACTTTCTATTTAAAGCTGCTATAAATAACAGCCGGTCTTTTACCTTACTAGTCCTGTACTAAAAAGTAAAGGACTACTTTTTGAGGTCTGGGTCTTGGTTGACATATGCACCCGTTGGCCCAAAATCCTCATCTGGGTAAAGCATTACGTTGAGTTCGTCTAACGCTTCTGCTAAAAGCGAAACATCAGTTCTGAGAGTGTCCATCAACACATTGACGTCGTCTAACATCTTCGTGACATTTTCAATAGCTTCCTCAACTTCCTTATCCATTACGCCTTTCTCCATACTCGAACACCGCTGCGTTCTTTTTTGGTTTTAGGGTCTGGCTCTACAACCATGCGAGAAACAAATTGCCATTCAGGATCTTGTTTCTTGCTGTGAGTACGCCAAGACTGGTCTAATCGGTTTTTTAACCGTTTAGGCAAATCGTCGTTGTCATCTGGGACAAAAAACAAAGAGTCTCCTACTTTGAATATTGGCCAAGGATATCGACTTCCTCGGTTTCCTCGCACATCTGTTGGTATCGGGATATCAGAGTCTAACTCGACACCTTCCCATTCGTTATCCATCATATTGTTCCCCTTGTGGTACTGGTATCATGCGCTCCCGTATAGGAGACGCCCATTCGTCTAGTAAGTCGTCGTGTACTGCAAACTCGTCGGATAAACCGCAATTTTGGTCGTACATCCTAAGCGGAATAACCTCTGCTAGTTCCTCAGCAATCTCACGCATGGCGGGGGCTGTACCCCCGTCCTTGCGTAAGAAGTTCGCAACCGCCCAGACTCTACTAATCAGTTCTTGGTCTAGCACAACATGGTTGTGAAGTTTTACTACACTTCCCATATTACGCCGCCTTCGCGTAGTCGACCGCAAGCTCAAGAGCTTGTGTCTTACGCTTCGAGCTGTCACCGAACAAAGCGTTGTACACTCTATTTTCGCCAGTACGCATGTGGTCTTCGACGTAGGTCACAGCGTTTACTGCTCCCCACCAAGTACCCTTTGCAGAGTTTAGGTCGGCTCCTGGAGATTGTTCCAAGGCGTCTACAACCAAGTTCGAAAACTTGCTAAACTCGTCTCGTAAAGGCGTAAGCTCACCAACTTTCTTGCCGTCTGCCTTGAGGCGTCGGCTTTCTTCGTACTCTTCGTACACAGTAGGTTGGTAAATACGAGCAATGTACTCTAGCACGTTAGAGTGCTGTGCTTTCTTCTTAGCTAAGAACTCAGCGGTTTGTTGGAATTCAGCTGTTGTCTCTTTCATAAGGCCAACTGCTATAGCTGCTTCCTTAGCCATGTCGTCGTTAAAGTCATGTATGTGACTCATACGAAACTCGCCTTTCGCTTCCTTACCGAGTGCGAACTGCAACGTGTTGTTACACACAACTCGTATCTCAGTGTCACGAACTAGTAACTTATGTCCTGGTTCGTGGGGCTGTCGAAACAACAAGTAATCGTTTATTTCGTCGCCTCCTGGAAGTTCAAAGCCACCGTTCAATTTAGCGAGTGCCCAGATGTCTTTACCGTTGCGTAAGCTACCGGCAGTTTCCATCGTGACGTTCGTCTCTTTAGCAAACTTCTGAAAGAAGTCGAAGATACGCTCGTTTTGTACGGGTATATAGTTGTTGCCGCAATGACCGAGGATGGAGTTGTCGCTATCTCTAACAATAAAGTTACTGCTAGGGGTTTGCATCAACCCTGAATCGTCCCCGTATGTTGGGGTGTCGATTGTGTATCCTGGACGTTTGCTAACAGACCAATCAAGTCCTGCTGCAACCATCATCTCACGTGGGGTCAGGTTCGGGTCGACTTTTACGCCTTCCCCGTGCCAAGGCACGTCTCCTGTCCACGCCATGGTTTCTACTGCTGCTACCATATTGTGCTCCTATTCTACTTTCTATTCCCTTTCGGGGTCTTTGGTAGGCGGCATGCCGCGCTACCTTTTATAGTATAACTTGCCGATTTTTAGGAAAAAAGTACCAGTTTTAACGATTTTTAAAGACTTTAAGGAGAAGCCCCCATTCGTACGGAGATTTTAAATGTAGAATTGGCTCGCTTTTCCATGTCAAAGTCTTTAACTGCGCTAGGTCTATTACCCGAAATAATTTTATTTCTTTCTGTTTTTGAACTAACACGTAGCAAGTCCCTCCAAATTTAGCTCTGGTCGCCATCCAAGCAATCTGCATGGGGCTCAGAGTCAGCTGGTTTCCTTTGATCGATTTCAATTCGATCCAAAACTCTATTCCTTCGTAGCAACAGTTCACGTCAGGAACTCCTGAGGCAGTGATTCCTGTCTCAATCCTTTGCAGGTGAAGCTGGTTCTTTAGGTTCGTCTTTAACGAATTCCAGAGTCGAGCTTCTTTAGGCATCAGTCTTTGTAAAAATAATCACCGTCTCCTAGGCTCGAGCGACTCACGATCTGCCATATTCTCTGCTTCGTCAATCCGTACTTCTGCCCGAGTAGAGCTAGAGTGGTGTCACCCTTGTTATACTCTTCGTAGATTGATCGGTAGAGCTGTCTATTTTCTTCTTTCTTTTCGTCACTAATTCCTTTGCTCATTCTGCAGAGTCTCCCCAAGTTTCTCCATACTCTGCGTCCACAACTAATGGCACGGATAAGTCTACGCATTTCGCCATTTTCTCCATGATAAATTCACCTTCCTCCTTTGATCCGACTGAATAGTCTAGTTCGTCATGAATCTGTAAGTGAGGGACATACCCCTCTTTCCAAAGATCTAGCATCGCTATCTTCGTCATATCTGCCGCTGACCCTTGAATCAATCTGTTTAGTGCCTTGTAGGTGTAAGAGCGTCTTATGTTTCCGTAGGTCTCTTTTGCCTCTTCTTCTACTAGCGGTAGACCGTCCCCATGAACAGGCTCCCAAAAGTCGAAGCGGCACTTTCTTCCTCCGAGTGTTTTTATATGCCCTCGTTCTAGTGCTACTCTAGCGCACTGGTCCTGTAAGGCTCTGATAAACGGTACTCTCTGGTGGTACTGCTCGAGTAGAGTGCGAGCCTCATCTTCCTCTACTCCCAGCTCTTTAATCAACTTGGTGTGTCCCATTCCGTAGGTCAGCCCTAGGTTGATATTCTTGGCTTGTTTCCTAGGAATATTAGCCATATCCGCTACGATCTGGTGGAAATCAGCTCCTTCTTCCGAGTAGGCTTTAACCGCGTCCTCTGAGCCTCGTAGATTCATCTTATAGGCGTAATGCACGGTTAATCTAGGCTCCTGTTGCGAGTAGTCGAACGCGCCCCAGATCGCGTCCTGTTCCGGTATAAATAATGAGCGTATTAGCTTTCCTAGTTCTGGGTCTCGAGCGGGAACCTGCTGTAAATTCGGGTTGGTGTAGCTAAATCTACCGCTGACTGTCCCTCCCGAGTCGTTTCTTAGAGGGTGGGCTTCTGCATGTATTCTTCCGTCAACTTGATGACCAAGAATCATTTTCTCAACAAAAGTAGTGCGTGCTTTATTCCACTTCCGAGCTTGTACGATCATCTTAGGTAGAGGATGCTCATGAACCTCTAGCCACGGGGCTTGGAAACTCGCCATGCCTTTCTCAGTCCGAGGATACCAGATATCGTTAGCGTCGAACGCCTTCTGTATCGAAGCGTTCGCCCAGATCTCTACGCTGGTTCCAAACTTTCTCTTAAACTCGACCAGCAGCTGCTGTTCTTTTTTCGACAGAGCCTCGGCTACCTGCTCTGCTCGATCTAAATCAACTCTTACTCCTTTCCATCGCATCTCAATCAACAACGGAATCAAGTCGCACTCTAACTTGAAAATCTTTTCTAATCCTTCCTCCTGGATTCTAGGGTAGAGCTGATTCCATAGCTGTAGAGTAAGCACTGCATCTTGCTCAGCGTATGGCCCAACGTATTTAGCCGGTAGAGCATACATACCAGATTTGGCATTTACTCCCCACGCTTTAGCAGCCTCCTCTAGCAGTGATTCATCCTTCTCTTCAGCACAGTAATCCTTCCCCAAAACATTAAGAGAGTATGAGCGACGGTGCTCGTCAAGGAGAGGAGCAGCAAACATCGTGTCGTAGATTTGACACGTCAAGTCTATTCCTTCTCGCTTTAACCAGCCCACATCGTAGAGTGCATTATGAAAGACTAAAGAACCTTTATGGTTGGAGAGAGTTTTCTTTAGCCAACGAAGCACTATTTCTTCTTCTAAGTTTCCACCACCCTCATGGCGAATGGGGAGATAGCCACTCCATGAGTTAGATGAAACGGCGATACCTACGATGTGACCTTCCCCCGTCGCCCATCCTGGCCCCCTTTCACGGAGAGCTGGATCATATGTTTCTAGGTCTACTGCTAGTAGTTCATGCTCGTCGAAACGAGGGAGAACACTAGGTGCTGACCAACTACTTTCTGGTGTTATTAGTGGTATCTGTCTCTGCTGCATCTTCTTTCTTAGAGTGTATTTCTGGATCGTATTTGTCTAACTTGATTTTGGAATCTCTATTCCATTTGCTTTTAAAGTAGAGTACCAATACCTTCAGTCTAAACCAGTAGTTTATTCTTCTTCCGATTCCCAATGTTCTAGCCTCCTTATGTCTGTGTTGTTCGCTCTGATCTCGCTCTCTACTAGAAGCAGATACCGTCTCAGATCTCCTATGTCATCAAGTAAACCGTCCTCTCCGATATACTTGCCCCCTGCTTCGAACACATCGTAATTACAGTCTTTACTCTGTTGTTCGATACGGTCGAACTTACGGGCTAACATCATAAAAGCCCCAGTTCCTCCCCTACGTTTCCAAGAGTCCCCGTAAGACTTCTCAGATTCGATCAAGCTATTTATATCGTGCTGTGCGATATCTTTTATACTCTGCCACTTAGGATCCAGTGCCATGTTTTGCCTCCCAGTTGAGTTGTCTTTTCTTAATCCATGCAAAAGCGGCTTCTTGCCAATCTTCTGCTTGAATTCTTTCAATCTCTCTATAACTTTCAACGTAGTCTCTCTTCTTGTGTTGTGTAAATGCTTTAATCATCGGTTCAATGACAAACGGGAAAATGTTATTTTTAAAACTGTCCCAGCTGATCGAGTTACAGTCTGCAATACTTAGCTCTAAGTCTTTATTCACAGGTAGACAGTTCAGGAAATACTTACACTCATATAGAAATGTTTGAGGGTGGTTAACTATCGGCACTTGTTTTTTGGGATAGTACATAGGTAGCTGTTGATAGAACCCGTCGAAATCTATTAAGCGAATCTTTTCCCACTGTTCGGTTTCGTAGACATGAAAGCTGTCGCTAATTTGATAGTACTTACCCATCGGTAAATCGAGTCTCGCCGCTATGTATTCTTGAAGAACTGACATATGAACTACGTTCGCTCCGTAGGCTCCCCAGATCATATCGTTCGACCTGTTACAGACTGTCATCTGTAGCTCGCCTTCTCGAATCTTAAAATAGATATTGGTGTTGCAAGGGATATCTATGCTAGAGCTGTTTAGATCTTTTATAGCGTTCCACATCTGAATAACACAACGCCTTGAGTCTGGGTCTTTCTTTAACATCGAAACCACAGTTTCTATTTGGTTCAGCTTAAAAGTGTTTAACCACCTATGGCCATATGCCCCGTTTAGTGTTTTACCGTCATCGGAGAACCGCTTCATCCCGTCGTTAAAATGAGTAAGCTGTCTTAAATTCTCGGAACCTGCCATCATCCAGATAGCTTCTACTAGGTGGAAAAACGGGTTAGCGTCTCGAGTTTTCTCTAATAAAACTCGCTCCCAAGGTTTTTCATAGACTGTCGTAACTGGATGGATACACTCTAGCGTTGTTCCGTTACGGCTTTCTTGTCTCCTAAAATTTACATCGCTTCTAAATAAATCAACGCCTTTTCTAAAAGCATCGTTAACATTGTTAGCACTAATCACCTTCATATAGGCTCTCCGTGTTGTCAATCATAATTTGTTCGATTTGAAGTAAAGAAACCCAACCAGTTCCTCCGATGTTTTTCTGCTGCTCGTGAATCCATGCAACAGCATCTGACCAAGTGTTGGGCATGCTGTGGTCTTTCATACACATTTGCAGAAACTCATGGTATTTAGTCATAACCCAAGTAACTTTAAGACTGCTCATGTCCATCAGGTGCTGCTTTAATTTGCCCATTTACTTTCTCCCTCATGCAAATCTTCGATTATCGGTCGGTCTCTTTTGGAGTAGTCGTAGACGCTACGAGTCCGTCCTTCCCCCTTCAAGATCCTAGAGTATTTATCAAACTCACATAGACCTCCTTCCACTTCCCGCATCTCAAACGGCATTCGATACTTAATCCGCAACTCCTCTTGGCAGATAGCGTAGAGTTCTTGCATCTCTTTATTCCAATCGTGTGAGCGTTTACAGAACCCGAGGGGTCTGCCTGTAAGCCTGTTTAGTCCTCTCATGGCTCCTGGACCTGCGTTAGCCCAGCTACAGGTGTCAGTAGCTTCGTCTAATATGTAGGTGTGGCGTAGGTCAGTCACGATCTCGTAAGCAACAAACGGCCCGATGTACGGGTACTGTAGTAAAAACTCCCACGCTTCTTGTAACGTAGTCATCTTTTCTAAAGAGGAGACCAGTCTCTCTCGCTCAACCCATATATGTGTAACGCACTCAGCAACTCCCTTAACTTTGTTCATGCGGTTAGGGGTCTTGACTATGTAAGCCCCCGTTACCCATTTAGGCTGCTTGCTGACCTCTTCTATCGCTTTTTCTCTGTCCCAGTCGAGGTGTAGGTTATGTTCGAGTAGCGTTCTACCCGTTTCGATCAAGTTAAAAAACCTGAAGATAATCGTAGCCATAACCACTTCAGGCTCTGCCGACAACGGTCTGCGTATGTGTGCTGCAAACCAGCGGGTCGTTCTGTCATCTTCTCGATAGACTTGGCAAAACTTAAACGTCTTAAAGATCTCGTCTTCAGTCCAAGGAGGGTCAGCGTCAGCGTCCTCTTTTTTACGTCGAATACTTTCCCGCTCCTCTATCCAATAGAGATAGCGGTCAACCTCTTCGTTTATAAAAGTCTTGCCTTTTTTCTCAATCAGACTCATATTCTTTTTCTCAAGACCCATGCGCAGTTGTTAGATACTTCTGGGTAAAACGTCGCGGAAACTACTCTAAGAAACTGTTTACCGTAGCGTTCTTCTAAAAGTTCAAACTGATCGGGCCATAGCCGCCATTCGGCATCCTCCCCGTCTTTATGCATAGCTGCTTTTAGTTTAGGCATCTGAATAAACGTGCCAACTACAGACTGTAGAAACCAGCCTCGAGAGTGTCGGGTTAATTCTTTCTTAAGTTCTTCAAACCCCCACTCGTATACATGGTCTTCAGGTAGTTTGTCGTTAGACCCGTCATGGTTAGGAGTAGAGACATAAATCAGACCTCCTGGTCGTAACACACGATTAGCGTCGTCAAGCCACGCTTGTATAAACTCACGCCCCATGTGCTCTATTACTTCTGTGGTCCAGAAGAAATCAATAGAGTTGTCTGGTACATCAAACACAGGGTTAACGGTGAGATCCTGAATGTCAATTTGTCCGTTAAAGTTCTTAAACCAAGTAGAGTCTTGAACCAGTCCTGTGGGGCTGGAGTACCCTTGCTTCTCGTTGAGGCAAGCAGGGTCTATATCGACTCCTCGATAAGATGCAATCACGTCAGACTTCTTAACGGTGTAGGCTTTGTACAGGTTTCGGAGAACCCATATCTCTCCACACCCTGCTTCTAGCACGTTGATAGGTCTGTCAAGGAACTTCGCTTCCTCAATGCAGAGCGAAGATATTTTATCGTAACGAGTCATGTGTGTGATCTCGTCAGGTCGCCAGTTTCCTAGCATGTTTCCACTAGCAATATCCATGCGAGTGTTTTTACTGTTGTTGACATTTTTGTCAAGCTTCTTTCTAATAGAGGCCATAGTTCTTTCTCCTTTATATAATTTATTCTACTTTACTTTTTATTTGAAAGTAAAGGAGTTTATAATGGGTAATATTTCTGGGTTTGTGGTTCAATTAAAAACAGATTCTCCTTCGCCCGAGTTAATCCAACATAAAACACCCGTGATTCGTCATCAGGATTTTGTTGATACGATTTAAACACGCGAGAAGAAATATCAGTGAGTAAAATGACGTTAGTTGCTTCTCCCCCCTTAGCCGCATGGATAGTCGAAATCCGAATACGCGGCTCTTGTGTAATTTTTTCTCCTCTTCTTAGCATCGCTCGGATGTAACTTCGTTCTTTAACTGAGATTCCTTCGAACACATCGTACCAATATCCTTCTTTTAGGTTAGGAACGTGTTTCTTTAGTTCTTTAAGGGAAATTAAAGTATCAAAGTCGATTACCGCGAGAGAAGAAGGTACGCGGATCTTTAAATAATTTAAGACATTGGTAACTTCCGTCATGGGAACAAGACCCTCTGCGCGGAGCGATTCCCAAGATCGGACTGCTCTAACTTTTTTCTCCGAGATACTGGCTCTATTTTTGTTTTTAAAGAACCATCCCTCAGATCGACAGTAGTCTTCAACATTCTGTAAGAGATAATTAGTGCGAGCTAAGACTAACCAATCACCCTCTGCCATGTCTACGTTGTCGAATGCTGCCTCCCACCTAACCAACCCTTTCTCTTTTCTAGGATTCCATACTTTATGTACTCGTGAACTTACTTGTCCGATACAACGCTCGGCAAGGTTATGAATAGATTTAGGGATTCTGTAGGACTGTTTGAGAATCATCGCATCTTTAGAGTTCCGAATCAGGTAATCGACATCTGCGCCAGCCCAACGGTAGATAGCTTGATCATCGTCTCCTGCAATATAAATACGTTCTGCTGAATCACACAGCTTTCTAACTACCGCCCACTGTAATGGTGAAAGGTCTTGCGCTTCGTCTACGAACATTACATCTAGTTTCGGAGCAACCCCTCGCTCTAAAAACTGCTGCAACATATCGGTGTAATCTAGCAGTAGACGATCTTGTTTGAATAACTTGAGTCCTCTAGCAAATCGCTCTAGCTCAAACCAGCCAACTGCGTCATCTACTTCTTGCCACTGATCTTCTAGTGTGGTCTGACGCATTCGAGCTAAGTTCTCTATAAACAGTAGACGGTCGTCTTTTGAGATACCTGATATATGTCCCTCGTCTGAGGCTCTTGAACCAGATAGTCTTAGGTTAAGTTTCTCGTTTAGATCATGGAGGTCTGCGCCTCCCAACACACTCTCTTTAGTCAGCCCTAGCTGTAAAAAACATAACGAGTGGAGTGTGCGAAAATACGGTAATTGATTCTTGTTGATTTCAAACCTGGAGATTGCTCTCGTTTTTCCTTCCTGTACAGCTTGTTTAGTAAACGTAAAAAATCCTATGCGTTCAGGCTCAGTCCCCCTTTCGAGTTCCTCTTCCAATAATCCTAGTAACGTGCTTGTTTTGCCCGTTCCAGGAGGTCCCAATATGACCTGAGCCTTACTGCTTAACACTAGATTATTCTTTCATCGAAGTCGGGTAGGTCGTGTGACTCTGTCTGAGTTTCAAACTCGATTATGTGCCATACGTTCGCGCCCCTTCCTTTTATATTAAAGAAGTGAGCTTCTCCTCCGAGATCTTTTAATTTAGCAGTCAGTTTGTTTCTAGGGTAATCCCTAAAGTTCTTACGGTGTAAGAAATCCATTAGGTCTGCGAGTCTAAAATAAGTCCTGCCTTTATCAGACCACGGCTTGCCTAATAGAATCTCGTCTTTCTCCCTAGCCGGTCGCTCCGTACAGAAAGTTTCTAGCAACTCGTTAAAGTGGCCTTCTGTCGATGCGTCTTTAGGAACTTCAATAATAGTCAGTGTGTCAAGTAACTGCTGAATGATAGACCGCCAGACATTATCCCTAACCTTCGGAGGAATGATATTCAAGCTATCCATACACTTTCGCTGAAACTTGGTCTGATTAAGAAGCTCCTCTGTTTCAAGTTCTAACCGCCCACCTTCTACATCTAAGAACCAGATAGGCGGGTCACTGTTTTGCTTCGTTAAGTTACTGAAAAGAGGCGTTCCTCCTGAAGCCCCTACTCCAAACTTACGGGTTCTACACAAAGGACTGTTACAGAACCCTGCGATTGGTTGGTCGTTACACTTATAGAAATAATCCTTCTTTTGTAATTGTTTAGCTACCGACAACACCTCCTGTGCGCTTAACGGTGGCTGCATGTATTTGTGGTTTATTTCTTCTAGTTGCTTCTCCCAGTCGTCAGGAAACTTCTTTCTTAGAAAGACTCCGACATTAAACAAACCAGAGTTACGCATACCTTTAGGAAAGCCTTGAGCAATTAGATGCTCTAGGCATGGCGGGGATTGTTCTAGCCACTGAGAATCTTCGAGCACCGGAGTCACCTCCAGCTTATTCAATTCATCCTCGGTAAGAACTAACCCGTCTGCGTAATCTAAAAACTGTTGAGGAGTGAGTACGTTTCCTGTTGCTCCGAACGCATATCCGGTGGAGTCTTCTCCTCCGAAGTACGGCATGTTCAAAGAACTTCCTCTATCTCCCCTTTCTAGTAACAGCTTCGATTGTTTTGGAAATATTTCTGCTTGCCCGAACCCGATTGCAGAAGCTACTTGCCGAAGTTTTTTCTGCATGGACGAGGCCGGTACGGGATCGAAGACAAACAGAAATAAATGTGCCCCGCCGCTCTTAGAACGACAGACCACAAGAGGGAGTTTAAACTTTTTGAGTTTCTTAGCTAGACCTTTGAGGTCTAGTGTGAACTCATCTATGTCTATAGCTCCCCAAACACAAGTATTGTTTTCATCTATCGGCACTAGGCCGAGACCCTTTTCACCTTTTAAATGTTGATTCCAAAGTTCGTGTAACTCTTTCTGAGTTATCGTTTTTGAGATCGTTACATAATTACCTTTTGCTTTCCCATCTTCCCGTGTTTCTTTCGTCGGGGTAAAGACACTATGTCCGTGTCTCAACCCCGCGAAACGGTGGGCAAACTGCTCTTGTAAAGACATCCCTCACCTTTCTACCTTTCTAAAATGGAACCTCTTCGTCGCTGGCTACATCGTCAGCGGCCCCTTCTTGGCGTACTACAACAGTCCCGCCTTTAGCCGCTTTCATAAAGTCGAGAGACAGCCGAGCAAGTTCTATTGGAGTAGGCTTTTCTCTTTCGGCAGTAACTCCGTACCAAGAGCCTAAGTCGTTAGACTGCTCTACGGTTTTTAGTCGGTAGATATAAGAGAACATTGGTGCGAGGACAGAGTTGCCCTCAGCGTTTTTAACACGGGCTGTTCTGAGCATTGAGTTCCAACGCCTAGAAAACCCTAATTGTGATGAGGTAAAACTCAACAGAACCTGTTCAGGCTCAGCCTCATCGTTAACTATAAGAGAGAAATACTGGGCGGTTTCTTTGATCTCGTTACCGCTTTCCATGATATACTCTTTCTTATCGTTCCTTGTACACTTCTCGAGTATGGAAGCGTCGTGGTCTGCACTAACGAATCCTCCTCCCTGTGTTCTAGGAACCCATTCGATCCACTGCTTAGAGTACGAACAAGGTATAACTAAGACTCCCTCTTCTCCGTCAAACAACTCATTAGTAACGGTGTTATACAACATTCCTTGTTGTGCCCCTTCGATGTACTTACCGTCACTCTTTTTGAGTTGCGGAGACATCGCCTGTATGACTCTAAGAAACGGTATCGCATAGTCTGCGCTAGTCGCATCTTCTAAGCCAGTTCCTGCCGACAATAAGTCGGTATCGTAGACAGCTATTTCACCGTCTTGCTTTTCTGCTACATTTTTAGCCATTGTCACCTCTATTTAATGTTGGCGCGGGATCCCACATATATCCCGAAGATGTCAGAGGGAATATCCTTCCCACCTGTTATTTGCTCTTTTATAAATGCATTGAGCGTCTGTGGATGCACACCTTGTTTTACGTCAGGAGAAAGACCTTGCTGCTTCAACTTTTCTACAGTCGCAGTAGCTTTTTCGTCTTCGTTCTTTCCGAAGTTGAGAATAACTTGATTTTTAATCAAGGCACCATGATCGTTATCAACCAGCCAAGCCATAGCATCTTTTTGATGTTCTTCCGATATATGACCTTTATAAAAAGGTTTAACGGAAATCTTAGACCCGTTTGTTAATACAATCTCCGCAAGGTTTGCTTCTTGCATCGCTTCGGGAAGTTCTAGTTCCGACACAGCACGGTGTCTGCTCTTAGTTTCCTTCAGCTGTTCTTCAAGATCCTTAATCTCTTTTTCGAGATCAAGTTGTTCTTGAGCTTTTGCAGATACTTTAGATAGTTCAGCATCTGTGTTTTCTTGCTGCCATTCATCGACAGAAGAAGTTCCGGTAAGTTCTTCAAAACTTAATTCTTTTTCAGACATGGAGTTCTCCTAGTTGTTCTTTAGTTGGGCTGTGGCCATGGACATCCATACTTACTGGGTAGTACATCGACTCTTGTCGATCCCACTTCAATACTTTAAAACGTCCTTGGTTATAGTGCGAAGCCATAGCACATACTAGTCCTATAGCCGCAGGATCACCCATCAACAATAAATAATCATCGTCGTTAAAGTTCATAAGAGGCTTCCGTAACTCGCGAACCACGTTCGCAGTACCTAACATGAGATTAGTTCTAGCTTCTAATAGAAGCTGTAACTCCCCGTACTTTAGAGCTGGTGTTAGGTTTCGTCCAGGAACTTCCTGAACTACAAATACAGTCATTCTTCTTTCTCCTTTATACGAACTTTTTTAGTCTAAGTTATTAGCCGCTGAAAAGTAAAGACGTTTTTATTGTTACGACTAGAATGGAAAATGTTGCTGTAGGATATAAGCATTTCTATTCGTAACGACAGGATACTATAATACTGCTGTAGGTTTTTTGGAGCAATCATGGCCGCAGAAATTATAGATTTTCCATACGATAAAGACTTAGTAAAAGAAGAAGATAAAGTTGCGCTTGTATGCCCTACCTGCGAAAGCCCCTATTGGCGAGTGTTTGAAGCACACGTTATGGAGTGTGCGTCGTGTGGGCAACCTTGTTACATGGCTGTAGACGAAGAGAAACCAGACAGCTCTTGGGATTAATACTACAGGTAATAATAACGTCGCTGTAGGGACTCTCGCTGAACGCAAATACTACAGGCACAAATAACAAGTCGATAGGACGGCAGTCGGTTACAACGCTTTAGTAGCAGATACAACTAAAGGATGACTCATCCTTCGGAGCAAGTCTGGCCCTCTTGTAGTTGGAAACGGGCTTTCTATTAGTTCTATAGTCTATCTGTAGAATTTTATTTTTTATAAAAAATTTAACAGAATCGTCTAATAGAGTAATAGATCTAATAGAACTAGAGTTAAGAGTCTGTTCTATAAGAATTTTCTTACTGGGTGAAAACTAATAGAATTCCTATTAGTTATTAGAAGAATAAAGAGGCCGCGAGAAAACTTTTAATCTCTCATATATATTCTTCTCTATATATATTATTCTTCGCGTAGAACTTAGAAAGGATTA
>TARA_R100001594_G_scaffold7687_1_pt1 | contig 21102 bp, 19 predicted proteins | sample TARA_R100001594 | Tara Oceans TARA_R100001594 (sample SAMEA2622752) | marine metagenome | biome: marine biome (ENVO:00000447); feature: marine epipelagic mixed layer (ENVO:xxxxxxxxx); material: "saline water (ENVO:00002010), including plankton (ENVO:xxxxxxxx)" | depth 150 m | reverse complement strand
CTATTATGATAGCTCTTACAGCCTGGTATTTTTGGGGTAAAGGATAATGGGTGCGTGGGATTTTGGAGGTAATCCATCAGATCAATCATGGAATCCCACACGGGAAGAAGTAAAAGAATGGAATAAAGAAGCTAATAAGTGGAATAAAGATAGGATTCCAGGATCTAAAAAGAATCCTATAAAAGCAAGAATGGACACATTAAAACCAAAACAAATTTCAGCACTTAAAAAAACATTACGAAAAGAGCTAGGTCCAACATTACGATCCATGTCAGAAAAGGCATCTATTTACGGGAGGAACCTTAAAGGTGAAACTCTTACATGGGCACAAAAAAAATTTGGTACAGGAGGAGGCGACATGTTTGATAGATTTAAAAGAAAAACATTAGCTGAAAAAAATACAAAATGGCTTAATGCTACAAGAGTAAAACAAGTTTTACCAACAGTAGGTCGTACACTCGGTTTAGCTTCAAGATGGGGAGCAGTAATAACAGGAGTATCGTTACTTGCCCAAACTAAAAAAGCTAAACAGTTTAGACAAGATCCTACATATAGAAAAGCTACTATTAAAAAATTATTTAAAGCAAGAAACTAGAAAATGTTTAGCCCTGGATCTCTTTTTAATATTTTTAGAAGAAAAGAAAAAAGAGAAGGAGTTCAATTTAGTTTTACAGATCATTTTAAAAAATTAGATAAAGAAATGAAAGAAAAGGACTGGGGAAGAAAACCTATCCAACCAACTCCCTATAACTCCAAACTCCGAGCTCCTCGAGCTCCTGAAGGTTCACAAGATATTCATGAAATAATAACTGATCCTAGATATGGAGTAATACATGAAAATCCTGAGATGGCTAAAAAACAATCAAAAAAACAATTAGCTAACATGGCAAAAGGTTTAGTACCTCCAGGTGTAAAAACATTATTAAGAAAATTTCCAAGGATTAAAATTGGCTAGATTCTCTAAAAGTGGAAGTTATACTTACAAAGGTGTAGAATATCCTAATACAGCAGCAGGATATGCTGCTTATGTTAGAGCTATTAGAAAAGATAAAAATAAAGCAACATCACAAGCATTTGAAACATCTCTATTTGAAAGTAGTAGAAAAAGAAGAGGTGGTGGAGTAATAGCATAATGGATCCATTTGCATACGGATTTTTCGTAGTTTTAGTTTTAGTATTTGCATATATAATATATCTGGCTAGAATGTAATCTATGCCTTTTATAGATGACTTATCACATAAAGACTTACTTCGTCTTAGAAAAATAGTTAAAACCGTTATCTTCGGTTATAAATCAAGAATAGGTAAACGCAAACAAATACATCAATTATATCCTGAATCTATGATAACAGATTATGAAGCTGATAAGTGGATTAATGCTCAAGGTCCAAAAGTATTATATAAAATGATTAAACATCATGTAGATAAAGGAAATGTATAATGGCAGGATTAACATATAAACCAGGGGGAGAAGTATTAAAAGATTTTATGAAAGACAATTCCTTCTTTAGAGGAATCAGAGGACCAGTTGGATCTGGTAAATCTGTTGCATGTTGTATTGAAATAATGAGAAGAGCATTAATGCAGAAACCAAATAAAGAAGGAGTAAGAAAAAGTAGATGGGCAGTTATTAGAAACACAAATCCTCAATTAAAAACAACAACAATTAAAACCTGGCTAGACTGGATTCCAGAAGCAGAATGGGGATATTTTTATTGGTCAGTTCCTTTTACTCATAGAATACAAAAGAAGGGATTAGATATAGAAATTATATTTCTAGCATTAGATAGACCTGAAGATGTTAAAAAACTTTTATCTTTAGAACTAACAGGGGTATGGATTAATGAAGCAAGAGAAATTCCAAAGTCTATAGTAGATGCCTGTACTATGAGAGTAGGAAGATTTCCGTCTATTCGTGATGGTGGTCCTAGTTGGTATGGAGTAATGTGTGATACTAATGCACCAGAAGAAGATCATTGGTGGGCAATTATGTCAGGAGAAACTCCAGTACCAGATTATATACCTCAAGAAGAAGCTTTAATGTTACAAAAACCAGATGACTGGGCGTTTTATACTCAACCTCCAGGAATGTTAGAGAAAAAAAATAAACAAGGACAATTATTAGAATATCTGCCAAATACTAAAGCAGAAAACGCAAAGCATTTAACACCAAAGTATTATTCTAAAATTATCAAAGGTAAAACTAAATCCTGGATTGATGTCTATGTTTTAAATAAACTAGGAACAATAGAAGAAGGAAAGTTAGTCTATCCTAACTTTAATGATAGCGTTCATAAAGCAAAAGAACCTATACCTAAGAGTAAAGACTTAGAAGTATTTATTGGAATTGATTTTGGATTAACACCTGCTGCTATATTCGGTCAAAGATCTTCTAGGAACAGATGGTTTCTTATACACGAATTAGTATGTATGGATATGGGAATTAAGAAATTTTCAGAACTGTTAAAATCCGAAATAACAACATTGTTTCCTCAAGCATCGCAAAAGATAACAATTATTGGAGATCCTGCAGGTGATTTCAGAGCTCAAACAGATGAAACAACTCCGTTCCAGATTATGAGAGCTGCTGGGCTACAGGCAAGACCTGCACCAACTAATGATGTAGTAACAAGAACAGAAGCAGTAAATTCTGTATTAAACAGAATGGTTGATGGAAAATCGGGAGTATTGATAGATCCATCATGCAAAACCTTATTAAGAGGTTTTGATGGTGGATATTGTTACAAGAGAATGAATGTTGTCGGAGATAAGTATGATGAAAAACCACAAAAGAATAAATATTCTCATATACATGATGCTCTTCAATATATGTTCTTAGGAGCAGGAGAAGGGAAATCTTTATTACAACAACTAAAACCATTAAGACAATTTGTAGCAAAAAGGGATTATGATGTTTTTGAACGAAAACCAAAAGAGAAAAAAAAATGGACATCACGATTTCAAAATTTGTAGTAGGATTTATAGATAGAAATGATAGGTATTGGTTTGATTTATTTACTAAACCAGGATTTAGACATTGTCTTATTTTTGGTTATAATAAAAAAATAAATAAATGGATATCATTTGATTGGACAAAAATAGGTACAGAAATTACTATATTAAATAACGATGAATATATATATGTAAAAAGTGAAGCTAAAAAACAATTAGGTGCTACATTTATAGAAATAAAAAAAATTCAAACTATGTATTCTAATTGGTCTTGGATTCCAATGTATTGTGTATCTGTAATTAAAAGTATATTAGGAATAAAAAAACCTTTTATAATTACTCCTTATCAACTATATTGTGCGTTGAATAAGATAGGAAAAAGAGTTTAATAGAATTATTATTGATAATATAAAAGGAACAGTTTATGGGTAATCCAGTAAAAATGATAACAGGTATTTTTAAAAAACCAAAATTACCTCCTCCTCCTCCTATGCCAACTATGTCAGAAAGAGAAATAGCAGCAGAAGAAGAGAAAACAGCAGAACTTGAAAGATTAAAAGATAAAGAAGAAGAAACTAAAACTGCTCGTTTAGCAGGGTTGTATGGAAGAAGATCATTAATTTCAGGGCAATCAGGTTCAATGGCAGGTTTTAGAAGATCTTTATTTGGTGCAACTGATTCAAGCACATTAGGATAAAAATATGGCTAGTAAATTTGGATTATTTGATCAATTAGCTTTAGGGAAGCCAATACACGATGCTTGGACAGTTAAAAATGTTAAGACAGGAAAAGTATTAGAAAAAGGAAGTCCAGAAAGACAAAAATTTAGAATAGATATGTATAAAAAGCTTAATGCACCTAAAAGCAATCGTAGACAAATTGATTATGATGTAGCTAAATCTAATGTGTGGTATGATTCAAAGGAAAATTTAATTAAAAGTTCACCTTTATTTTCTTCTGTAAATATAAAATCTCGTAAAGATATAAAACCTTTTTCAAGAGGAAGATTGATAGAAAAAAGAGAGATAACATAATGGTATTAAAAAATACAGGAATAGATGAAAATATTGGTATGCCAACTAATTATGTTGGAGATATCTTAAAAAGATATGAAGCTGCAAAATCAAGAAAAGAAATGTGGGCTCCTCATTTTGAAGAATGTTATGAATATGCATTACCACAAAGAGAATCTTTTTTTGAAGAATCAGTAGCAAAAAGAAAAAATGATAAAATATTTGACGAAACAGCAGTTGTAGGAGTTCAAGAATTTGCATCCAGATTACAAGCAGGAATGGTTCCAACTTTTGCTAGATGGGCAGATTTAAAATCTGGAACAGAAGTACCAATATCAGAAAAACCAAGAATAGATTCTGTATTAGATGAAGTAACAGATTATGTTTTTGAAGTAATTCAAAATTCAAATTTTAATCAGGAAGTTCATGAATCATTTATGGATCTAGCAGTAGGTACTGGAACATTGTTAATAGAAGAAGGAGATGCTAATACTCCAATAAGATTTAGAGCAGTTCCTTTATCTCATATATTATTAGAAACAGGACCTAATGATGATGTTGATGCTGTATATAGAACTAGATGGATTAAATTAGAAGATTTAAAAAATGCTTTTCCAAAAGGAAATATTCCTCCTGAAATATATCAAAAAATGGGAAATAACAGTTTAACTAAAAGATGTGAAATAATAGAAGTAGTAAAAAGAGATTGGACTAAAATAAATGAATTTGTATGGAAACATTGTGTCATTTTAAAAGAACATAAACATCTTATACAAGAACAATATTTTAAAGGTGAAGGATCAAATCCTTGGGTTGTATTTAGATGGTCTAAAGCAGCAGGAGAAGTTTATGGAAGAGGTCCTTTAATAAATGCTTTACCAGCAATTAAAACTTGTAACCTAACTGTTGAATTAATATTAGAAAATGCTCAAATGTCTATTGCTGGAATGTATCAAGTAGATGATGATGGAATTATAAATCCAGATACTATTCAATTAGTACCAGGTTCTATTATTCCAAGATCTCCTGGATCAACTGGATTAACGCCTATTGAACCACCAGGTAAATTTGATGTAGCTCAATTAATACTTCAAGATATGAGATTAAATATTAAAAAAGCATTATATAATGAACAATTAGGAGATCCAAATAAAACTCCAGCAACTGCTACAGAAATCTCAGAAAGAATGGCAGATTTAAGTAGACAAATAGGTGCTGCATTTGGTAGACTACAAGCAGAATTTGTTAATCCTATTTTAAAACGAGTTCTTTATATTTTAAAGAAACAAGGAAGAATAGTTTTACCTAGGGTTGATAATAGAGAAATTAAAATTAAACCAACATCGCCTCTTGCACAAGCACAAAATAATCAAGATGTAATGGTGGTAGATAGATTTTTAGAAATGATAGGTAGTAAATTTGGACCAGATAGTTTAAACATGTTTATTAAAGCAGATGGAGTTGCTGAATATATAGGAAGAAAATTGGGATTACCTGCTGACTTGATTAGAAGTCCAGAAGAACAACAACAAATTGTTCAACAAATGCAACAAATGCAACAAGCAGCACAATTAGAACAACAACAACAACCACAAGAATGACCTGGGAAGATATAAAAAAAGATAAAACACCTCATGGTGTTAGCATAGATGGATTTCAAAGATCTCCAGAAGAAGAAAAGAAATTAAACGAATTAGTTGCATCTGTATTTACTGGTGCTAATGGAAAAGAAGTTATTAACTATTTACGATCAATAACTGTAGAAGCAGTAAGTGGTCCAAATGTAACTAATGACTACCTTCGTCATTTAGAAGGTATGCGTTTTATAGTCGCAATATTATTAAGAAGGATAACATCACATAACCAAGGAGGTACAGATGCCCGAACAAGAATCGTCAAACCAAACAAGCGAATCATCAAATGATGAAGTAAAAGAAGCTCCACAAGAGCAATCACAACAAGAGGAAACTCCTGTTGCACCAACAGAAGGATCTAAAAGAAGATTAGATCCTGCTCCAGAACCTGAACATAAAACAGATGCAGATCCAGAATCAAAGGATATGCCTGAATATTTAGATGGAATGGATAAATTTTATAATAAAGAAAAGGGATTAGTTGAAGTTGAAAAACTTGCTAATAGCTATAGAAGTCTAGAAGGAAAGTTAGGACAAAGAAAAGAAGAACTAACTAAAGAGCTAGAAAAGGAAATATCTCAAGAAGAAGATAAGTTAGTTCCTGAATCAAAAGATAAATATGAATTAAATTTATCTGAAGAATATGATGAGGTAAAACACAAAATGCAAGAATCTAAAGTATGGGATCATTTTAGAGAAACTGCGTTTAAAAATAAATTATCTCAAGATGAAGTAGATTCTATGGTGGATATGTATTTAACTGCTCAAAAACAAGAAGCTCCAGATCCAGATGAACAAATGCGTATTTTAGGAGATAATGCTTCTTCTAGAGTAGAAGCAGTTGAACTATGGTCTAAAAAGAATTTAGACGAAAATGCTTTTAATGCTGTTTCTTATTTATGTACTACAGCAGATGGAATTAAAGCTATGGAACAAATAATGAAAGCAACAGAACAACCATCTGTTGGAGATCTTCAAGGTGCTGCTGTTAATTCTCTTGCATCGGAAGCTGATTTAAAATCTTTAATGGCTGATCCTAGATATTCAGATCCAAATAAAAGAGATATTGCTTATGTTAATTATGTAACTGAGCAATTCAATAAAAAATATGGAGAAGAACCAGCAGGTAAAGGAAGTACAGGAAAACTTGGCTAAAAAGAAAAAGAAAAAAAGATATCCCACATATTAATTTGTGCGTTGCAAATAGTGGGATATTTGGTCTAGATTAGCTCTAGGTCCAAAGATATATAATATTCTCCCCATCCTGGATAAGAGATAAAAATATCAGCGATAAACCGATATTATTATTTTTTATTAACCAAACGAGGTATATATAATGGCTGCTACAATTACAGAAGCTTTTATTACACAATTTGAAGCCGAAGTTCATCTTGCGTATCAAAGGATGGGTTCAAAGCTAAAAAACACAGTTCGTGTAGTAAACAATGTAGTAGGTAATACTGTTCGTTTCCAAAAAGTCGCTAAAGGTAGTGCTAGTACTAAAGCTAGACATGCTGAAGTTGTAGCGATGGATTTAACTCATAGTAATGTTGATGCAACTATTTCAGATTATTATGCATCTGAGTATGTAGATAAGTTAGATCTATTAAAAACCAATATAGATGAAAGAAATGTGGTCGCACAAAACGCTGCTTACGCATTAGGCAGAAAAACTGATTCACTTCTTACAACTGAATGGGCAACTGGTACAACTATAACTACTGCTGGTGGTATGACTAAAGCTAAAGCTTTTGCTGAATGGGAAAGAATGGGTAACGCTGATGTTCCTGACGATGGTCAGAGATATTGGGCAGTTGCTCCAAAAGCATGGACTGAATTAATCGACTTAGATGAATTCTCACATGCTGATTATGTTGGCACAGATCAACTTCCTTTACCAGGCGGCATGGTTGCCAAAAGATGGTTAGGTTATCTATGGTTTACTCATAGTGGTTTAACTCTTAATAGCTCAGAAAGAGATTCTGTAGCTTGGCATTCAAGTTCTACAGGCTTAGGAATTGGAACAGATGTTAGCACGGAGATCAATTATGTACCAGAAAAAGTATCACATCTTGTAACATCATCTATGTCAATGGGAGCAAAAATCATTGACCAAGACGGGGTTAGAATAGTAGAATGTGATGAATAGGAGTATATTTTAAATGGCTTATGCAACAAGCAATCCAATTAAAAAAATTGCCCAAGGTGGTGATGGAAACTCAATCTGGTATTATGTAGATGGAGATGCTGTAGGTACTATCGCAGGTTCAGGATATTTTAATTCTGAATACCAAAACTTAAAAGAAAACGATGTTATTCTTTGTGTTGGTGCTGCTGGTGGAACTGAAACAGTTGATCTATTAGTGGTTTCTTCTGCTACAGGTGCAACTACTGTTACTACTACTAACGGAACATAGTGGATTCAAATTAATGAAATAAGATTCTGAGTTCGCCAGTACTTGGAAACAGAAACTGGCAAATTTAAAAGAAAAATATGGTAGCTCAAAATACAAACGAATCGACAACAAAATTTGATATATGTTCTAAAGCATTAACTATGATTGGAGCAAATACTATAAGTTCGTTTGAAGATGGCACAACAGAATCAGATGTAGCTAATCAATTATATGAAGATACTTTAAGAGCTTTACTTACTCAAACAAGATGGAGATTTTCAACTCAACAAGTTCAACTTAGCAGATTAGAAAATACACCACATGGTAGATGGGATGCTGGATATCAAATACCAGCAGATTGTATAATGATCCATGCTGTAACTGTTAATGATAATTTAGTTAAATATGAAAGATATGGAGATAAAATTTATTGTAATTTAGATAGCACAGCAACTGTTATAATGGATTATACATTTAGACAAGAAGAAGATCAATTCCCACCATACTTTACATTAGGAGTAGAATATCAATTAGCAAGTTTATTTGGAGCAGCAATCGCTAGATCAGCACAATTAGTAGGAGCATTTGAACAAAAACATCAAATACAAATGAGAACAGCACGAAATTTAGATTCTCAAGAAAGAACAAATAAAGTTTTAGAAACAACTAGATATGCCAATTATAGAAAAAGCTCAAGGTCGCAGGGTTAATGTATGGCACAAGTAAGAACTCTTTTATCAAATTTTTCATCAGGAGAACTAGATCCTAACTTAGCATCAAGAAATGATGTTAAAGCATATTTTTCAGGTTGTAAACAACTAGAAAATTTTTCTTTGCTTCAACAAGGAGGAGTAATGAGAAGACCAGGAACAAAATATATTGATACTTTAGCAAGTACAGGAAGATTGCTTCCATTTATTTTTTCAGATACAGAAGAATATCTTTTTGTATTTATGAATACAAAATTAAGAATCTATGATGTTAATCAATCAACTATTAGTTTAACTCAAGAAATAACAAGTTGCCCTTGGACAACTGCTATGTTAAATGAATTAAATTTTGCACAATATGGAGATACAATGTATGTAGTTCATAGACTAATGCCACCACAAACTATTCTTAGAACTTCAGCAACTACTTTTACTAGAAGTGCTTTTACCTTTGGAACTCATTCTTCAGGTAATCCAACATATCAACCTTATTATAAATTTGCTGCAAGTTCTATAACATTAAATCCTAGTGGAACATCAGGAACAATTACTTTAACTACATCTGCTGATTATTGGACAGATGATCATGAAGCAATAAGAGTTAGATATAAAGGAAAAGAAATATTAACTACAACAAAATCTAGTGCAACTGTTATGAATGGAACTGTATTAGAAACTTTAGCAAGTAGTACAGCAGATGCTGATTGGGATGAACAAGTATTTTCTGCAGAACAAGGTTATCCTACATCAGTTGTATTTCATGAAGATAGATTATGGTTTGCAGGAACACCATCAACACCAAATGCTGTATGGGCTTCTCAAACTTCTGATTATGATAATTTTAATGTTGATGATGGAAGTGCAAGTGATGCTATACAAGTTTTAATAGGTACTGATAAAATTAATGAAGTTAGACATATGGTTTCATCTAGACATTTACAAATATTTACAGATTCAGGAGAATTTTATGAAACATCTTCTTCAACATCAGCAGTAACACCTAGTAGTATAACATTTAGAAGACAAACTCCTTATGGTATATCTAGAGTACAACCTCAATTATTAGATGGAGCTACATTATTTACACAAAAAAATGGTAAATCTGTTAGAGAATTTTTATTTGCAGATTTAGAATCTGCATATACATCAGATTCTATTACAACTTTATCTGGTCATTTAATTAATACACCTATAGATAGTTGTGCTATTTATGGTAATGAAAAAAGACCTGAACAATTTGCTTTTTTTGTAATGAATGATGGAACATTAGCAGTCTTTCATTCTATAAGAGCAGAAAAACTTGCAGGATGGGCAAAGTGGACTACAAGATATACAGCTACTTCTAACACAGGATTTCTTAGTATACAAAATATAGATAATAAATTATTTACAGTATGTAAAAGACAAAAAGATAATACATTAACTTCTGTAGATGCAACTGCAATTAATGTATCAAATGGTTTGTTTACTAAAACAAGTCATGGATTAACAACAGGTAATGATGTAATTATAACTAACAATGGAGGAGCATATCCATCAGGAACAGTTAATAGTGTTGCAACAACTGTTGATGGAGAAACTACTTATTATGTTTATAGAGTAGATGCAAATACTTTTTATTTACATACTACATCAGATGGAGCAGCAGCTAATTCAGCAACAACTAGATTAGTATTAACATCTCAAGGAAGTGGAAGTTTTACTATATCAGATGCATCATCTCCTGGAACTACAGATATTTTTACATTAGAACAATTTAGCGAAGATAATACTATAACATTAGATTGTAGTTTTACAGATACTGCCTATGCTAATGGAACTCCATTAGTTAAAGGAGCAAGTAATACTGGTAATACTTTAGTTATAGATGGATTAGATGACCAACCATTTGTAGGAGAACAATTTACTATTGCAGGATTATCAGAAACACATACAATAAACGGTGTATCAACTATGTCTAGTGGTGAAGTAACATTAACATTAAACGATGCTTTGGCATCTACTCCTGCTGATAACGCAGCTATAACTTTTACAAAAACTAGAATACACGATGGCTTTACTACATTAACAGGACAAGAATTAAAATTTGCTTCTCCTAGTGATTCTCCAACTTATGCTATGCCTAATACAACTGTTGGTAATAATAAAATAGTTTTATCAGAAGCCCAAGCAACAGTAAGAGGAGGATATAATTATACAACTTCATTAGAATCTATGCCTATTGATATTGTAGTTGAAGGAGGTTCTTTAACAGGAGAACAAAGAAGAATTAATAGAGTAAATATAGATTTGAATGAATCAAGAAATATTTTAGTTAATGATAAGAATATAACTTTTAGACAAGTAAGAGATGATCAACAAGCAACTCCTGCATCTTTTACAGGAAGAAAAGAAATTCCATTAATGGGTTATGGTAATAATCCAACAGTAACTATATCCCAAAATCAACCATTGGAATCAAAAATATTAGGAATGGCTGTAGAGGTAGCATATTGATATGGTGAATTGGTTTAGTGTAGCATTATTTGCCGTTCAAACTGCTGTTAGTATAGCTAGTAGAAGAAGAGAATATGAATATCAAAAAAGAAGTTATGAATTACAAAGACAACAATTAATACATCAACAAAATAGAGCAAAGCAAGAAGCTCTTGATAAAGAATTAGAAAGAAGAGAAATAAGAGATCAACAAGAAAGTGAAAATAGAGTTAAAAGAGCATTTATGGGAATATCTTATGATAGTAGAAGTTTCTTAGCTATTAAAGATAAAAACGATGAAATGATGAATAGAGATTTAGGAAAAATTGATAGATCACTTTCTGATTTATTATACCAAAATCAAATTAGATTAGGGCAAGTAGATATAGGAACTAGAGCAGCAAAAGATGCATTTATTTATGGATCATTAAGTGATATATTAGAAGGTGGATATAAATCATATAAAGAATTTAAAGGACCAGATGAAGAACAACCACCTATAGAAGGAAGTCCAGAAGATCCAAAATCAGATACAAATAAAAAAGAATTTTATAGTCAAGAAATATATGGAAGAAATAATTATTTTGGTAGTAACTGGGGTATTGTTAATCCAAATCGTCTTTCAATAACAGAAAGTTCATGGTATAAATAAAATATGGCAAAAGATTTAGATAGAACAACACAACCATTAGTAGGATATCAAACTCCTTCTATTGTATCTACAGAAGAATATAAAAATGCAGCATCTAATGAAGCAGGAAGAAGAAATAGATTAACATCAGTAATTAGTACAATAACACAAGATTATTTACAAACAAAAGATGCTGATTATGAAACAAAATTAAAATTACAAGTTTTAAATAAAGCAAGAGAATTAGAAAGTAAATATCCAACAGATCCTGAGGGAATAAAAAAAGAAGCAGAAATTTGGGAAGGAGCAGAAAAAAAAAATATCCCTGTTAAATTTCATAATACTTTTAATAACTATTCAGCAAATTATATTCAAGGAGCTTATTATAATAGCCAAGCTAAATTATTAGCATTACAACAAAAAAGTTTAGAAACAAATTTAGTTACTTTATATGAAGATATAGAAAACAAAAAAAATATTAAATATGAAACTGAAGGACTAGATGCTTATATGGATCATAATGATAATTTTTTATTTGAAAGAAATGATATAAATAATAAATTTAAAGATAATAAAATTTGGTTTGCAAATGAAAATGGAGTATATGGAGAAGAAACAAAAAAAAATCAAGAATGGGATATAGGAACTGTTGCACAATTAACAAGTTATACATTTGTAAAAAATTTTGAAAATGATTTTAAAGAATTAGGATTAGATGCAGCAATACAAAATGCAAGTAAATTTATTGGCGAGATTGCTGATGGAAAAGCACCAAAAAAAATAAAAGATTTATTAAAAGAAAATTATCCTAACAATCCAAATTTAGAACAAGATTTAAAAGGAATTACAAATTTAAATATAGAACAAAATAATTCTTTAGCATCACAATTAAACACTCGTTTACAAAGTTTAAAAAATTCTGTTCAGATAGTTGGAAATGCAAAAAAAGAAAGTTTTTTACAAAAAGAAAAAATAAAAGATTTAAAAAGAGCATTAGATCCTAAACATAGTAATGATTCAGGATTATGGAATTTTCCATTAACAGATGAACTACTTCAAGACGGAAATTTATCTTCCGAAACTAAGTCGGACATATATGATATACAACAGGGTAAACAAGGAGTACAATATAGAAACATGCAACTTCTTCATGCTGGTGAATTGGAATTAAATTTTATGGTTGAAGAACATCAAGAATTAGCAGATCATTCTTTTAGCAATCATGTTTTTCAAAAAAGCCCTTATGGTTTAAAAATGTCAAAAGGAATTAATTTTAATATAGAAGGAAATTTTTCAGCTTGGCTGCAAGAAGGAAATTTTGAACAAAAAGCTTTATCAATATCACATTATACGGAAAATGTACTTAATGGTATAGTTCCAACTCCAGTAAAAAATTATATTTTAGGTTTAAATAACCCAATAATATCTCAAGAAGATTTTAGAAATAAAATTACTTTACTTGCACATATACAAAATTTTGGAGGACAAGCAACTAAAACTCATTTAACAAGACTTAATGAAGGTAATTTTATTACAAACCAACAAATATATATTAATACATTATTTCCTAATGGATTACAAGGTAAGATAGACGAAGATGTATTAAAAAGTACATATGAAAGAGTTAAACAAATAAATAGTGGAAATTTTCCAAATATAGATCAAGTTAGAAATGATGCACGAAATTTTATAAAGAATGATTATAGTGGAGAAGAAGATAATGTTTTTCAAAATTATAGAAGTGCAAAACACATTAAGGAAATAGTTACAAATTTTGAAAAAACAAATGGTTTAATTAATGATACTAATTTTGGAGCTATAGGTCGATATTTAGCACCATTATTTAGCTCACATCAAGAAATGAAAAAAATGTATAAAGAAGCAAATAAAGAAGGTAAAGATTGGAGTGTAATAGCTCAAATAATTGGAGATCATGATTTTGAATTAGGCGATGATGCTAAAGCTCAAATACCTTTAATAATAGAAGATATTTTAAAAAATGAAAAATTGGGAATAACAGATTTTGGATTAGAAGCATTAAACAAATCAGATTTAAAAAAGACACTAAGAGAAGAAATAGTAAAAAGATTGTTTAGTCAAGGACTAGGTGTAGATCATATGCAAACTCCATATTTAGATAGAAACCCAAGATTAAAAAAAGGATTTGGTTCAGCACGATCAAAATCAGAAGGAACATTAAATTGGTCAGGAATATTTACTAATAAACCATTTTTTCGATTTGGTAGAATACATACAGCTAATCCAGTAGTAGATCTACTTAGAAAAGCATCTCCTATTAGAGGAACACAATTAGAAGAACAAACTAGAGGTACAATTAAATTATATTTAAATGCACCAAATTATGAAAAAGTAAAAGAACCACATTTTGAAAAATCTTTACAAGCACTAAAATTACACGCATTGGATCTTAAATTAGAAGAATCTGAACAAGATTTTATTAATACATTTGGAAAATATTCTAAAGCATTATTTGATTTTAAACATAATCCGAATAATGTAGTAACCCTTCCAAATGGTAAACAAGAATTACTACCTTTATCTAAAGAAATAAAACTATTAGAAAAAGAACTTAGAGATTTAACACCATCTGATTGGGGAAAATTACCTGCAAGAATAACACCAGATAGTTTAAAAAAATATTTTAAACAAGTAAGAGGTAGTGAAAGTGGTAATAATGTTTTAGAAGTTTTTTTAGATAATAGATATCAATGGAAAGCAAACAAAGATGGAACTTGGGATGTATTTGTTATGGAATATGGTGATGATGGTGAATTTGTTCCTGGTGGAAGAAATATTACAGAAGGTTTAAGAGAAAGAGGATTTGAGTTCCAACCAAATCAATATGCAACTATGGAAGTATACAATAGAAAATTTGGAGAACTACATGCATTTTCAAATAATCTTGAAGCAGATCGTTTTGAAAGAAATCATATGAAAAATTATAAAGATTACAAAAAAAAATATAATGATATTGTGAAACAACCAAATCAAAAACTAAGAAATAGTTTGAAAGATAATATTAAAAAAGAGTTAAAAGAAACAATAATAAAAGAGTATATAAAAAAAGAAAAGAATGATATAAAATATTGGACAACATTTAGAGGAAGATCTCTTGGAACAATTTTAAATCTTTATACAAGAGAAGGAATTTTATCTAAAGAAGATTTTCAATATATATTAGGTGATACTTTATATCAAGAACTTGGTGGAGATGGTATACCAGCTCTTAGATTAGATAATTTTAGTCCACATAATAATATGGAAGAAGAGATAGGTTCTCCAGCATCAGTTGTAATTCCTAGAACAGATCTTCCTAGAGGAGATTATAAATTACCAAAAGTTGGTGAAGAAAGTAAAAAAACTTATAAAGGAATAACAACTAAATCTATAAGAAAAGAAAAAATGGATAAATTACTAGATGTTATAAATAAAAGAATAAAAAGTCTTGAAGCAGATTATAAAGAATAATTATGACAATCAATGAAGAATATCTTCAATCAACAGGGTTATTTAGTAAAAGACAAGAACCTATCCAAAGTGTAAATCAAAAATTATATGAAGAATTTCAACCAGCCGAAACACTAGAGGAAAAAGGCAAAAAAATAGCAAAGGGAGGAAAGGAATTTGTTAAAGGATTTTATGAAGAAAATTTCTTTATGCAAGGAGTTCGTTTAGCAGTAGGAGATTATGAACATATTCCTTATGTTAAACCAGATGAAAATTATAGATGGTATAAAGATACTAATATCCCAAAAGTATATAGAGAAAATTATGCATTAAATTTTTCAATTTCACAAAGTCAAGAAGAATCTAAACTTATTAAAGAAAGATTAGAAAAAAATTTAAATAATATACACGGAGTAGGTTATCAATTAGGAGCTACATTAGGATTTTTTTTAGATCCTTCTTTTCTAGCTTTATTTAAAATTCCTAAATTAGTTTCAAAACTTCCTGGAGGAATGGGAACTGGAGCTTTAGCAGGAGGTGGTCTAACTGCTGGTCTTGCACATATGGAAGAAAATATAAAAGATTTAACAGATCCTTTTAGAAAATCAGAATCTAAACAACATATAATAACAGCAGCAGCTTTTGGTGCAATGATTGGTGGTTTATCAAAAATAGGTAAAACAGTCGATTTTTATACTGAAACAGCAAGAGGAGTAAAAATGGTATGGAATGAAGTACAAAAACAAGCAGCAAAAGAAGGTGCAAAAAATATGGGAATATTAGAAAGAGGATTACATCCAAATAGAGGAAAATTTAAAGTTAATTTAGAAAATGGAAATAAAACTCCAATACTAAATACTACTCCTCGCCAACCTTTAGATACAAAAGTAACAACTCCAGCATATTCGGTGAAATACGGAAAGACAAATAAATATAGAGAAGATGGAACTTATGTTGGTGCATCTTTTAATAGAAAAGAAAACATTATTTATTTTGACCGAGATTATATTTTAAAACAATTCCCAAACAAACCTTGGACTAAACCTAAAATAAAAGGAGTAAAACCATTACCAGCAAATACTTTTAAAACTCCTGAGGAATGGGAAACATTTGTTATGAACCATGAAGTAGCACATGTTTATTATCCTAGAAAAGCAAAAGAAACAACAGCAGCTTATGAAAATAGAATAAATCAAATTGCTATGAACGATGCGAAAGCTGGATTACACACAGATGATATTTCATTTAAAATGGATGAAGTAAAATTAACAGCTAAATTAAGTGAAAAAAATCAAAGATATTATGATGAAGGAATATTTTCAGTAGACAGAACTAAAGTTATAGATCCCAATGATCCAACAAAAATTTTAAAAGATCCAGCTAATCTTAATATTCCTGCTGAAGGTAAAATGAGTGATGTAATAAAACATATTGAAAATACTATTTTACCTGCTCCTTGGAGAATAGATAAAGTGGTTCATGGATGGACACCTACTTTAAGAAGCACAAATTATGTAGATGTAAAAGGACAAGAATTAGCACAAGGAATATTAGATCAAAGTTTATATTTAGTAAAACATAAAAAAGGAAAAGCAATTAATCCTTTAGGAGAATCTAGATCTGCTGAAGTTAGAGTAAAATTATATGAAGGTGAGGGAATGAGTATTCAATTAGCACAACTGGAAATATATCAAAAAATGATTACTAGAATTACAGGCAAAGAATTTAAAGGAATCAAAGGAGAATTACAAAGATCTAATACATATCAAGGATTTTGGGATAGACCAGGCAGAGGATTACCAACTTATACTGAATTTGATGAAAGAGTGTTTTTATATTTAAAAACAGGTGATAAGGCAAAATATGTAGATCCATATCCAGAAGTTGCTCAAGCAGCAAGATTACATACTCCTTTCTATAATAAAATAGGACAAGAAGCAAAAGACTTAAAATTATTTGAAGCTATGTTAGAAAAAGATATTGCTGCAATAGAAAGGGTTATTAAAAAGAAAAAAACAAAACCAGATTCTATGCCTTATTGGAATGATAAATTATATGATTTAAAAGTTTTAGAAAAAATTGCAGATAATTTTAAACATAGATTACAATATATTAAAACAAATCCTTTACCTAAAAATTATACTGGTCCTCAATTATGGGATGCAGTAAAAGTATTATCTAAATATGATGAATTAGTAGATTACTTTGTACAAGCAAAGAATTTTACTAAAGCACAAGCTGTCGCAACAGTTCGAGCATTATCTAAACACAATTCATTTAAACCATTATCTCCTGAAGTAACTTCTGGTTTAACAGAACTAGATATAAGATTTATGTCTATAGAAGATATTTATGGATTTTCTAGTTCTACTAGAGTTAAGAAAATACAATTAACTCCAGTAGATTACAATCATCCTTTGATACAATCTGTATTAGTTAAAGATACTGGAATGTTAATGAGATATTATGCAAGATCTTTAGGTGGGGATGTTGCTTTAGCAAGATTATCTAAAAGACTTGGATATGGAGCAGATCCTACATTAAGAACAGCAATACAAGATGTATTAGCAAGATATGAAATAAGAATTAAAAATGCTAAAACTGATAAAACTAAAAAAACATTAATAGCAGAAAAAGCAGAATTTCAAGAAAATATTTTAGCACAAAGAGATTTGGTTAAAGGAACATTTGGTTTGCCAGAAAATCCACAAGGCAAAGTAGCTACTGGAATTAGAATAGCAAAACAATATCAAACCTTATCTATGCTTACTGGATGGACAGCAGCAGTTCCAGATGTTGGTAAGCTTGTAATGAAATTTGGATTTGAAAGAACATTCGGTACTATTTTTAATTCTTTTTTTAGAGATTTAAAAGGTTTAAAAAAATCAATGAAAATAAATTATAGACAATCTCAAGAAATTGGAGAAGCATTAGATTTATTTGGATTGTCAAGACAACAGATACTTGCTGATGTTCCTGATGCATTTGCTATGCATAATAGACTTGAAAGAATTACTAAAACAGTATCTCAATTTAATTTTCAATATGTAAATGCTATGAGTATGTGGAATGCAAATATGAAAAGTCTTGCTTCTATGTTATGGCAAAATGAAGCAATTAGAATTTTAGAAAAATGGGGAAAAACAGGAAGAATAGAAGAAAGATGGAAAATGAGATTTGCTAGAGCTGGTATTGATATTAAAGAATATAAATTAATTTTAAATGAATTGAATAGACCATTAGGAATAATGCCAGGAACAAAACATATTAAAATTCCACAAACTGAATCTTGGTTAAATCAAGATGTGGTTAGAAAATGGAAAGAAGCTAAATCTTATGAAATACCAGATATTATAGTTACTCCTTTTAAAGGAGATGTTCCATTGTTTATGAATTACCAATGGGGTGGTTTACTATTTCAATTTAAAAAATTTATTATGTCAGCTACATTAAAAACATTAATATCTCCTTTGCAAGAAAGAGATAAAGGAACAATGTTAGGAATGTTATTTCTTGTAGCTTTAGGATCTATGACGGATTATTTTAATACAGAATATCGTTTTGATAAAGACTGGAGCAAAAAACCACTTGGTAATAAAATATATGATGCTATTGATAGATCGGCAGTAGGTGGAATATTTGTAGATATTAATAATTCAGTAGAAAGATTGTTTGATAATAATATAGGGATAAGACCAATACTTGGAATTAATCCTCCATATGGAACTAGCTTACAAACTAAACTTGGTTCTGTGCTAGGTCCATCAGGAACAACTGTAGGAAATATATTTAAAGTTTTTTATGATACAGTAAGTGGAGAATATGATTATCATACAGCAAGGAATGTGCGTAGACTTTTACCATTTCAAAATATATTCTATCTGGATAGTATGTTTGATGAAATAGAAAAAGGAATTAGTCCATAATGGCACATATAACAATATCAGATACAACACCTAGAGTGAATTATACAGCAAGTAGTAGTCAAACTGCATTTACTGTAAACTTTCCATTCTTTGCTGATTCTGATTTAAAAGTATATCAAAATGATACTTTAAAAACATTAACTAGCGATTACACAGTAACAGGTGCTGGAGCATCTACTGGTGGTACAATGACACTCGGTACTGGTGCAACAAGTGGTGATATTATTTCCATACTAAGAGATGTACCAGTTGCAAGAACAACTGACTTTGCAACATCAGGACAATTTCAAATAGATACCTTAAATACAGATTTAGATAAACATACTGCGATGTTACAAGAATTAGAGTTTGATTTTAGAAGAACTCCTAAAGTTAAACCTGCTTCTAGTACATTAGATTTAGTTTTTCCAGAACCAACAGCAAGTCAAGTTATTGCATGGAACGCAGCAGGAGATGCTTTAGAATCAACAGATAAAGTTCCAAGTGGTGGAGATTCAACAAAATTTACTTATTCAACAACTACAACTGATTCAGATCCAGGAAGTGGATATGTCAGATTTAATAACTCAACTTTAGCTTCAGCAACAATAGCATATATAGATGATGCAGATGCTTTTGCTAATGATGTAACAGCATGGGTGCAATCATTTGATGATGTTACAGGAAATGCTACCAGTCGTGGTAGAATTAGAATGTATAAAGCAAATAGTATAGGTGTTTTTGCAGTATATAAAATATCAGGAGCTATTACAGATGCATCTGGTTATACAAAAGTTCCTTTGACTTATATTGCAGGAGCAGGTTCTTTTTCAAATAATGATGAAGTATTTATTTCTTTTGTAGCTCATGGTGAAGATGGAGTAAGTGCTGGTTTAGATTATACATTTAGCAGCACAACTACAGATTCAGATCCAGGATCAGGAACATTAAGATTAAATAATAGTACTTATTCATCAGCAACAGCAATTTATATTGATGATGAAGATGCTAACGGAGTAGATGTATCTGGAGATACAGATACTTGGGATGATTCCACATCAACAATAAAAGGTTATGTAACTATAAAAGATAAAACAACTCAATCAGCTTATGCAAGATATAAAATTACAGGTTCTACAAGCGATGCTTCAGGATATAGTAAATTAGCAGTTACTCATTTAGATAGTAATGGAACTATAACTAATAGTGGAGCTGTTGCTTTAATCTTTACAAGAAATGGCGATAAAGGCGACACGGGTTCAACTGGATCAACAGGTTCAACAGGAGCAAGTGGAGTTGCAGGATTAGCTATGACTTGGGAAAGCACAACATCAGAAGCTGATCCAGGTGCAGGTAAGATAGCATTTAATCACGCAACACTTGCAAGTGTTACAGAATTATATGTAGATGATGCTGATGATGCTTCAGCAGATATCTCAGGATTTGTACAAAGTTGGGATGATGTTTCTAATGCAAGTGCAAGAGGATATGTTACTGTAACTAAAGAAGGAACACCTAGTACTTATGCTGTTTATAAAGTTACTGGTGCAGTAACTGATGCTTCAGGATATACTAAAGTTCCAGTTGCTCACATTGTTAGTTCTGGTTCGTTTTCAGATGATGATGGAGTAGGAGTACAATTTGTAGCTTCTGGTGCAGATGGCTCAGGAGATATAGAAGGAGTAACAGCAGGAACCAACTTATCTGGTGGTGGTACATCAGGTACAGTTACAATAACTTTAGCTGATGCTTCAACTTCTGCTAAAGGTGCAGCAAGTTTTCTTGCTCAAGAATTTACAGTAACTTCAGGTGCAGTTTCTTTTAATGATAGTATGCACCCAACTATAACAGGTACAGGAAAGGCATTAGTGTTAGGATTTTAATTATGGAGGAAATAAATGGCTAGTGAAGTATTAAA
>TARA_R100001594_G_scaffold21746_2_pt1 | contig 21111 bp, 5 predicted proteins | sample TARA_R100001594 | Tara Oceans TARA_R100001594 (sample SAMEA2622752) | marine metagenome | biome: marine biome (ENVO:00000447); feature: marine epipelagic mixed layer (ENVO:xxxxxxxxx); material: "saline water (ENVO:00002010), including plankton (ENVO:xxxxxxxx)" | depth 150 m | reverse complement strand
ACGGTACTAGTAGTCCAGTTTTAATAGATCAAAATGGAGATGTTTTAAAGTTTACAGGTAATACTATTACAGCTATAAATATAATTGACGGATTATTATATTGGACCGATAACAATTCAGAACCAAAAAAAGTAAATATAAATAGGTTCAAAACCGCAACTACATCAACTGGCCATACTCAAATTGACGGTAGAGATGTACAAGAAAGAGATATAACTGTTATAAAAAAGAAACCTACAAAAGCTCCTTTATTAGGTTTTTCTACTAAAATAAGAGACGGTTGGATAGGTTATCAAGATACAATAACAGAACAATATTATGGTATAGTTAGAGATAGAAATCTAGCTGTTAAAGTTGCTGGTGATGAAGTTAATATATTTATGGAATGCGAGTCTAATATAGGTGCTTATAACTATAGAGTAGGTGATAGATTAGTCTTAAATCCATCGTCTGAACCAGTATACACGCAGGGATCTGATCAACAATGTAGAGTTGTTGTGAAGGAAGTTTTTGGAATGGCTGGTCCTGGTTATAGTAATTATACAAATACAGGTTATAGACAAAGATTAGTTTGTACAGTTGAAATGATCTCTTCAACAATAGCTACTGGATCTATAGATTGGTACGCTGTTTTACAAGACACTTCTATTACTATAAATGATAAAAAGTTATTTAGATTTTCTACTAGATTTAAATATATCGATGGAGAATATTCCGCTATTGGACCTTGGACTCAAACAGCTTTCTTATCTAGTAAGTATTTATATGCTCCTACTAAAGAGCCTTACAATTTAGGCATGCAAAATGCGGCAAAATCTATAATATTAAAACAATTTTCTGGAGGAGACACACCTCATGATGTAGAGCAAATAGATATATTATATAAAGAAGAAGATTCTAATACAATATATGTGATTGATACTTTAAAAATTGATGACCCACCTATAAACACACCTGAATTTCTAGATATAAATAGTACGCAGCATAATAATTGGACATATATGTGGGATAGTTCTACTGATATTACAGTTACTTATGGTTTTCCTTATGATGTCATCGAACCTAAATACACCGGGAAGTATATTGTATCTTCACAAAATATTATAGCTGCTTTACCAGATGACCAATTATTGAGAAATTGGGATAAAGTACCTATTAAAGCGCTAGCACAAGAAATAGTTGCAAATAGATTAATATATGGTAATTATACTAAAAATTATAGTTTAGATTCAAAACCAAGTTTAAATTGTCAACTTATAGACAATATAGATTATCCTGGAAACCGTGGAGATCTTAACTTTTTAGCTAGAGGTCATAATTCTATAAAAACTCTTAGAGAATATCAAGTTGGAGTAGTTTTTTCAGATAATTATGGTAGAGAAACACCTGTTTTTACAAGCGATTCAGCAAGCATAACATCACCTTTCTATTTTGAACATCCTAAACAAATATCTGCTTATATAAATTCTTTTACTACCCCAGAATGGGCTGTTTATTATAAATTTTATATTAAAGAAACTTCTGGAGAATATTATAATCTAGCTATGGATAGAGCTTATCTAGCAGATAAAGATCAAAACTTATGGATATCTTTTCCTTCTTCTGACAGAAATAAAGTAAAAGAAGAAGATTATTTAATACTAAAAAAACCTAAAATAACAGATGGATCAGGAGATGGATGGGAAATCGGTATAGGAGAAGGTATTACTCTTAAAAACAAATACAAAATAATAGATATTAAAAATGAAGCTCCAGAATTTATAAAAAAGAAATATTATTCTTTAGGTACCGCTTCAGAAACATCGTCAACTTCATTAAAAAATGATCTCTTTGGAGGTAATAACTATTTACCTAAAGCTGGTAGACGATTGATAGGAATAGACAAATATTATTGGTCTAAGGTATTTTATAATCAAGAATTAATTCCTGATGATAAAGGAGTTGAAGAAAATATTTTAGCAATTCAATTCTCTAAACCTGGAGTCGCTCCGGGTAGCACTGTGTTATCAGAAAGATATGAAGTGTTAAGTGTGACGTACAACGGAGATGAAAGCGCATATAATAACACTGCAGCGACTGATACTTTACAATATGATTTATATTTAAAAGAACCTATTAAAGATAGTGATAGTTGGGTTCAAACAGCAGCGAATACTCCCAATGTTGAAATGACTATAGAGATATTTAAAGTAGAAAAGAAAAATTTACAAGAGTTCGAAGGTAGATTTTTTGTTAAAATCATGGGTGACGAGTTAACAAAACAGTACGTTGAAAGTTTACAAGCTTCTAATTTTACTACACTATCATCTCAAAGTTTACTAGTTCTAACAGATACAGATTATGTAAGTGGTACTGGAACATCTGGCAATGACTCTACAGTAAACCAAAGCGATTGGGCAAGTCTGTTGTACAGCCATGACTCCAATTCAGCTGGTTTCTTTATCGATGCAATGAGTTTTTCCTCTGGTCAATCTATGGCGAATAATAGTATAGGATGCAGTGGTATTATAACTGGTACTCCAACGGATGTTATTTCAGATAATGCGCATAATAGTTTAGATACTGACAGAGATACATTAGTAAGCGGACTTCATGGTGGTATATTTACGCCAAGTGGTTGGGGATGGAGTGCTGGAAGTAGTAGTGATCTTAGTGATATGGGAGAAAGATCTTTTAGATCACAACCACAAGAACTATTAACTCCAGTTGGACAAAGCCCAACAGATCAAAAGGGAACTAGAAGATTTTTATACACACAAAACAAACCATATATGACATTATCTTTTAGCGGTTGCGGTGTGACTTTGTGTAGTGAAAACGAAAATTTCCCAGTTAAATCATCTTCTAATACTCCTGATAAGTACTATCAATTTAAACCAAGCACATGCGGACCACTACACTCTACAACTTCTGATTGGGTAACAGAGTACACTTCAGATGGAAATAACACTAGCGATATATCATATCAATATGACTTAGATGGAACTAGCGATCAAGGATGGATAAGATTTCCTAATTATACGAATGCATCACAAGACGCTTATATGTTTGATGGGTTATTATGGCCAGAAATAAAACCAACTAACAGCTCTCCTAATAACTATTATCATAGTAGTGCTAAAAAGAAATGGAGAACAATGTGGGATCCAACTGTAGATTCGTCTGGTAATGTGTTGGCATCTAGAAAGGAATTTGTAGATCAATTAATAATTGGTAAAAGATTTTATTTTGAAGATGATCCAGATGAAAATATTTACACAATAGAAGGTATAAATACTATTAGACTATATAATCACACTTCGTTTAGAACTACATGGCTAGAAGATACAAGCGCAGCTAGTGCGGCTGAAAGGTTAGTCAAGAGACATATGGTTAGTGGTTATAATAATAATTCTGTAGAAGAAGCTTTATTAGCTTATTTAAATGACGCTGATACAGCTGCATCTCCCTCTTCAACTATAAACGTAGATATAGACGGAAATGCTATGGACTATGAAGGTGAATCTAGCCGTTTAGAGTATTTACAAAAAATGGTATATAGATTTGGACATAGAAATAACAGAAGATTAGTATATATTTTAAGGTTAGATCAAGATCCAACAGGAAAAACTTGGTATCCTACACAAGATATAACAAGTAATAGTACTTTATCAGGAATGGTTTTTGTCGATAATAATTTAGCAGAAGACGATCCTGGTCTTCCAGAAAGCCCTGCTATTTGGGAGACGGAACCAAAAAAAGATCGTGATCTTGATATATATTACGAAGCTAGTGATAATATACCTTTGCAAATAACAAAAGAAAATAGAGAGCTTTTAGTCCCAGCAGGGAGTTCAATTTTTTGTATAAACGGGAACGATTGGAGTAACGCTGGTGAAAACTGGGACCATGAAGATATGCAAGGATTAGCACCTACCCCTACATTAGTGCACTGGCAAGATACCTCGGCTGCAGATCCTTATTATGAAAATGAAGCTATAATTAGAGTTAACAATTTATATTTGAATTACGAAGATAATAGTGGAACCACAAAATGGGTTGGAAATACAGGGACAGGTACCTCTCCAGCTAGTGGCGGAGCTACCGGAAATATTGATAAGTGGATAGTTGAAGATTTGGGTTGGAACTTCGCGGATGCTTTTGGTCCAGAAGGTGGAATGTACATAAGATTCGATAAAGAAGATGGTAGTTTTGTAACTTTAAAGGTAAAAGATATTAAAACCCATGGGCCGACAGGCGCTGGTGGTCCAGGAGGAGGACAATTTTCTGGAGCTGGCCCAGGTAGTAGCGGGGCTGATAGTGAAAGATGTGTAATAACACATATTGCTTTAGAAGAGCTCGATAACCATGAATTATCTTACGGTATTAACTGGAGCAATTGTATAAATTTTGGTAACGGAGTTGAATCAGATAGAATTAGAGATGATTTTAACGCGGTTCAAATGGCTACTGGCATAAAGACATCTACAACAGTGCCAAAGTACACGCAAGAAACAAAGAAAAATGGATTAATATTTTCTAGTATATATAATCCAACAGGAAAGATCAATGGATTTAACGAGTTTATACAAGCTAATAAAATAACAAAAGAACTTACACCTACTTATGGTAGTATACAAAAATTATTTACTAGAGACAACGATCTATTAGCTTTTTGTGAGGATAAAGTAGTAAGAATATATGCTGATAAAGATATTATATATAATGCCGATGGAAATACTAATGTAACCGCAACAAATAAAGTTTTAGGACAATCTCATCCATTTGAAGGAGAATTTGGAATATCAAAAAATCCTGAATCATTTGCATCAGAATCATTTAGAGTTTATTTTACTGATAAAAATAGAAGATCTGTTTTAAGATTATCTAAAGATGGAATAACTAGAATATCTGATTATGGAATGTCAGATTGGTTTTCAGATAACATGTCGGGTGCAAGTGAGTTATTAGGATCTTTTGATTATGATAAGCAAGAGTACAATTTAAAAGGTGTTGAAGATAAAGTTGTTAGTTTTAGTGAGTCAGTAAGAGGGTGGACAAGTTTTAAATCTTTTACACCAATGGAACACGGAATAAGTTTAAGTAATAATTATTATACTTTTAAAATGGGAGCTCCTTATATACATCATGATGAGGACGTAAATAAAAATACGTTTTATGGTACATATACACCTTCTTCTGTCACTGTAATTTTAAACGAAGCACCTGATATAGTAAAGAATTTTAAGACATTGTTCTATGATGGTACTGAATCTAAAATAACATCTCAAACTAGTCAAATAGAAAACAGTTTGTTTGGAGAATATTATAATTTAAGCAGTCAAGATGGGTGGTATATAGATTCTATAAGTACAGATCAAAGTGGTTTTAATTACACTAGTGATTCTCCTTTTGAACTTAAAGGTAAAGAAGGAAGATGGTACAACTATATTAGAGGTAATAGTCTTAATTTTGATTTATCAAACTTTAATTTCCAAGGAATTGGAGAGAAGAAAACAATATAATAAACATGAAAGCGATAATTAATAGTATACATTTAACTCCTAGACGTGTACGTAAAACAACTCGTAATATTGGGTTACAAATAAATGCAATGAAAAATAGTGCTGTTAGAATAATGCTTGAAGATACAACAAATAATAAATGGTATAATTTTACTGACAAAGTTTTTCAAGCTAACGCTGATAGTTTAAAGCATAAATTTACATCAGATGGGATATTTACAAAAGAAATGGTTTTACCTACTGTTTCTAGTGATACTGATTACACTGTTGAAGTTATAGCTATTAATAGTGATATTTCTAGTTCCGCGTCTAATAACCCAAAGTTGTTTACAAAAACAATTTCACAATTAGTAGATACTACGGTTACAATAGCAGCACAAACTGACACTTCTGGAGATTATATTACTGGTGACACTTGGCCTACGAGTGTTCAAGTTACATCTCCAGCTATTGGGATAACTAATAAAACAGTGTCTATAGATTGGACAGTTAAGGCAGTTGCATCTGTATCTGCTAGTGCTCTTACTATAGTAAGACAACCAGGTCTTAATGATTTTTATGTAGAAACTGGTAATTACACAGCAGATGGTAGTGGTACTAGTTCTACATCATTAACCTTAACAAGTGTTTCTGGATTACATGTTGGAATGCAGTTGTCTCATGTTGCTGGTACTTATCAATCTGAACTACGTACTATAACAAACGTAAATGGAATAACTAAAACAGTGACTTTAAGTGGTAATGAAACATGGTCTGACACAAACAATATTAAATTTAGAGGATATGGAGGTGATTTAATGTACTTGCACTCAGGTATTGATATTGAAGACGAATTACTTTCAGTAACTACAGAAGATATAACGAAAGTTGTGAATGGAGCTACTGGGACTCGGGCTGGTGGATCTGCTAGTACAGACGTTACACTAGTAGATTGTTTAGGTTTAAAAGCCTCAGATACGGTTACGGTTACAAGTCCAAATATAGAAAGTTCTACACCTGTCTATTTAGATAGTATTGTAAATTTCTCAAGTAAAATAATAAGACTTTCTTCAGCTCAATCATTCGCTGATAAAGAAGTCTTAACATTTAGCGGTTCAGCTCAAACAGCAAATATAAAATTAAACTTAGTGTTAAAAAAGCAACCAGCACAAAATACAAATATATATTTCGATGTAGATAACGTATTGACATCTGCAACATCTTAATTAAACTATTAACTATGGCGATACAAACAATATATTTTGATGGAAGAATGAATATTTCTGCTCAAGCAGGAGACTATGCCTTTTATTTAAACGCAACTCCTACTGATGATAAAGGTATAGAATGGTCAGACACGTCTCCAACGTGTTTTGGAGTAATCACTGAAGTTGGCGAAGCTTCTTTAGGTCCTTATATAAAAGTAGACGATCAAGACACCGATTTAATTACAGCTAATATTTTAACCGCGGGCATCCCGATAACGCCTAGTAATGATAGTTTAATAATGTTTGCAAAAGATAACAGTGTAAATAAAACCGGTGTAGGTGGGTATTATATGGAGGTAACTATAAAAAATGATTCAACATCTCATGCTGAAATCTTTACTCTAGGCTCGGAAATATCCACAAGTAGTAAATAATAAGTAAAAAGTGTAACTATAAATAGATAAAATATAATATTATGGCAAAAAAAATAATACCATTAGTTCATAAAAAAGGACCACCATTAAAAAGAATAAGTTATACTACAGGTAGAACTCAAAATTTAATGAAAGAGTTTGATGTTTTAAAAGATCAGTTTGGTAAAAATACATTTGAAAATCTTTATGCAGGTATAACTAACCCATACGCAAACATGGAAAACGTTTGGGAAGAAGGTGTTATAGCAACAAAAGGTTATGAACAAGCGCAAGACGATTTGATGACAGGGTTAGGCACAGCTTTACAAACTCAAAGAGAAGTTGGTGAAGTTGATACAGGCGCTATTAATAAAGCATTAGTAGATCAAACTAGACAGATAACAAGATCAATAGAAGAGCAAGAGACAGCAAATATCAATAGACAAACACAAGAAAGTGCTAGGTTAAGAATGGCAGAGGCAGAAGGTGATTTTAAAACTGACTTGTTAAGAATACAAGGACAGGAAAAAGCAGAAACATTAAGATTACAACAGCAACAAGCTTTGTTAACATTAGTTTCTGGTCAAATAGGCGCTGGAAAAACTGAAGACTGGAGAACAACAGGATGGCTTAAAAAAATATTTAATTTATTTTAAAATATGGCAAAAAAAGTAACTACAACAAGCGCTATAAATGTAGCAGCTATGGGTAAAGCAGGTGAAATGACTGGTTTAAAAACTGAAAAGTCAGAAGGATTACCTAGAGCAATACAACAATTAGGTATGTTTACAATGAATCAATATTTTAGAGCAGCCGCATTACAAGATAACGCTAGAACAAGCATGTTAACAGAAAAGGGGAATGTAATTTCTAAGCAACATATTCAAGACAATACATCTATTAGAGAAGAAATAGAAAAAAATTATGCTGAGTTAATTAAAATTAATCAAAAAATTAATAACCCTTGGAATATAACATTTCCAAATAATAAATCACGTAAAGAATTACAGTTAAAAAGAGAGGAAATACTTTTAGACGTTCAATCTTTAGACAGTGGATTTGAAGATCTTGCAAGCGATAAAACAAACTTCATGCAAGTTGCTATTGGTGCAAAATATGAAAATGGACAATATATTACATGGTCAGGCAACTCTACAGCAAACCAACGAGTACTTAGTAACGCTTTAGCTAATAGTAGTATAGAAACAGCAATAGAATTTGTAAAAAACCCAAATAACAATAGAAAAGAATTGTATGTTAATCTTTCTTTAATTGATTGGAATGGAGATGAGGATGGACTTGGTGAAATTCCAGATGAATACAATAGTTTAATCAAACAAGATAATAAATCAAAAGGTATATTAGTTAACTATAAAGATTTGAAAAAAGGAGGGTATTTTGCTGATCTTAGCGATAAAAACGTTGATAACGCACTGTTTACTCAAATCCTTGGTAGTGCTGTTCAAATAGGAAGTGGAGACACAAAATTAACTTTATCTAGCGCACAAGGTCAACGTGTTTTTAATGAATTTAAAAATAAATTCGATAAATATTCTCCTCAAATGATAAAAGATGCTTTTTTTAGACTTGATATAGAAGGTGCGACTTTTGCGGAACGTTATATAGATAGGGTAATTAATGAAGGCGCTAAAAGCGATGATAAATTTGCAGAAAAAATAGCAGGTTTATTAGAAGATGGTTATTCAAAGGTAGCATTAATAGAATTAATGAAAGAAGGTGCTAATAAAAATAATTTTTCTTGGGAAGAAATGAAAACGATTATAAATGACGAGACGTTTGAGTTAGCTAAAGCAGTAAATCAACATGCAATAGATGATCGTTTAGAATACGAAGAGGAGATTGAATCTGAGAACCAACCTTGGAACAAACCAGGTTATATTAGTAAATCAACAACTCGTAACGATATTAAAAAATCCATTGCAAACAACTCAATATATACAGCGCCAAATGGATCAAGATATATTTGGAGCGCAGGTAGTGAAACGTTTTATAAAGAAGGTTATCCAACAGGAACAAAGTGGAACCCTAGTGAACTTGCGTCTGCTATATCAGGGGAAAAATATATCGTAAAAAATCGAGGTGAACATTGGTGGAAAAAATAAAATTTTAAAATACACTTCATGAGAGAGTATAATTATAACGGAAAAATATATACTGAAGAAGAGCTTAGACAAATGGCTTTAGATCTAGAAATGGATTTTGATGAGTTTATTTCTAATGAAGGAATAACTTTATCAACATCACAAATAGTTGGTGATTTACCAGGTGTTGTGCCTGGAATGTCTATTATACATCCTGCTACTAAATTGTTTTTAAATGCTTCTGATTCTTACTTTAAACAAGAGGAAAGAGTTGTTTCGTTTCTTAATAACAGTTATAAAGATAGTGATATTAGGTTTGAAGAAGCAGAAATAGGACGTGATACTGTAGAGGTTCTTATTGGTAATCAAAAATCTGGCGAAGGAAAGAAATTTAATTTAGCTTTTTCTCAAGAAGAAAACGAAAAGATTTATGGGGAAATAAAATCATATATAGACTCTCAAAAAGGACAAGGAGAATTTTCTGAAAAACCAAGTTATAAAGTTGGAGATATAAAAGATTTTGATAATAAATCTTATGATGATGGGGGTTTTTTAGGTATAGGAAGCAAAGCAAATGATAAAGCAGGTATTGTTAGAGAGTTAAGAGAAAAATTTCCTAAAGAAACTGGATTTTCATTTTCAACTGGAGGATCAGGAGAAATATTGATTATAGAGGCTCCAAACGGAGAAATATTAACTGGAGACAAGCTGTCAGAATATAGTATTAGAGAGTTTATTAACGCAAATTCTAAAACTAAAAAAGAAATTAACGTTATTAAAAACAATGAAGAAAGAACTCAACAAAGAATAGAAAATAACACACTAGATATCGCGGTAAATGTTATAAACTCAAAAACAGGACCTGGTACCATGGTAACAAACGAGGAGACCAATCCTATGAGTACTATAGCAACTACATATGTGAAATATGAAGCTGATATAAGAAGTGAAGTATTTAAGCAATTAAATATAAATCCAAAAAGCACAGGTTTATCATTAAGCAAGTTAGATAAAATATGGAAAGATGCTTGGGCAAACATGCAGTTATCTGAGAAAAATGCAACGACTTTTCTTTGGGCTGGAGAGTTATCTAAACATTTAGAATCAGAAGGAGAAAATAAAACCACTATTTTACTTAACGGTTTAGAAAAGAATTTTATTGAAAAACAAATTAAAGCTGGATCAAAAGAAGAAGAATTAAGAAAAGCAGGGCAAGAATATGTAAGGTTAGGATATGAATTAGACAACTATACAGGTGATAAAAGTAGTGATGATTATAAAAATAAACGAACAAAATTTGAAAATGTAGAAAAGAATTATAAAAAACTGTTCAATAGTTATACGTCTAAAAATGGTAACGGGTCAATGATGTTTGATAGATTTGGAAATAAAGTTGACGTTAGTGATTGGTCTCCAAGAAAAATTTCAGAACAAGAAGAAAAAGGTAATATTACTGATGCTAATGTGGAAAGAGAAGCTTTAAAGCAAACGTACATACGTAATCTTATTAATTTTCGTGGGGAAGCAACAAATAATCAAGACGCGTTACAACCGTATATAGATTTATTTTTATTAAGAGAAAATCATTTTCAACAAACAACAAAAAGGAATAGTTGGAAAATCAAGTTTGATTTAAGTAATGATAATTGGGTAAAAAGAAATATTAAAGGTGGTTGGATAGCTGAGGCCGGAGAGGGGCATAGTGTTTTAGCTGATTTAGGTGGACATAATTTTACTGGTTGGGAAAATCTTTTTAGAACTTTAAATTTAAGAGATGGTAGTATAATACAACCTACACAAGTTCTTTGGAAAGATAATAAAGGTAAGGAGTTTAGTTTAAATGAACTTGTCGACGTGCATACGGGTATATCAAAGCAAAAAAGAGCGGTAAAGATTAAAGGACAAATGGGAGGACATGTAACTATGTCTACTATATTCTTAACTCCTAAAGATCCTAATAGTGCTACTTGGAAATATCTTGTTAAAAAAGGAGTTTTTCAAGAATTAGAAGATCATGAGAATAAAGATAAAAATACATATGTTCTAGGTTTTGTTGATGGATTTGAAATTCCTGAGATAAGTATACATAGAATGCATATGTTAAATTTGGATGGTGGAGAGTTACATCACATGGATGCAAAAACAATACCTCTTTTTGGAGATGATGAGTATTTAGAATCTATTACAGGTATAGAAGACCAAAGATTCACTAAAGACATGATGTTTGCAGATGGTAAAAAACTTGGGACTGGAAAATGGAGTATGTATTTAGACGATAAAGAATGGAAAGGTCAAGCCAGTCCTGCTTTTTCGTTTTTAATGAGACAGTTAAATGGTACTAGAGTAGAAAATAGAGACTTAGCAATAGAATCTGGCGTTATAACAGAAATGATGTATTTAAATATAGACGCTGGTACTTTAAAAGGAGGGTCAGAAAAATCTGATTTATTTGACAAAGGAGCTACACAAACAACTTCTAGACCTATGGCTAATATTATTAACGTTATTCCAGGGGTTGATGTTGGTGCTGGAACAGAACAAACTTTAGAGGCTCAAGCAGATCAATTTTCGCACGATATTCCTGATCAATTAAATATGGCTTCTGAAGTATATCAAGATATAGATAATACTATTCAAACATTATTCCAAGACGATCCAGAAACAGAAGGACACGATTTCCCATTACATCAATTTCCATTAACAGGTACAATGAAAGAAAACATGGAAATGAATTTTTGGGAAAAGTTTTCTTATACTGGAGGATCTTTAACTCCAATGGTAGCTGAATTTGCAATATTGAATGGTTATGTTAATGGAGCTATGAGAATAGGTTGGGGAGCGAAAACCGTTAAGGCTTTTGGAGGAACATATAAAATACCGGCGTTTACATCTTTTTCTCATAGATTATCTAATATGAGTACTAAAATGTATAAAGCTGTAAATGTAGGAAAAGGTTATAGGCATTCAAAAAACGCTATTTCTCATGCGCAGGTGTTAAAATATGCTAAAGCAGCAGGTATGTCACCTAAAAAGTGGTTAAAAACATCTAAACTAGGTAAAAATCTAAAATTAATACAAGGTAAAAAACTACAAAGAGCGGGCGCTTTATTTATAAACGCTGGTATAGAAGAAGGTAAAATGCAATTAATGAATCCATTGTTCGGTATAGATATGGGACATGGAACTGGATTTGGATTTTATTTAGGTGGTAGTGCTATGAGATGGTTGACACCTTTTAGATTTACAGCGCAAGGAATGGGTATAACAGCAGGTAGATGGGCAGGTAGAGAAACAGCTTGGACAGGACTTGGTAGTGTAACAGCATGGGGAGAGGGTATAGCTCCAACGTTTAACTATTTGTTTGAAAAGGGCGTTCTTGCTGGTCTTGGAGGTGCGGCTGGATCACAAGTAGCGAGTATCGTTAGTGCAGGAATAGAAGACATGAGAGGAAGAAAGGCTTTTACTACCTTTTTAGACGAGCATTATCATGATTGGGACGAGTGGGGAGATGATGTGTTATTAGAGGTTATACAATTTGGTGCTCTTGGTCTAACACATGTTAAAGCGGTGGATGGTAAGTTTACTTTAACATCTAAAAGAAAAGCAATAGCAAAATGGAGAAAATTAGCAAATGATCAAATAGTATACAAAGAAGGCAAACAAAGAAAAGTAAAAGATGTTAATGGTAAAAAACCTCATGAAAAAGGATATCAAGACACATGGTCAGAGAAGCCTATAGATAAAGAAAAGACAAATTGGAGTGAAGTTCATAAGTACGAAGAATTAGCAAATATGGCAGAGGCTCAAGTCAACGTCATAACTAACGCACAACGGTATTTAAATATTGACGTTTTACATAAAACTGAAGATAGAAGATATAAAAGATTTATACAGCAAGTTAGAAAAAAAGAAAATTTAAGCGAAGATCCTTTTGAAATAGTTTGGACTAAAAACGGAAAATGGGATAATAATGGTGTAGTAGAAAATTTAAAAGGAGATCCTGCTAAAGTTATATTAGGTGAAGGCACAACACCAACTAAAGTTATAGTTGATCTAAGAAAGGCAAAACCAGGTACTATGCCACATGAAATATATCATGTATTAATGTATCGATACTTTCTTAAAAAAGGCAACAAAGGTAAATCCCAAGAGTATTTAGAAAAAATGAATGAATCACTTCACGAATCTTTAAGGGAGACTATAATGAGTAAACTTGGTGGTAAGCCGACTTACGATGCTAACGGTAAATTTATAGGACTTCAGAAAGGATTAGGACCAGACGCTAAAGGAAATAAACCTATTTACTTCCCCGTAAAAACTAAAGATGGTAAACCACATCCTAAAGCAGGTGAATATGACGCAAAATCATCTAAAGAAGCTGGTTATGTAAAAACAGAAAGAGAATTAACAAAACTTGAAATAGCTGTAGAACAAGCATATAAGAAAAGCCAAGATAGAAAAGATTTTAACGAAGAATATAACGCTAATCTTTTAGAGTTAATGATGACTGAAGTTGGACATAATATTTTTATCGAGCAAGGATTTATGGGGGCTTTGAAGCGAGATTTAAACTCATTACGTACTAATTTATTCGCTGGTACTAACTTTATGGGAATTAATTTTGATGCCTTAGCTCCTAAATTAGATCTAAGTTCACCACAAAAAGTCATAGAGCATATGTACATGATGGGGCAGAATTGGGGAAATGCTGGGTACAGTAAGAAACAGAAAGACAGATTTATGGAAATGTTTAAGGACATGGAAATAAGTGGAGACGGTAGCTTTATAACTCAAAAGCAAGATGTAGGACCTATTATAACTAAAGGGGGTGGTAAGTCAAGTAAAGGCACTGTTACTGATATTATTATCAATACAAAACCTGAAATAATAAAAGAACAAAAAGAAATAGCTAAAGCTCTAAGACAAAATTTAGAAGACGTTAATAATAAAATAATTACCACTGAACAGTATCAAGATTTAAACGCTCCTTTAACTCGTAGATGGACAGAGATACAATCTTTAATTAGGGCTAAAAAACCTATTAAAACAAAAGAAGAGATATTACAAGAACGATCTGACAAAGTTCAAGCTATATACGAAAATACAAAATTAAGTAAAAATGATAGATCAGAGGCTATTTTAAAAGAAATGGATACATTTATTAATATGATAGCTAGTCCAAGATCTAATAGTAACAAATTAGGTAAATGGAGAAGTAAAGAATATGATAAATTAAATCCAGAACAGACATATGAACAGGCAGATTTTAAGCAAGATTTACAATTAACTGTTCACGAAATGATTTTTCCTGTTGCAGGTAAAAAAGTCGAGTTCAAAGCAGCTTATAATCCTTCTGCAGGAACTCCTCTTACACAATATATAATGCAGAATCTACCTAAAAGAGTAGAAGGTATATTTAGAGAAGCTAAAGTAGGTGAGTTTAGTAAAGAAAAAACAACAGCAGAGTGGTCTAAAATAGAAAACCTACCAGATTCTTTTAAATCATCAGGAGAAAGTAATTTAAATGTAACCACAGAAACTACTAATACTGGTAAGCGTTTATCTGATGTTTTAATAAAACAAACTGTTAAAGATGGAAAGGTATCTACTAGATCTTGGGTGGAGAATAGTGTAGTAAATGAAATTATTAATAACTTTAAAGGTTTAAATAATCAACCTAAACAAAACGCATCAACGTTAAGTAATTTAGCACCAATAAAAGGTAAAGATTTCTTAGGAAAAACAGAATTACATAAAAAAGGTCCAAAAACTGGAAAAGTAGATTTTAAAAAGACAGTTGAAAATAAAATTGAAGGTCTTATTGAAATAGGCCCATCAAAAGCGTATATACACGGTATAAGAAAAAGCGTGATGTTGAAAACTGGAGTACCAGAGATAGAGGGAATTTCTACTTTAATTGACCCTCTTATTTTAGGTAAATTCTTTAAAACTGGAGAAAGATTATCTTTTAAAGAAACTGGAAAAGCCGCTGGTCCTAAAGAGCAAATAAAAATAGATTTACCGCAAAATAAAAATAAGATTGAAGTAGAATTAAGAGACGGTAGAAAAATAGAATTAAAAGACAGTGACATTTGGGTTTTAAATAAGTTAGGAGTAGATATAATTGATGGAAAGATTAATATATCTAGGATGAAAACGCAAGTAAGAAAACCTGGAGACGTTAATATAAAAACTTTAAATGCTTTCGAAGGAGAATTATTAAAAGTATTAAGTAACCAAACCGTAAGAGAGCATGTTATTGAATTTGGAGACAAAAAGAATACTATTTTAGATGATATAAGTAAAAAACAATCTTTACTTAAGTCCTTGCAAAACAAAACAGATTTAAAATCTACTAGAGAAAAAGAAAATATAGAAACAGAACTTAAAAAATCTCAAAAAGAATTAGATAAACTATATGAAGAGTATGGATTATCTGAAGAATTTGTATCTAAAGATGTTGTTAATACGTTTCTTAATAGTGTTAAATCTTCTATGCCAAAGGAAATGTTTAGTAAGCGTATGACTATGGAGTATTTGAACGAAATGACTAATTATTTCGAAGATATAGTTGGTCCTATATCTATAGGTCATTTAAGAGATATACTTGTAAAAATTCCAAATATAAATAAGGATCACGCTGTAATTCAAGAGTTACAAAGAAGAATCTCTAAAAACAGTGAGGTTTTAAAAGAAAATATTGACTTTCAAATAAAAGAAATGCTAAGGGCACAACCTGAAGTTGAGATGAAAGTATTAGAAGCCAAAAATTGGGCTGACTTATCAAGCCAAATATTTAAACCATCAAATTTAAAGAAATTAAATTTAGATGCTACAACTAAAGAGTTAATTAAAAAATATGACGGTAAAGAATTTGCTGATGGAGAAAAATCTATATACAAAAGTGAAGATGCTATAAAATCTAGAGAAAAACTACAAGAAAAATTATTAATAAAATTTTTAGAGAAAGGTATAGATATTGGTATAAGTAAAAATAATAGATACGAAGGAATAGCCGCTGATATAAAAAAGACATTTGGATTTGGGTCAAGAAGCTACAAAATATGGATACCTGAAATTAAAGGTATATATAAAGGTAAACAAGTAGATGGAATATGGATTAATTCCACCTCTGCAGATGCTAGAGTTAACACTGATAAAGTAATTAAATCTACACAAAAAGGTGATGCTTCAAAAACCTTAATTAAAGTAGGTAAAGAAAAGCTATCTGTTAAATTTGTTTTAGATAATTATAAAATTACAGATACTGGAAAATTTAAAACATGGCAAGCAGAATTTATTGAAAACTATAAAGGTAAAAATCTTGAAACAGATTTATACCATGCTAGTAGAGCCGAGTTATCTAAAGATGGCACTAGCAAAGGATACGAGAATACTTTAAAAGCAAATGAAGGATTAAGAAAGATTTACTTAAACACGTTAAGAGATGTAATTGTTGAGGCTAAATCATCTAATGTTAAAAAAGGTGAGCTTAACAAGGCTGAAACTATTGTAGAAGTTATGAGACATTTAAGATCTCAAACTAATATAGGTTTAGGAATAGTAAAAGGAACAGCCACAATAACGTCTGTTAGTAATAGATTAGGACTTGAGAAGTTTGAAGGTAACAAAGGTTCAATGTTTCATGCTGAGCACCAGCTTCAGTTGTTAAATCACACTTATATGTTTATGGACATGGCTCTTAAATCTAAAAGCAAAAGTGAGTTTGATAAGAGTTTAGATATACTAAGTAGAGAATTTGAGCAGGCTAGTACTAGATATGAAGATGTTAAAATATATGACTCGCCTCTTTATGGTGGTAAAACTGGTTTTATAGAATATTTTAAAAATAGAAACCTTGGTGAACTTTCATCTATAGCTAATATAATGTATAGACCTGGTATAACTTTTGAAATGGTTGATTTAAAATCAAAAATACCAGGAGAAACTATAGGATCTAGATTAATAAAAACTTATAACAAAAACGATATATTAGATATTATAGATTTCTTTAAGTCTAAAACTCCAGAATCATATACTGGTGAAATTGCAAAATTAAAAGTTGATGCTAAAAACAAAGAAACTAATATAGAGGTAAAAAATAATTTAAATAAAATACTAGATAATCAACTAGGAGGAAAATATTCTAAAGGTATAAGTAGTAAAGAAACTTTGGAAAATTTAGGAATTATAGATTTAGCTAATAATTTAGGTAGAAAAATAAATAAAAAAGCTAGAGGAATGAGCACTTGGGATTTTGATGATACTTTAGCATATACAAAATCTGGAGTTCGTTATACTTTGCCTAATCCATCTGGAAAACCAGCTCCCCAAAAGAAAGTTATATTTATGGCTGGAGGTGCTGGATCTGGAAAATCTAATGTTATAAAACAATTAGGTTTAGAAAAACAAGGTTTTAAAATAGTTAATCAAGACATATCTTTAGAATGGTTAATGAAAAATCATGGTCTACCTTCTAGTATGAAAGATTTCACTCCACAACAAAGAAAAACTTTTGGAAAATTAACATGGGAAGCTAGACAGATAGCTTTAAAGAAACAAATGAAATTTCAAGGAAAAGGAGATGGAGTTATTGTAGATGGAACTGGAGCTAATATAAAATCAATAGAAAAACTTGTTAAGGAGTTTACAGACAAGGGTTACGATGCTCAAATGTTGTTTGTTGAAACATCTTTAGATATTTCTATTGCTAGAAATAAGGCTAGACCAGAAAGATCTCTCAAAACATCTATAGTAAAAAATACTTGGGAAAAAGTAATGAGCAATAAAAAATCTTTCAAAAAGATATTTGGTGATCGTTTCGCTGAAGTTAATACTGATAAATTAAAACAAGGCGATAATATGCCACTTGATTTAATTAAAAAGATTGATGCTTTTACTAAAGGATATATAAAAGCTAGATTAAACGCTGGTGAATTTGCTGATAAAGGTAAAAAATTAAAAGATCAAGGAGCTGAATTCGATTTTTCAGAATTTAATATCGTTAAAGAGGGTACTAAAGGACCTTTTTGGAGTAAATTTGCACAAAGAATTAAGAAATTTGGACCAGAACATCAATATATATTAACGGCTAGACCACCAGAATCTCAAGTTCCTATATATGAATTCCTTAAATCTCAAGGAATTGAAATTCCTTTGCAAAATATTAAAGGATTAGGAAATAGTACTGGTGAAGCTAAAGCAATGTGGATGTTAAGAAAGTTCTCAGAAGGATATAATGATATGTACTTCGCGGATGATGCATTAGCTAATGTTAGAGCGGTAAAAGATGTTTTAAATCAATTAGATATAAAATCTAAAGTGCAGCAAGCTGGACCTCAAAGTAAATCTTCAAAGAATATTGAAGCTAATCTTGAAAAAATGCTTAATGAATACGATCCTTTTGTAGATTTAGGTAAAACTTTAAACAAAGCTATTGAACATAAAAAAAATGTAAACGCCCATAAAACATACAGTGCTGCAAAAGCTAGAATATTAGGTAATAGATTAAAACATTTGAAATTATGGGGAACTCCTGGTTCTGAAGATTTCATGGGGTTAGTAACTTATGCTTTTTCAGGTAAAGGAAAAAAAGGAGAAGCTCATAAAAAATTCTTTGAAGAAGTTTTACATAAACCTTATAATAGAGCGTATAACGATATACATAATAGAAAACAATCTATATCAAACGATTACAAAGAATTGAGAAAACAATTTCCAGAAGTAAGAAAAGTATTAAATAAAAAACTAAAAGAAGATCGTTTTTACACAACTGATCATGCTATAAGAGCTTATTTAATGAATAAAGCAGGATACGAGATACCTGGATTATCTAAGAGAGATTTAAAAACATTAGATAAATTTGTAAAATCAAACGCAGATATTATGGCTTTTGCTGATAAGTTATTTTCTATAACTAAATTAAAAGAAGGCTGGATAAAACCAGGAGAAAATTGGTTGGGAAGTAATATAACTATGGATCTTAATAATGTTGTAGATAAAGTATATAGAAAAGAAGCTTTATCTGAGTTCATGCAGAATAGAGAAGCTATGTTTGGTAAGTGGAAGAATGGAAAGCTAACTGGAAAGAACATGAACAAGATAGAGGCTTTATATGGAGTTAGACATCGAGAAGCATTAGAGAATATAATATGGAGAATGGAAAATATGACTAACAGAAATGTTGGTGTAGATTCTAATGTAAACAAATGGATGAACTGGGTAAATAATGCTACTGGAACAATTATGTTTTTCAATCAAAAATCTGCGGCTCTCCAACTTATATCTACAGCAAATTATGTGAATGGTACATTTAACAATCCTATTAGAGCAGCTAGAGCATTTGCTAATCAACCTCAATATTGGAAAGACTTTGCTAAAATATTTAATTCAGATATGATGGTTCAAAGAAGAGCTGGATTAAAGATAAATATTGAAGCAGCTGAACTAGTAGAAAGAGTTGGTGGAAGTAAAGACAAGGCATCTGCAGCATTAAAATATTTACTTGAAAAAGGATTTATACCTACAAAATACGCAGATAGTTTTGCAATTTCTATAGGTGGCGCTACATATTATAGAAATAGTATTAGAAAATATAAAAAACAAGGATTATCAGAAAAACAAGCTGAAAAGAAAGCTTGGGAAGATTTTACAGATATGACGGAATATACCCAGCAGTCATCTAGACCTGATTTAATATCAATGCAACAAGCTTCTGTTCTTGGTAGACCTATATTGGCTTTTGCAAATACACCAATGCAAATGTTTAGAAGACACAAAAGAAGAATACAAGATATAGCTAACAATAGAGGTAATATGGCGGAAAATATTTCAAGCGCTTTATACTATGGTTTTGTACAATCCGTAATATTTTCATATCTTACTAACGCTATGTTTGCTGTTGATGACGAAAGTAAAGATGAAGCTGATATGAAGCATGCTGAAAGACATAAAGATAGATTTATTAATACTATAGCCGATTCTTATCTTAGAGGTATGGGTACTGGTGGTTCTAGTGTAGCTGCTATTAAAAATAGTATTTTTACGTTTTTCAAAGAATCAGAAAAGGGCTATAATGCTGATTACGGTAATGTAGTTGTAGATTTATTAAATGTATCTCCTCCAATAGGATCTAAAGCTAGAAAAATATATCAATCAAGTAAAATATATAAACATGATAAAGATGTAATGGGAGAAATGGGATGGGATTTAGATAATCCTGCAAATTTAGCTGTAGCAAATGTTCTTTCTGCGGCTTTTAATATTCCTGCCGATAGAATAGTTAAAAAAGTAAACAATATACGGGATGCTTCAACAGGTGATTTTGAAACTTGGCAAAGAATTTCTATGTTAATGGGCTTTAATAAATGGACTTTAAATGCAGGCGGTGGAATTGCTGAAGAGAAAGTTGAGAAAGTTAAAACTAAAGTAAAAGAAGAAAAAAAATTAGAAAAGAAAAAACAAAAATACGGAGTAGAAACAGAGAAAGAAGTTATAAGGATTGATAAAGGAAAAGAAATTAAAAAATTAAATAAAAATCAACAACAATTTATAATATATAATATTTTAGGAAACGAAGATCAAATACCAGTATATGATTATAAAAACGAAGATTCTAGAGTAAATAAAATATTAGAACATTGGGATGAAAACAAGAACTATATTGATTCTTTATTAAATACAGATATAGATAAAGAAAGAACTCTTAATGATTATTACATGGAGCAAGTTCATGGAAGGTAAATAGTTTCAATATTTAAATAAATGCTTTTTTAAGTAATTATATAAAAAACTAAACAAAATGACAAAAGAATTAAATGAAGATACTACATTCAAAATGAGCGTTAAAACAATGATAGCTCTAGGTTTTGGTATCGCTACTTTAATAGCGGGTTGGTACTCGTTA
>TARA_R100001594_G_scaffold57337_2_pt1 | contig 21116 bp, 27 predicted proteins | sample TARA_R100001594 | Tara Oceans TARA_R100001594 (sample SAMEA2622752) | marine metagenome | biome: marine biome (ENVO:00000447); feature: marine epipelagic mixed layer (ENVO:xxxxxxxxx); material: "saline water (ENVO:00002010), including plankton (ENVO:xxxxxxxx)" | depth 150 m | reverse complement strand
TAAATGATTTAAGAATGAGAGTGGATTTATCAGCACACTCAGGAGGAACAACAAGATTTACTTATTGTTATTTTATAATAACATACACAGAACCAACAGTAACAGACAATGCAGTATTCTTCGGAACTAATTTTTAATAATAAATGTTTAAAAAAATAAATATTATATTATATTATAAAAGTAAATATGAAAGAAATATATGAGTTTAACAGGCAAATCACCATCAGCTACCTATAAAGACTTACTTAAAGTATCTAACAATAATAGTGGTATTGATAGCACAGCTAGAACAATAGAATCAGGTAATGGTTCAAATACTGCTATAACATTATCTGATAGAGCATTAAAAGTTAGATCATTTACTGATAATACAACAGCTTTTACAGTAAGAGATGCAGGTGGAACAACTAAATTCCAAGTAGATACTACTAATGATCAAGTTAAAGCATTAGGACACCACGTTAATACACAATATGCTGACTTTGGTATAGCATCAACTTTATCTGCTAATTATGCAGCAAACACACATCACCCTATACCATTTTCTGCTAATAATCAGGCATTAGCTAATCAAGATGATATAACATTTGGAACAAGTACTGATCCTGCAACTACATTTACAACAGCAGATGGTGCTTCAACAGATGCTTCTTTATTAGTTCCAATGCTATGGTATGTTCCTGATGCAATATCAATAGATGCAGTATATGGGATTGAAGCAGGAAGTAATGCTTCAGGTGATACAACTCGTATGCACTTAATGTCTTATACATTTACATCAGGTAGCACATCAGCATTAACAAGTGGAACATTGTTAGCACATAATTCAGATGTAACTAATGCAGGTAGTGAACAGGCATATTTAACAGAATTTACTGTAGATAGTGCAAGTGTAGCAGCAGGTAAAGTAATATTAGCATTTTTTAGAAGTGATGGTATCAATTCAGATTATTCAGTAAATATAAAAGTTAAATATCATTTAACATAACAGGAGAAAATTTTTTATGGCTTATAGAAACACAACAACAAATAGACAAAGAACACCTATATCAAGGGCAGGAGTTAAGTCAGCAAATGTATCATTAGAAGTTAAATCTCCTGATGGTGATTATATGTGTCAAACACCTAAATCTTATACAGAAAAATCTAGCATTATACAGGAAGTAAATGATTCAGATGGTTTTTTAACATTAGCTTCATTTAGTAAAGATGCTGCAGCACTAACTTTACATAATGCAAAAGTAATTGTAGTAAAAAATATAAGTAATATAGCAGCAGAGATTGCTTTGACAACTATTGACTTTAGAAATGATAGTGGTGGAACAACTACTGATGTTCAAAATTCAGTAGATATGAATGAAGAAGATTCTACAGGTGAAGAAACTGTAAGAAGAACTTGGAGTATGATTTTACCTGCAGGTGATTTTATGTATTTACCCACTAGCAGAATAATAGAGTATTCACCATTAAATACATCATCAAGTAATACTTTAGAATCAGCAGGTAATGCACCTGCAGGATATATTGCAATAGAACCTAAAGATATTAATAGTGGTAATGAATATGTAGATATGCACTTATTTGCAGGTTCTACTTATAATTCAGGTGCAGATATACAAATAGCTGAAGATGTAGCAATAGGTGAAACAGACATAACCGTAGATGATGGTGATTGGTTTGAAGTAGGTGATTTAATTATGATTAATTCAGAAGTAATGCAAGTAGAAGCTATATCAGGTGCTGTATTAACTGTTAAAAGAGGTTTATTAGGTTCAACAGAAGCTGCACATTCAGATGATGATGATTTGAGATTTTTCTTTGGTAATGAACACTTACCTTTTGATAATGGTAAATGTATGACTTCACAGACAGGACAATTTTCACAAAAAGGTGCATTTTTTGGATATGCTAGAAGTGCAGATAGAGTTGTTAAAGGTGTAGTAGTAGGTAGTGTTTGTATAGGGCCATTCTACACTAGAGGTGGATATTTAGATTGGGGATTACAAAATATTAAAGCTAGTGATAAAACAGGTTTAGCTGCTTCAACTGCTTATGCTATAACATTTGTAATTGATGAATATAATGCAGGTGGTATTGATTCTACAACAACAGAACAAATAGTAACATTTACTACAGATGCTTCTGATACTACATTTGCAGGTTCAGGTAATGCAGTATTACCTAAAATACAAGCTGCACTAGATGCTTTCTTTTATGATGAATCATCAGGTTTAAAGAATAAAAAAGTTCATATAGGATTACATAATGGAGATGTAAGGGTAACATCTATGTCTAATCATTCTGAAACTAGAGTAGGTATAGCTAAATCAACAAGTGGAACTACACCATTTGATGTTGGTAGATTTCCAACAATGTCATCTAATGTTCCTGACTTACAAGGTACACCACACGGTGGAGGAACAACTGATACAATAGTATATGGTCCTGCTTCTTCATTAGAATTAGAAACTATAGATGATATTGCAACAGGTAAAACTATTTTAAATAAAGGTGCATTTTTATTAGATGACGGTAATGGAAACCTAAGACATAATGATTCTATAGTAGGTAGTATTGACTACACCAAAGGCCACATAGCTTTCAATCATTTAGGGTCATCTGAGTTCAAAATTTATGCTGAATCTTTATCAGCACATTCAGGAGGTTGTAATTTTAACAACAATGCACAGAATACTTTAGTTAATGTTTCAGGTAGAAGTTTAAACCCAAAAGAAAATAGCAAATTAGAACTAATATTATTAGGATAGAATATGGCTACAAATTTTAAATATGCAAGTCAATCAGATTTAACTAAATACTTTAATAGAGTATCTGATTTTGATAGTAAGGTGCAAATATTTCCAACTTTAACATCAGGCAATCTTCACCTATTTAGAGATAGTGGGTATGTAGATACTTTGTTTGTTAATGGTGAAGAACTTGCTGCAGCACAATCAACATCAGGTGCAGTTGATAGCAATGGAGAATGGTTTTATAATAGTGCTACAAATCAAGTAGAATATTATAATAGCAATTATTCTTCAACTACTATTAATGAACAAGTGTTTGAAGCAGGGCAAGATTTTAGTTCATTTTTAGATCAAACTTTAGTTGATGCTAGTTTAGAATTACATAACTATTTAGATGCTAGATACTCAACACCATTAGAAAAACAAAAACAAATAGATATTGATACTGCTATTAATTCTGCTACTGCTGAATATGATCCTATTATAATTAAATCTGTATGTTATATAGCTACTGCTAATTTAATAAGGGCAAAAGAAGGTGCAAGTGAAGAAGCTGATTATTATCATAGCTTAGTAACTAATCCTGAGAGAACAGGCTTAATAGATAAATTAAATGACGGTATATATAAACTATCACACGAAGTTGATGATAAAGATAAAAATGGTAAAATAGCATATAGAGTTGATTCTAATGGTTCTATGGATTTAGTAGAACTAGCAGGAACTTATACAGGTGAACATTATGATAGATTAAAGATAGCTATTAGCACAGGTGGTAATTATGGAACTGCAAAATTTACAGTAAGCTATCTGTCAAATGACCAATTAGAAGGTGCTACAACTAACCCTGAAACAATAACAGGTGGACTTCAATATATACATAATGGTTTATACGGTAGATTTACAGGCAGTTCTGCACATACTTCTGACTATTGGATAGTTGAGGTATATGGTGGACACAGGAAACAAACAAATAAGAGCAATAGCACTATAGAAATGATTAGATAATGGCTGTAACCTATACAAATAATTGGAAGAATATTTTAACAGCTTTAAAAAGCAAAATTAGAGCTGAAATGAAATGTCCTGTATATAGTGATTGGGAACAAGAAATTAAATCTAATCAGTTTGTAAAGATAGTTCCAACAGGATCAAGTCAATTAGAAAAAGCTACCTTTATGGAAGTTAGAAGTTTTGAGATGGATTGTCAGTATTTTTTTGTAAAAAGAAAAGATAATAAGTTTCAAGATTATGTATTAAATCAAGTGAGTATATTAGAAGCATTAATACACGATAATATAACATTAACATTAGCTGATAATACAAAAGCAGTTGATGTTACACTTGGTGATTTAGATTTTAATGTGGAAGTTGAAAATTATGAAGATTATATGGTAGCACAATGGACTTTGACTTGCACACATTTTGGGAATACAGCTTAGGAGATAAATGAAAGTTAAACCATTTACAAAAAAAATAATAAAATTTAGTGCTGTTGGTATGCCTTGCACATCAAAAGAATTAAATGATTTAAAAGATGGTAAAGAAATAGCACTACCAAAAGAAACAGCAGAACTAATGCAACAAATGGGATTAGTTCAAATTATAGAAAACAAAAAGAAGAAAAAGGAGAAATAAATGCCTAGCACAAAAGTAATGCCTATTAGTAATGTCGTAGCAGGTATTAAAGCTGAATCATCTTTTGGTGTAGCAATAGATAGTAGTGGAGATGATGGAACAGCATATAGACAATTACCAATAGTTCAAGTTCAAAAACCAACATTCAATATAACTAGGGAATCAAGATTGTTATCAGGTAGAGGTTTAGTTAAAAATTCTAATGATACAATAATTAATACAAGAGGTGGAACAGTAGTAATGCCTTTTGAAATGATAGCGACACCTAAACTTTTATCTCAGCATCTTGCTTTAGTTTGTCAAGAACATAGTGAAGCAAGTAGCACAATACATACACACGAGATAGGTGGACAGGGTGCATTGTTAAGTTCATTAGGTGGTTCTAAAACTAATAATATACCACATACTGTTAATCTTGCTTATGAAGTAGCAGGGGAAAATTCAGGTGAAGGAATTAGAGTTACAGGAGTAGTATGTTCAGATTTAGCTCTAGGTTTAGATTATGGAACAAATGGTGGTTATATGACTATGAGTGGAAACTATTTTAGTGGATTCTCTAATCCTGTTTCAACAGCAAGTAATGTTGAACAGTCTTTTGCAACAAGTAGTTGGGCAGCACCTGAAGCAACAGGATATTATAATATAGGCGACATATCAACTAAAACATTAACTTGTGATGATGGTTCAGCACAAGAACTTGTTTTGAAATCATTGAATTTTAATATTGCAAATGGTGTAAATAGAGTTGGGTTTAACTCAAACGGTGATGCAGAAAGTTATTCTGTTCCTGAGTATGTTGTTACAGGAGATATGACTATTAAAATGGATGATAATTTTGCTTATGAAGGTGGAAGGAATGTTCTTCAAGATTTTCTTGGTGGAAAAACATTACCTCTTGTTATTAATATTGGTGATGGTTCTTTGAATTCAGTTGGTGAAGCTAATATACAAGCTAATATTCAATACACAGGCGATCCTGCACAAGATATAAGTGAAAATGGTATATTCCATACATTAGCTTTTGAATGTGTATCAACAGGTGCATCAGATAATAATGAAGCATTTGAAATTCAAATATTTAATGGTGAATCTCAATCAGCTTGGTAGGCTGAAGAAAGGTAGAAATGAGTAAAGTTAAGGTAAAGGGAGAAGGGTTTAAAACCTTTGAATGTGAATTAAAGGATTTAAATCTTACTGAGAGAGCAGAAATAAATGATTTGATATTTGATACAGAAGCTAAAAAGAATTTTAGTTTTTGGTTAGATATTATTAAACGAGGAACTAGCTTATCAGATGATGAACTTAATAAATATTCCAATGAGGAAATATACGGATTAGGTGCTAGTGTCATTGTTGAAATGAATAAAAAAAAATAGATGAAATACTTTTTTATGTAAATGTATGGATTTCTATCAAAGGAATAAACGGAACAGGTAATAATGGTTTTGAATATCCTTACGAAGCTATATCACCTGTTGACGGAAAGAAAAAAACATTTATTTCAATAGATGATGTATATGGAGAACTATTGAATTGCTATGCAGAATTAAAAGATAAAGGTGTTAAAAATATTTCAGAAACTATTTATGTTGAACATTTTTACTTTGCAAATACTTTTGAATTAATAGATAAAGATATACAACAAAGAATTAAAGAGTATAATTTCTGCAAAGCATTTAATTGCCCTCCATTCCCTTCATTGAATGAAACACCTGCTAAAATAGTAGATGATTTTTTAGAAATAGAACATATAATGTTAAATATAAAGAAAGAAAAGAATGTCAGTTAATAAGCATATAATAGATGTAAAATCCAAAGGTGCTGTTAAAGCTAAAAAAGAAATACAAGGTGTTAGTAATAGTTTAAAAAGTATGGCTAAATCTGCAGCACAAGCTGCGGGTGCATATTTTGGTGCAAGAGCATTATTAGGTGCTGTTAATGCTTCTATAGATGCTTTTAAAGAACAAGAATTATCAGAAAAAAAATTAGAAGCTGCATTAGGTAAAACTTCACAGGCATTACTAAATCAGGCTTCAGCATTACAAAAAGTTACTATGTTTGGTGATGAAGCTATTATAACTGCACAGGCATTGATTGGTTCTTTTGTTAGAGATGAAGAAGCTATTTCATTAGCAACAGAAGCTACTTTAGATTTAGCTGCAGCCAAAGGTATGGATTTAACTGCTGCTGCTGATCTAGTATCTAAAACATTAGGTTCATCTACAAATGCACTATCTAGGTATGGTATTGAAGTTACAGGTGCAGTTGGTTCTACAGAAAGATTAACATCATTAACTGAAAATATAGCAAATGTATTTGGTGGACAAGCTGCAGCACAAGCTGAAACATTAGAAGGTGCTACAACACAATTAACAAATGCTTTTGGGGATTTGCAAGAAACATTAGTTACAGATTTTGCACCTGCTTTAGAAAGTTCTGCTAAAAGCGCAACTACATTTATTGAAAGAATAACAACATCATTAAAAATAAGTCAATTAGAAGCATTTAAATCAACAGAAGCATATAAAACATTAGGTGATGCTGCTTTATTACAAAGTAAAATAGCAGAAAAAGCATTACTAGAACAACAACTATTGTTGGAAGAAAATCCTAATTTATTTTTAGAATTTGCAAAAATAATTCAAGGTGGTATGAATGAAATTGCATTAGCTAGTTTTCCTATGCTACAAATGTTAAGAGACTCAGCAGAATTGTTAGGCTTTGTAAAAATTAACACAGATGATTTAAATGCAGCTTGGATAGGTTTCCAAGAAAGTTTAGTTGATACTGAAGCAGTTGAAAAAACTAAAGAAAATTTAGAAGAATTAAATGCTACAATAACTGAACTGCAAGAAAAACAAAAAGAAGCAGCAGATGACAATATAAATAATAAAGAAGATACTGCTGATGCTTCAGATAAAGTTGTTAAAGCAGAATTTGACATTGCAAAGGCAAATAGACAAGTTGTAGCTGATTTGCAGGTAGCAGGTAAAGAATTTAAAGCATTTCAAAAAGTAGCAAAGGCTACAGCTATAGCACAAACAATATATGATACTTATCAAGCTGCACAAGGTGCATATAAAACTTACATAACAGCACCTCAAGCTAAATTAAATCCACCATTATATCAAGCATTAGGTATTGCTGCTGCTGTGGCTGCAACTGCTGCAGGTTTAGCTAAAGTTCAACAAATTAAAAAAGCACAATATGGTGCTGACTTTGTAACTGATGGTCCTCAAATGATGATGGTTGGTGAAGGTGGTGGTCCTGAAAGAGTGCAAGTAACACCATTGGCTGACCCTAATATTGAAGGTCCTCAAGGACAAGGTATTACCTTAAATATATCAGGGAATGTATTACACGAATCATTTGTTGAAGATAACATAATACCACAGATTAGAGAAGGTTTACGACTTGGCGAGAATATGGGTGTGTAATGCTGACTATATCCAAATTCTTTAAACAAGACATTGTAAATACTAATCAAACATTAAAGCCTGTAATATTAATAACCAATCCTAATACAGATGAAATCCTATTTACACTAACATTAGATAAAGATGAATTATTAGATATAAATGGTAATTCTCTTACAACTATTAATTGCATAAGTAGAGTATCAAATGTAAAAATAGCTAATGATTATGACAGCAAAAGACTAAAAATAAACAGATTAAGATGCACTATCTATAACTACTATGATGTAAAGACTAAGATAACGGAATATATAAATGGTGCTATTATTAGCAAGAATATGTATTTGTTTTATAAATCACCAACTACTAATGTGATAAATATCACAGATGATATAGGTGATTATGATTGTGCTTTAGTGTATAGAGGTGAAATAAGTAGATTGGATTTTAATGATGATACTTTAAATATATCTGCTGAAGATAGAACACAAATTAAAATATCTAATAAAACAGTTCCATATATGAGTATAGATAAATTATCTACTGAAATACAAAACAATATATTGCCTGAATATAAAGAAGATGATGCAGTTGTTCCTATGACATTTGGTGCAGTAGATAAAGCACCTGTAATGCCTTATTTAGATAACAACAATGATAGAATTATGAATATATTATTAGATGTATTTCCTACATCTTCACATTATAAAACAGCTAGAATACCAAGTTTGTTTCATAGTGGAACGGTATATAATTATCAAAATGACTATTACTTATATATTAAAAAAAGTGATGATTATATTATATTAGATCATAATCAATATTCTGTTCCATATCAAAATCAATTATATTCACAAATTAAATTATCTAGCATAAGTAGTTTTAATAACAATTATATATTACCTGAATTACAGCCTGAATCTGAAAATGCTATATTCAAACTATGGGATATGAAGGGTTTTTATCAAAGACAGGTAGATAGTATATATGCTTCAGATGGCTCTATATTAGATGTTCCAAATTTACAATTAGAAGATATATCAGGCACAGAATTTGAAAATGAAGAAGCAATATATAACAATAATAATTATCCTAAAGTATGGTATAGAGCAAGTGATACTTTAATATCACAGGGTAACCAATTTGACGCAGGAACAGCCTTTTATTCTGAAGATACTACAAGAGGTGCAGGTAGATGGATAATATTAAAATTTGAAGAAGGTGTAGATAATTCTTTGTTAAATATAACAATAGATGGTGATTGGGCAGGGAATACATTTTTAGCCTGTAATTACCATTTATCTCAAAGTGCAATCAGCCATCAACAGCCTGATACTAATAATCTTACTTTACCATCAGGTGCAGATAGAACAGGTTTTTTTGTTGCACCTATTGCTTCTGAAATATGGGGTGATATAATGCCTGATGCACAACAAACAATGACAGGGCAAAATGGAAGACAGGCTTTAGCAAATATTATTATGTGTAGAAACGAAGCAGAACTTGAAACAGCACTAAATTTAAATGTAAGTCAATTACAATCTTTAAATACACCAACAACAAACTTTTATAAAAATGCACCTATATATTGCTTAAAAGATGATCTAAGAAATAAAGAAAATAAATATTGGAATATTAGTGGTGATATTGCAGGAGAGAATCCTGAATGGAAAAGAATAAATGGTTTATACTACGGTGATATTGGTAGTCCTGCAAATCAAGTTACTGAATCATCTGCAGCACATAAAACTATAGCAGTTTTTGAGTATTTTCCACCTTATTGGAAAAACAATTACAGTTACCAACAACAGCTTAAAATGGATAATATAGGCTTAGTTCATTCTGTTAAAGTAGATAATATATCAGAAGAAAAAATGTTTGCTTCAATAGTTGGTAGAAAAAATAATTTGTTTACAGAACAATTAGATGAACAAGCATATTTAGATTCTTTAGAAAATTTAGATACTGATGTAGATATTCCTCTAGATTATTTAATTAACGGTCCTGACGGTTCATTGCCTGATTTTGATGCACTTTTAGATTCTTTCTATAATACTGTTTCTACTACATTTAATACAATACTTCCTTATAATGATGCTAATGAAAATAGATTATATTATACAAACAAAGATGTCATAGATGATTTTTTATATACTGAAAATTGGGAAACATTATTAAATGGTGGGTTTCAACAAATGTTAGCTATTGATGATTCTCCTATATTTAATAACTATGCTTTTTTTAAGGGTTTTATATGGAAAGCTTTTTTATTACCTTGCAGATTATTGCAATATATGAACGCATTAGAATCAGCAGTCAAACAAGATTGGACAGCTGATGGTTCAGGTACTTTTTATCAACAATTACAAACAGATGCACCAAAACAAATGTTAAACTTTAGTATGCTTTTTGTAAATGAAATTTGGGTAAAATCTATAGCAAAAAATATGCTAGAATACATATATCAAACTGACATTGATTATGAGGAAAATTACACCTTAACTTGTTGGTGGGTTGATGATTTAGGCTATGACTTATTTGAAGGTTGGGCAATTAATGATTCTAGAGATACAACTATTTATATGACAGATACAATTACAAGTGCTAGGCAGTATAATTGGAATAGTTTTGAAGAAGTTACTACATTTGATGATTGGATAAATAATTTTTATGTATATATGGACGATTTATTCCAAGCTATACACACAGGATTATGCACAGAATATCAATATAGAATTAATCAAAATGAGTGGATATTAGGAACAGGTGAGCCTTGGTGGATAGAAGCATATAATGCTAACTTAGAAGAATTTGCTGAATCTAATTCTTGGATATTGGGATTAGGTGCTTTGGATCAAGATAATTCAGATTTAGAAAGTATAAAAAATGATATAAAAGCATTAGCATTGCAAAATTTAAACACAGACAGTAATACAGAAGGTTTTATTACTGATGGTGTTATAGAGAAACCGTGTGATATTGTTATGAACATATTGACTAATGAAATGGAATATGCTAAATATGATTCATCTCAATTATCAGGCAGTAATATTATAATTCCTGATTATTCTGAATATGATATGGATTCATTGTTGTTATCTAGGGAAGTGCATAGTAATTGGAAAATGGGTTTTTCATTAGATAAGAAAAAAGACGGTAAAAAATTAATAGAAGAAATACTAAAGGAATCTAAATCATATCCTAGATTTAACAGTGCAGGAAAGTTTGGTTTTATAAATATAAAAGACTCTTATACTCGTGATGATATAGATAAAGTTATAGATATAAATAATATTTTAAGGTATAGATTTAAGGAAACAAAAAGAGAAGATGTTATGACTTCTGCTAAAATGTTTTATAGATATGATTATGGACACAAAAAATATAGAATGGATTTGCACAAAAGCATAAATGATTATTTACCTGAATATATGGTCACAGGATATGAACATTACCATTTAGATATAATTGACGGACACAAAGATATAAAGTTGAAATATCACACAGACACACCAACTGTTAATATGTTTATGGAACATACATTATTAAATAATTGTAATACACATAATATTGTAGAATTAACACTTCCGTTGTCTTATATGGATTTATCTGTAGCAGACATTATTCACATACCATTAATAAATAATGAAAAAATATTTGACATAGATTATAGTGTAGTAGATTTTAAAAATTCACAGCCTGTTTATCCTTTGTGGTTAATATTAGAAACAAATATAGGTTCTGATAGTATTAAAATTAAGGCATATCAATTACATTATTTAGGAACAGATGGTAATCACGGATTTTATTTTGAAGGAGAAGAACCTCCTATAATAGGAAATATGCAGGAATTTAATTCTACCTATGTTTTTACAAATGGAGAACCAATACCAAATTGGAACTTTAATCCTGATGCTACTGAAGATAATGGTATTGAAATTCCTTATTTTGATATGACAGGAGATGGAGTAATAGATTGGTATGATGAAAATGAAGTTTATGCAGGTGAATATACAGATACAGAATTAGAAAAATTAAAATATAATGCAGATGGAAGTTTGAACTCAGAAATTTCTTGGGAAACTGCTATGCCTGAAATAGAGGAAATTATAGAGCATAATGAATAAAGAAAAAACATATACAGGCAATTTAAATATAGGGCAAAATACTATATCATTAGAAACTGACATAGATTATAGAACAGTAGTTATACATTATGTTGGACAAATGAACATAAAACAAATAGATTCTGATTTAATTATAAAGTATGGTAATAATAAAATACTGATTATGAATTTGAAAAATAAAAAAATATCAGAATTATTTGAATATAAGGGAATGGCTTTATTTACTAAATGTATTTTAACAGATACAAGTAGAATAAAACATAATTTATATATTAATAAATCTAATTTAGAACTATGGAATACTTTACAGAAAACTGAGAAAGTAGGAACAACAGATGGTGTAGAACAATCTTGGGAATCATTAACTAAATATTGGGAAGATATTGATTTTGATGGTAATAATGCTAAAAAACCATATATACACAGGACTACAACTTATGATAAAGAAACTAAGACATATACAACAATTAAAGAAATAAGGAAGAAATAATGGCTGATTCATATTACCAAATAGCGACAACACCAAAACTCTATGTATCGTATCCACTATATCAATATGCTAGTGGTGCATTAGATGAATATCTTAGTATGAATGTTAATTGGGATAGTGAAGGAGATATGATTAAACTATTACAGATTGATCCTTCAAATCAAGTTAATATAGCTTTTCAAAATCCATTTGAAACAAATGATTCTGCTTTGTTAGCCTACAAGATTGTGCCTTCATTTGATGATGAAACATTAGTTGCATCAAGTGGACTATGGAACTTTGATTTTTGTATGCTTTTAGGACATAATTTTAATACACAAGGAATTAAATTTAACTTTTCTAGTGCTACTCAGGATACTAATACTTATATAGAAACTTCTAATATTGTTAATTATGTAAATGATAGTGTTCCTGAATATGATGGTTGGAGTTTAATTAATTTAAACAGCACAGCAAGTGATGAAGAAAGATACTTTATTTTTAGGCTTATTTTAGATGAAAATTCAGCTTCAGAATGTAATCTTGGTTCTTTATTATTTGGTAAATCATTTGAATTTCCAATAAATACTTCTTTATCTACTACAACTAAATTTGAATATGGTATTAAGCAAAAATCAACTATATCAGGTAAAACAATATCTACTGCTAATTGGACTAAACCTAATAATTGGATAACTGAACCATTTGGGTTAGGTAATCAAGAAGGTGATAACTATCAAAGAAGATCAGGAAGAAGGGTATGGAAAATGCAATTTGATTCCCTAGCACCTGATAAAGTAATGAATCAGAATATGATGATGAATAGCAATGGATTTACAGCACAAGACAATCATTCTACTGCAGCAGATAGTGTTGAAAGTTTATATAACATTAATGATGCTACAGATTTTTATACAAATGTTGTTCACCGTTCAATGTCATCACATCTACCAATGGTGCTGCAAATAGATAAAAACGATAATTCACCTTCTAATTTTGCAATAGTAAGAATGAATAAAGATTATACCATAAAACAAAAATCACCAAATTTATATAGTATTTCCGTAACTCTAACAGAACAAATCTAAACTTCCTCTACCCTCACATACTCTGATACCAAAAGAATCTCTATTATTTTCTAGGGATTCTTTTCGCTAAATAAAAAAAATTAAAAGTTTTTTAACTTTTTTCTTGGAATACTGATTAAAGTAATATTAACTTATCTATTATTATAACAAAGGGAGAAACAAAAAAATGATAAAATTAAATTCAGTAGGTTCATTTATTGATAAAAATACAGGAATGGTTTATCCAATAAACAAAGATGGTAGTATAGATATTGATAATGGAGTGCATTATAAAGATTGTGGTGATGAGTGGTTAGAAAGCATATCTGATAGTGATTGGGATAAAATCAAAAAATTACCAAATATTAACTAGGGAGAAACAAATGAAAATAACAAATTTAAATAATAGCAAATTAGAAACATTAAGAAAAGTTTATGATATAATTTCATATAATGGGCAAGTAAAATTTAATCTTCCATTTTATGTTGGTGAAAATTTTTTATTTATAGATAATTTTTCTGATTTTAAATATGTATTAAGTTTAATGACAAAGAATAAAAAGTGGTATGTTGATATTTGTGGAGATTTATCATCAAGTGATATATCTAATATATTCAGAATAGATTATGAATATACAAAATGGAATTGTATAGAAAATAAAATTAACTAGGGAGAAATAAATGGAATTTAAAATTATAAAGTATTTATCTAGGCTGATGTTTGTTTTAGTAGTTGTGTTGATCTTAAATCATTGGTTTAGAGGGTTAATTTGGCTGCCATTAACACTTTTATTAATACCTGCTTATGGTATGTTGCTTTTTGGAGAAAACCTTGAAAATGAGTAGTTTTTTAATAAATCCTGATTCTGATGAGTTTATGTGGTGGCTTAAATGGTTAGCTGAAGATAAGAATTGGAGTGCAATAGAAGTTATTGATGCTGTTTATTATTCACACAAGTATCAAGAGTTACAAAAAGAGTATATAGTAAATAAATATCCATTAATTAAAGAGGAGAAATAAATGCCTATAGAGATACACGGAAAACCATATTATACTGTGGTTGAAAGATTAAAAATGTTAAAAGCTGATTTTAAAATTAATTATTCATTAACATCAGAGTTGATACAATGGGATAGAGAAAGAGTTGTAGTTAAGGCTACATTATCAATAGACGGTAATGAGTATACGGGTTTAGCAGAAGAAATCAGAAATGCTAGTAGGATCAATAAAACATCTGCCTTAGAAGTTGCAGAAACTAGTGCTTTTGGTAGGGCTTTGTCAAGTGCAGGGTATTACGGTAGTGAGTTCTGTTCAGCAAATGAAATGGAAAGTGCATTAGATAAAGAAAAAGCTGCTGAAGAAGTTATAATACAAGAACAAGCATCTAATGATGTTGCTACTAAAAGAGATGAAAAACACCCATTAGAAGATGATATAAGAGAAACTATGGGTGGTATAGGTATATCAGATAAAGGTGAAGAAATAACCTTTGGTAAGCATAAAGGAACATTGTGGAGTGAAGTAGATGAAGGCTATTTAGATTGGGTTTCTAAGAATCTAGATAAGTATAAAGATAAAGCTAAGTCTGAATTACAAAGGCGATCTAATCAAGCTGCAAAACAAGCTGATTTAGTAACAGATGAAGATGTACCATTTTAATTAACAAAAATAGGGGGTGTGCAGTTTCCTTTGTTTCCAACAACACGTTGTTTTCCTGCTGCACACTTCCTTCCCTGAAGGAGTGATATGATAATATTAGATGATATATATAAAATTGAAATGAAAGAAAAAGCTATGAATAAAATGACTAAAGTAATTAAATATTTAAAAGAGAATGAAAGAAGTTTAAGTTGGTTGGCTAGAAAATGTGATGTATCACCTACAACTGCTCATTATTGGGCGATTGGTAAAAACTCACCAACTAATAAGCATAAAGTATTAATCAAAGAAATAACGGGTATTAAGTTATGAGTAAGGGTTGGATCAGTTTATACCGTAAAACATTGGATAATCCAATACTAAAGACTTCAAAGAAGTTTAGCACATTTGAAGCTTGGATATGGCTATTATTAAATGCTAATCATAAAGAAAGAAAAGTTGTTATGGGTAGCAGCATTTATAAGGTTAAAAAGGGTGCTATGATAACATCTATGAGAAAGCTATGTAAGAAGTTTGGGTGGGGTAACTCTAGGCTTAGAACTTTTTTACTTTTGCTTCAGAAAGATGAAATGATTGTAGTAAAAACAAATCACTCTTTAACACAGATTACCCTCTTAAACTATGAATTATTACAAAAAAACAAACCACAAACAAATCAGAAACAAGACACAAACAAATCACTATCAAATACAAACAATAATGATAATAATGTAAATAAAGAAATAAGAGAAAATATATTTAATACAAAAGTGAAAGAAATTTTTGATGAAAAGCACCCTAGTATTGATATGTCTGTATTAGAATCATTTTGTAATTATTGGACAGAATCAAATATGAATGGTAAAAAGATGAAGTTTGAAATGCAAAGAACATTTGATATATCTAGAAGGTTATCTACTTGGATCAATAACAGTAAAGATTGGAATGTTAAAGCAACTATAAATTTATCTGATTTTAAATTAGATGCAACAGGATATAATTATATTGGGTATTGTGCTAAGTGTAATGTATCTGATTTTTTTAAAGAGTATGAATTGAAAAGTGATAGCAGGTGTTGTAATGATAAGATAAAACCAACTAAGGAGAAGTAGATGAATATTGATGTTAATTTATTAGAGTTGATAGTAGTGTGTTTTACAATAGTGATAGTAACTTGTATAAGTAAATTTTATTAAGGAGAAGAAAATGAATGATACAATTAAAGGGATTATTATAGGTTTAGTATTAGGCTTTATGATGTCTTGTAATGATAGCATAATGGCTGATGGTAATGATGGTGGTGCTTATGGTGAAATAGGCACAGTTGAATGGAATCCGTTGTATGTAAAGATAGTTGAATAATGAAAATAAAAAGAAATGATAAATGCCCTTGTAAAAGTGGTAAGAAGTTCAAAAAATGTCATTGGGGAACATCTTTAGGTGATGCAATACAAGGTAATTATGGACAGGATTATTTAGATTATATATTAAATTTAATGATAAAGGAGAAAAAAAATGAAGTTAAAATGTAAAGATGTAGTATATGGTTTGTTAGAAGGAAAGCCTGAATTAAGAGATAATGATATTAAATTAATTCAATGGGTATGGAGAATAGAATCAAGGCTTAATTTACAGCTTGATAATTGTTATGTATATGAGTTGTTTTTAATGATGCAAAATAAAAAAATATCTCACCCTAGTAGCATTAAAAGAGCAAGAGCAAAGCTGCAGGAATTACATATACATTTAAGAGGTGATGCTTATAATAAAAGACATAAAATACAGAAAGATACATTGTTTGATCTTGATACAATGGGTGCTGAAAGCACAGGAACAGGCTATTGATTGATTTAATATTAGATGATTGTATGAATGTTATGAAAAAGTATGAGGATAATCACTTTGATTTAGCTATTGTTGATCCTCCATATGGAATAGGGTATGAAAATGGAGGACAATATTTTAATAAAATGCAGGGTAAAAATTGGGATAAATCAGTTCCTGACAAAAAATATTTTGATGAATTATTTAGAGTAAGTAAAAATCAAATAATATGGGGTGGTAATTATTTTGATTTACCACCTACAAGATGTGTTCTTGCTTGGACAAAAACAAGAGAAATACAAAACAGAACTTTTTCAGAATGGGAAATGGCGTGGACATCTTTTCAATCAGTAGCAAGATATTATAATTTAAAACCATTTCAAAGAAACGGAACAAGAATACACCCTACACAAAAACCTGTAAAACTTTATGAATGGTTGCTAATAAACTATGCAGAAAAAGGACAAAAGATATTAGACACACATTTAGGTTCAGGTTCAATAGCAGTTGCAGCACATTATTTTGGTGTTGATTTAGTAGGTGTAGAAATAGATGAGGAGTATTATAATAAAGCTAAAGAAAGAGTAGAAATGCTTACTGCACAGGAGAGTTTATTTTGAAAAAATGTAGTGAATGTGGTGTTGAGTTAAAGGGTAAGCTAAAAGTATTAGTTTATGCAGGTTATTGTAGAAAGAATTGCAGAATCTGCCTTAACAAAAGTGCTAGAAAAAAGCAGAGAGAAAAAGCTAAAATAAAAAAAGAATGGAGTTGGTGATGTCTGATAAGCTAGAATATGAAGCTGATATAATTGCTTTACCATTAAAAATTAAATCATTAAATGTATTAAATAGAGAACATTGGGCAGTTAAAAGAAGATCAAAACAAGAGTATCAAATCTTTATTAGGAATCAAATGAGATTAAAAAAGATAAGTAAGTGTAATCATAAGCAGAAGTTTAAATTGCAGATTATTAGCTATAGAAAGAAGTTATTAGATAAGGACAACTTATACGGTGGTTGCAAGGGCTTGATTGATGCTTTAATATCTGAAGGGTTTATATTTGATGATTCTCCTGAGTATATTGACTTAACTGTAGAACAACATAAGGCTAAAGAGTATCAGACGGTAATTGTAAGAAAATAAAAAAAAGCCACTTAATTGTGGCTTTTTTTTTACCCTGAACTAATTATATGTTTTAAAATTTATTTATTATATTATATTACAATACTGATATATGGCTAAAAATATACAAAATATACAAAAACCCACTAAAAAAGATACTTTTCTTACTGCATTAGCAAACAACTTAGGACACATATCTGATGCCTGTAAATCAGCTAATATACACCGTCAAACATATTATAAGTGGATTGAGAAAGATAAAGCATTTAAAGATAAATGTGATGATGTTCAGGAATCATTTTTAGATTTAGCTGAATCAAAGTTATTAGAAAAGATTAAAGATGGTGATAATACCTGCATTATATTCTTTTTAAAAACCAAAGGTAAAAAGAGAGGGTATATTGAAAAGCAGGAAGTAGAACTTATTAAACCTATAGATGAGATAAACTTTAATGGGTTATAATCTAGACTTATATGAAGAAGATTACTTTCCACACCAATGGAGTTTCTTAACAAGCAAGAAACCTATTAACGGTTTGATTGCAGGGTTTGGATCAGGTAAAACTCACGTATTTATTCATAAGACATTTTGTAATCATATATCTAAAAAGAATAAGAAGGGTTTATCTAATGGTTGGATTGTATATCCTACTTATGACTTAGCAGATGAATTGTTTGTAGAACCATTTACTGAACTGTTGGTTAGTAAGGGAATACCATATACATATAACATAGCAAAACATAAGTTTGTTACACCCTATGGTGTTATAAAAATATATCAGCTACAGAAGCCACAAAGAATTATTGGTGCTGAATTAACATATATAGGCTTTGATGAATTTGATATAGAATCATATAAGAATTGTGATATAGCATTTAAAAAAGCTATTGGTAGAATGAGAGGTAGTGATAACTGTGAGATATACATTGTATCTACTCCTGAAGGCTATCATTATTGTCATAAGATATTTGTAGAAGATGCAGGAGATGACAGGCTATTAGTTCACGGTAAAACTATGGATAATAAATACTTACCTGAAAGCTATATTAAACTAATGAAAAATACTTATGATGAGAAGCTACTATTAGCTTATATGGACGGACAATTTACTAACTTACAACAAGGACAAACATATTATGCTTTCAATAGAGAACAACACACAGGAAATGTATCCTATAACAGGAACTTACCCATTCACATCGGATTTGATTGGAATGTTTCACCCTTATGCTGCACAGTTTTTCAACTCTACAGGGAGAAGCCACAGATTCGTGTTATCAAAGAAATTGCATTACATCATCAAGGACAAGGTGATTTAATGACACAAAGAATGTGTGATACTATTAAGAGTATGTATCCTGATACTAGGTATGAAGGCTATCCTGATGCAACAGGAACACAAAGGAATAGTTCAGCACAATATAGTGATATAGATATAGTAAGAAGAAATGGTATTAGGGTTAATGTAGCACATATAAACCCTAGAGTAGTTAATAGAGTTAATGCTGTTAATAAACAGTTTTCAGAGGATAATATACTTATAGATAATGATTGTAAGATGTTAATAGGCGACTTAGAAAAAGTAACTAATAAGGAAGGTAGCCGAGATATTGATAAATCCAACAAAAACCTCTCCCATATGAGTGATTCTTTTGGCTATGGGGTGACTTGGATAAAACCTGTAATTAAACCGATAATAGGAGTAACAGATAGATGATACCAAGCATAGGCAAACTAGCAGTATTAATGAGCAAATATGACATTAATCAAAAGATTAAGAATAAGTGGAAGCAGGATAGATTTGAAGCAATGGAATATTATAGAGGTATAACTGATTCATATACTTCTAAATACTTTAGTGATTCCACATTAAGCAAAGTAGTTACAGGTAACATTAATATTACTAGAAGAATTATAGATAGGATTAGCTTAGTATATATGACACCTCCTGCTAGGACATACACTAGAGAAGATATAACTGATTACTTTATAGGCAAAGAATTAAAGATGCAAAGATTAGAAAGAATGACAAACCTATTAGATGCAGTATTATTAAAACCTTGTTGGAGAGTTAAAGAAGACGGTTCAGGTTGTATTGAATATGATATAATAACTGACTATGAACCTATATTTGAAGATGATCCATTAACACCTACTGCTATTGTATATCCTATTGCTAAGAAATCTACGGTGCTAGATGATACTCCTGAACTATGGGCATATTGGGATTCAGAAAACCATTTTACATTTGATAGTAATGGTAAGACATATACTAATGATGATAATCCTGAGATGTTAAATCCTTATAGTAGATTACCATTTGTTGAATGTTTTAGAGACGGTAAGCCTGAGTTTAGTTACTTAGATACCACAGCTTCTAATGATTTGATTGCAACTAATCTAGCTATCAATGTAGCAGAAACAAATAAAAATGCTAATGTTATGTTCCAATCATTTGGGTATCTGTTTGTTAATGGTGCAGGAATAGATAAAGATACTATGCAAATAGGACAAGACAAGATTAATTATTTAGGGGTAGATGGTAGTATTTCAATTGTTTCTCCTCCTAACGCCATACCTGCACTAGATGAATCTATACAATCTAGTTATAAAATGTTATCGCAGAACTATCATCTACCCATAAGTTTTGTTGAAGGAACTACTGCAGCTTCAGGTGTTGCTTTAAAAATGAGAAACTTAGAACTAACAGATGAAAGAAAATCTGATGTAACTAGATGGCGAGATATTGAAATGGAACTATTTGATTTAGAAAAATTAATCATAGCTGTAGAAGTAGGACAAGATGCAGGTGAATTAGAAGATGTAGATTATGCTGAATCAGTTGAAATACTAAATGATCAAGAACAAAGAGATAAGTGGGATTGGGAACTATCTAAAGGACTAATAGATTTAGCTGATGTTATGATGCACAAGAATCCTGACTTAACTAGAGAAGAAGCAGAAGAAATATTAGCTGAAAAGAAAACTACATTTGGTGAGCCTGAAGAAGCACCACAAAACACATTATTAGAAGCATTAGCTAAACCAACAGAATAATGCCTA